>PJEL010005392.1_pt1 | contig 10336 bp, 7 predicted proteins | sample 1853271 | NCBI WGS metagenome assembly PJEL01 (sample SAMN08108733, study PRJNA415343) | Invertebrate metagenome, whole genome shotgun sequencing project. | host: Globobulimina | place: Sweden: Gullmar Fjord | collected 2015-08 | reverse complement strand
CTTTCAATCACCTGTTCGATACTCGCGCTGGCATTACCGCCCGGACCGCCTTGCAGATATACAAGCGGATCGGCTTTTTTTTCTGACGAGGTTGAGGCCAGTTTTATCACGGCTATTTCAATGTTCTTCTCTGATGCCGGCTGACCATATAGGGCGTGTTTCTCCGGCACGCTAAGGTAGCCACAGCCAGAGCCCGGTGTTAACAGCGCTAACTGACTTGCTGACAGCATCGCTTTACACTCAATTGGCTTATAGGATTTGATGGGGTCGGTGACACCAGTTCCTGTGGTCTCTGTTTTCGAACTCGAACCACCACAAGCACTTAGCATACTGGTCGCAATTATTGTCGTTGCAATAAGGGGTAATTTATCCTTCATCATCGCTGGCTTCCTTCGTTAAAAATTTAAAATGTATGGTTTTCACAGTTTCAAAAATCATTTCAAAGTGCTGTGATGAGCCGTGTCCCGCTGAGCGATTATCGGGCATCTGAAACGCGTTTAGGGTAAGGGTATGTAAGGAGTTGTACGTAATAAATGACAATTGTGGTTAACGGGAGGTTGAGTGTAGGTTGAGAAGGGCTGGCAGCTAGCTGTTGGAATCCAGAAGCTTACCCATCTAAATGATAATTATTATCATTGACAGTGCGAGTGCAACCATTACACTGATGTTATTAACGACTCAATCATTGCCAAAGGGCAAGCATAACCGCGATAGAATCACGGTAGAATAAGGGGAGGGGGACGGCATGTGCGATGCGCCAGGTACTGCCACAGGAGCACAGGTATTCAATAGCTTCAAGGGTAAACGTAAACTGTGGGAATTAACCAGTAAGCTGCTGTGTCCGGTCATAGGTACCTGTCTGACCACCTCTGAGATCCGTAAGTTGGCCCAGAAAGTTGTCGACAAAGAGCAGGCCCGAAAAAGCGATTATTGGCTGCACACCTGGGTGGTCTCCAACTGCGACAGCAAACACCATCTGTCTGTGGCGGTACAAAAGCACCTGGATAAAAAGTTTGCCGCCGCCATCAAGCGTTTCAGCCAGCTCAAGTGTCGCGATGAACTCAAGCAAGTCTGGCAGCAACATATTGATCGAGGGGCCAGCGCCGAAGCACTATGGGCACTGTTGACTCACCCCTTGTGTGATCTGGCCATGCAGGATATGGCCTACGAAACCATTCATATGTTGTCGCATCAGATTGGAGCCGGCCAGCGTGCAGACCTTAAACGTCTGCACGAGGCTGAAAAAGAGCTGGTCGAACTGAGAAAAGCACTGGATAAAAGCCAGCAGAAAGCCCACCAGACCATCTCCAATAAAGAGAGTCAGCTGGACACTCTGCAGCGGCAGGTGGCCGAACTCAAGGCTGACAATCTACGCCTCAAAGAGCACAATCAACGCCTTGAGCTGGGAGGTGACAGCAACGCACTGGCGCCGCAACTGCAGCAGCTGCGCAATGAACTGGCCAGCAAAAGCAGCTCGGTCGAGATCTTGGACAGACAAAAGGTGCAGTGGCAGCAAAAACTTAGGCAGAGTGAAGACAATATTCTGGATCTGACTCAGAAACTGCAACAGCGGGAGCAAGAGACCCGAGCCCTGGAAGGGTTCGTGAAGCAGAGTCTCTCTCCCTGTAATGGCTGCAGCGCCGACAGCTGTCGCGATTGTCCGGATCTCAAGGGGCAGAAAATTCTCTGTGTTGGCGGCCTGCAACGTATGACTGACCAATACCGGGAGCTGGTGTCTCGCTGCAACGGTGAATTCAGCCACCACGATGGCGGCGTCGAAGACCGTAGCAAACGACTGGACGCCCTGCTGTGGTCCGCCGATGCGGTTATCTGTGCCTCCGACTGTATCAGTCATGACGCCTACTACCGCCTGAAGCGCTTCTGCAAGCAGCACAATAAGCGCCACCTGTTCATCCCCTCATCCGGCATATCGAGCTTTGCCAAGGCTATGGACGACGTGGCCAATGGAGTCAGCTGCATCAGTCTTTAACACACGCCAGCCGATGGGGCTGCATGGGCGTCATGCCAATGTCAGAATGTGTTTTTAATGTAGGAGCGGCTTTAGCCGCGAAGGTTTAATTAATATAAGTTACGAGGAACGGGACACGAGGCATAAGCCGTAAGTAAGAGCCCGTTGGCCATAAGCTCTTAGCCGCGAAGTGATGAAAGCTCCCCTTTGGGGTTAACGATGCCGCCCATATTCATGGTTCTTCTATCGATATGCCGGACTAATATAGTAAAGCCTTATTGTGATCTGTATCATACGTGCCAGACATTTTATGATGAAGACCGACACGATGAATAATGCCAATAAACCCGCTACCAACGCGCTGCTAAAACAGGCCCACAACAACATGCCTCTGGGCGTGGCAGATAGTTACCGTTACTGGGGTGAAGAGAACACCGTATTCGTTAAAAGCAGCCTGGGCTGCACCATTACCGATGCAGACGACCAGCAGTTTATCGATTTCCGTCTTGCTTACGGGCCTATCATCTTGGGTTATCGCGATACCAGAGTCGATCAAGAGGTCGTGGCAGCGATCACCGAACGTGGCACCATCTCTGGCTTCTCAACCGATCTTGATTCTCAAGTGGTCGAACTGATCAAGCAGATGTGCCCGAATATCGAGAAGATGCGATTTGCCAACTCGGGTACAGAAGCTGTGATTGGCGCGGTACGTACCGCCCGTGGTTTTACTCATCGTAACAAGATTGTGGTGGTTGAAGGTGGTTTTCATGGCCTATACGACGAGATGATGTGGAAATCGGATGTTGATAACTGGGACAGCGAAACCGAAGCGGCGCCAAAGATTGCCGCTTTTGGTGGCGGCATTCCTGAAGCGAGTCGTGAGCACCTGGAAACTGTGCCTCTCAATGATTTTGCTGCCATCGATGAGGTCTTTACCCGTGTCGGCGATGATATCGCGGCCATCGTCATTGAGCCGATTTTAGGCAACTGTGGCAGTATTGCATCGACCCAGGAATACATGCAGAAATTGCGTGATATCTGTGATGCAAATGGCACCCTGTTGATTATGGATGAAGTTAAAACGGGTTTCCGTGTCGCTAAAGGTGGCGCACAGGAACTCTATGGTATCCATGCCGACCTAACCACATACGCCAAGGCCATGGGCAATGGTTATCCTGTTGCCGCCTTCGGTGGTCGCAAGGACGTCATGGACGTGATCAGTTTCGGTAAGAATGGCGTCACCCACGGTGGCACTTATACCGCCAACATGATCGCCCTAAGTGCCGCTAAAGCGACGCTGACGATTTTGAATGAAACCAATGCCTATGACACCATCAATAAAGCCGGCGTCGATATTCAACAGGTGTTATCGCGTGTATTTACCAAACACGGTATCGAGCATAAGTTTGCCGGCCCCGATGCAATGTTCGGTATTCACTTTGGCAGCCAGGTACCGCATAACTATCGTGATTGGAAGAAGACCGACAGCGACCTCTATACCGAGTTTGCCCATAACTTAATTAAGAGCGGCATCATGCTGGAACCTGACTCCCGCGAGCCTTGGTTTATCTGTGAATCCCATCAGGATATCGATCTGGCCAAGCTCGAAGAGATTGCCGATGCCGCCATGGCAGAAGCCATATTCGATCGTAAGTAACAAGGTGTGCCCGATGACTAAAGGGCACATCACTCAGGTAAAAAAAAGAGGTTAGCCATTAGGTTAACCTCTTCTGCCTCAAGACAAGAATAAGACACAGGATTGATGATTTTTAAAAACTTTTCACACTAAATTTCGTGCAGCAAACTCTTCACACTAATCTCTTTAAACTAAACTGGTTAGCATCTCATCTGAATATTCTACCAATTCATCCCCTTCACGGACTCGAGCAACATAATCGGGATTAGCGATAAAAGGTCTGCCTATCGCTAACAGATCAAATTTATTATCGGCTATGGCGGCGCTGCCCATTTCTGCGCTGTAACTTCCAACGCCAACCAAGGTTTTACTATAAATGCTGCGAACGTAACTCGATGCGTTGCCGCCCAGATAATCAAACTCCATGGCATCATCGAAAATACCGATATGTAAAAAGGCTAAATCACGTTGTTCCAGCTCAGTGAGGAAGTAATCAAACACGGCGCGGTCTCTAGAGTCTCCGGCCATGTTGACATATGCTCCCGGTGAAACCCTTAGCCCTGTTCTGTCATTGCCGATGCGGGCTGATATCGCATCCACTACAGCCAAGGGAAAGCGGGCCATATTTTCGGATGTTTGGCCATATTCATCGGTGCGACGATTGCTGTCGTGATGCAGGAACTGATCAATAAGATAACCATTAGCACCGTGGATCTCGACACCATCGAAGCCAGCATCTATCGCGTTTGCCGCAGCTTGAGCGTAATCGGCGACTAACTGCACTATCTCATCATGGCTTACAGCTTTAGGGACTTGATAGGTCAATTCACGCATTCTCGGGAGACTTCCCTCCAAGCCAACGGCAGAGGGCGCTATTACCTGAGTCGAACCTGATTTTTCAAAGAAGTGAGGGTGCGCGACTCGGCCGGTATGCCATAGCTGGGCAAATATTTTGCCGCCAGCGTGATGCACCGCATCGGTCACCACTCGCCAGCCATCGATCTGAGTCGAGGTAAACAGACCGGGGGTATTGGGGTAGCCCTGACCGTCGGGACGAACAAGCACGGCTTCAGAGATGATAAGGCCTGCTTCGGCGCGACGACCATAATATTCAGCCATAGCCTGAGTCGGCACTAATTCTTCATCTGCCATGCAACGAGTCAGCGGCGCCATCAGGATGCGGTTTTGCAGGGTGATAGTCTCGTTGAGCGCAAAAGGTTGAAATAGGTTCTCAGTCATAGCGACCTCTTTTTCTTGAATGTTCATTCAAGATATTCTTATTTGAACGATCATTCAAGTATTATTTTGAACAAACATTCAAAATTAAGTACAATCAGGATATAGACGATTAGTGAGTCAAAGCCCACATGCGCAACGCTGAATTTGATAGAGAGAAAGTACTGAGATCCGCCATAACCGCCTTCATGGAGAAAGGTTACGGCAAGACGAGTATGCAAGATCTTACTAAAGCCACAGGTATACACCCCGGCTCTATCTACTGCGCATTCGATAATAAACGTGGTCTTTTATTAGCGGCCTTAGAGCTGTATCAGCATGACAGAAGTGCCGAGTTTCAGAGCTTTTTCTCTGGAAACAAGCCTGTATTAGTCGAGCTAAAAGCCTATCTGGATAACATAGTGCAGGGGTGCATCAGTTGCGAAGCGGCGAAGGCCTGCCTGCTCACTAAAGCGCTCAACGAGATGGCTCAACAAGATGAAGAGGTGCAAAAAACTATTACGGATAATTTAGCCAGCTGGCAGCAGGGACTCGCCGATGTTTTTGAGCAAGCCCAAGCTAAGGGTGAGCTCGGCACTAAACGTGATAGCCAACATCTGGCCCGTTTTTTCGCCATGGGGATTTACGGATTAAGAACCTATGCACACACGCACCCTCAGGGCGAAACCCTGCAAGAGCTAGCCGACCAACTCTTTGGAGATATCTGCGCTTAGTGTTTTTCAATTAAATGTAGGGTCCTCAGACTCTGAGCCCACTTTTCTGGCATCCTCGGTAACTGCTCCATGCGTTACTCTCGATAATGCTCCTGCATTATTCTATCTTCGCCCATCTGTGGGCTCGTACCTTTTATTTCCATTCAGGCGTCGGCAACTTCCAACGGGGGAGGGGGCGGTAGTTGGAGGTAGTTATGAGCCAATTAACATCAACCTCTTTGCTCAGTAACATTATTCTTGTAGAAGCCATGATTACCACCCCACATTAAGTCAAGTAGAGGACCTAGTTGGGGATGGTCTAAAAGACAAAACATATGGCTGTCCTGTCTTTTTGTCGCTCTCGGTTATACCTGTTCCCCAATGGCACTTTAGAGGCGCCATAGAAACAGCTGCCAGACTTTTTTACGGCACCATTTAGCGCTCTATTTAGCTCCTAAATTATGACGCTGGTGCTTGGAAACGAATGCGAAAAATCTTGCCCTGCTTCGAAGCGGCATTCAGAAACAGTTCTGCATCCTTGCTCCATGTATGGAGTGACATCGACATTCCTGAGTATGTTTGCATTGGACTATCACTTGCTAAGGAAAGAGTGATAATTGGTTCATCGCCTATTGGGTTTGTGTCAGCGATGATGAGTGCATAGTCATTTTCGGTATTTAACGTGACCTCCTTGTCCAAGGCATTAAAAAAGTGGCCGTCCGAGAACATATCCATCGCGTTATCACGTAAAGGTTTGAATTTAGTGAACCTGGGATCTGTATAAAGTCGCTGGTAGTTTTCTGCATTTGGCCAGCTGGTTAGCGACCCCAATTCTGGCACTATGCCTTCAATATTGCTTGCTAAGATGGCAAACGAGGCTTGTGGTTGAGGGCCATATTCTGCCAACACCGGACCAATAGCTGGGAAGTATTCCCCAAAAACCTGTGCTTCTTTACCCTTGATAACCCTGCCATATGCGACTTCAAGGCGGATATCTGATTTTAATGTCAATTGTAGAGTCATAGTGATTTTCCTTAGTATTCCGTATTTAAGGATTTCATTATGGGATATTTAATTGCGGAATGCAATATTTCCGGAATTCGATATTTCCAATTATAGTTGTTTTCGATATACATCAGATCTGCTAGGATTGCAGCCATGACAACAGAAACTCCAAAACGTCCGGATAAAACCCGAGGACGAAAGCGCGATACGAGTCGCACCGATGCCATTCTTAAGGCCGCCGCTGAGTTATTGCTAGAGGTAGGCTTCGATAGGTTTCGAATCCAAGATGTTGCCGAGCGAGCTGGTTCGGGGACAGGTGCTATCTATCGGCGCTGGCCCAAAAAGGAAACTCTGATGGCCGAGGCCATTAGAAGAATGCCTGTGACCAAGGCTCAGGTCACCGAGGATCCGATCGCTGACCTACGGGCTCTCGTAAGTCCTAAGTGTATCTCCTCTGCTGAAAAACCTGACCTCGTTCCAGGACTCATTTCTGCAATGCGTTCTGATACTGAAATAGAAGATGCCGTCAAGGAAGGCTACAGTCTTGAGTATCTAAGAAGCACCATCGCTCGCATAATCGGAGAGGATCACCCGCATCTCGATTTGCTTACAGACCTCACCCCAGCCATAACACTGCTACGTTCTTCGTTCAAACCCGAGAGTATCGATCCCGAAGCAATGACTGATGAAATTGTATCGCTCATCCTATCTATTGCTAAATCCTCTTCTACCTAACTTAACTGAATTAACGGTGCCACCCATTAAAAAGTGGCAGCAGAGTTAACCCTTGCTTATCTGATCTTTAAGTATTAAATCTAACCACCTACCGCCTCTAGTGAGATGTATATCTCGAAAAGGGTGGGAGTTAATTAGCTCCGATCCTATGTGATTTTTGCATTAGTTGTGCGTGCTTTTGCGTTATTAAGAGAGCAGGTTTTCTATATAGGGTCTAACTGCGTCGACGCTGTCACAGTGGTTGGGGATTGAGACACTGCGGTAACCGTCGCCAACGAAGGCTGTGTCTATCTCGATGAAGATGCCGGTCTCTTCGCCGTTGTCGACAACGGTGACTTCGAGTTCACGGGCACCGAAGAATGAGCGTGACTCAGGCTTAAACTCATACTCTTGATGCAGGCACTAGCACTCTACCTACCACCAAACAAGAACCGCCATTCAAGCATTACTTTGTTACGCGACACTTAGGCTTCAAAGTGGGCACAAAGGATGGTCCCACATACCCGCCGTTGTGTCTGTTGATCACGTTTTCGATGGTCATGATCCCAAACATAATCTTCTTTACGAAGGACTCTGAGTTGCCAACGAAGTAGTAAGAGGGGTGCCGTGACCATATATTCTGTAGCTTTTTGTCCAGCGCAGCTGCCTGAGTCGAAGACTCGTTTCTGATGGGGTTATTACTCTGAATATCTCGCCCGCTTGCTGCGGCAGATTCGAAGAAGATGACGGCGTCGTAACGACTGAGCTCTTTTTCAATGGTGGAGTTTACCTCTTCAAAAAACTCATCTTCCGTACCGGGCCAATAGGCCAGACCATCTAATGTGCCTCTGTCACAAATAAGGAACCTGTCGGGGTATTGTTTCTCTTGGATGTTTTCTACATTTTGCTGAAGAGAGAATATGGTTTTTTGAACATTCTTAACGACCTGCTCATCACAGGATCTACCTATGCCCCCGGAAAAGAGTACGGTCGCAGACTCCGGGACGATGGCAACGGTATCGCCAAGCTCGCGGCGGAATAGGTCGAGCGCCGTGGTCTTGCCACCACCCGGCCCACCGGTTACCACTATTTTTATCTGTTTTGTCATCATCACCTCTGCCAAGGACCAGAGTTATTAGGCCGGAGAAAAAAGCAGTCACTACAAGCAATTATGGCACGACATCTGAAATTATCGAGTATGAGACCAGCTTATTAACTTGATCTGTCCTCCTTGTTTTCTCTCCCTTATGCGTCACTGGCTTATCGGTGATTTTTCCGTTAATGATGTTTAGACGAATCCCCTGTGTTAATTATGTCATTCGGGTTAATGGTTGAAGAGGGGGAGTGATGACAGACCTAATCTTTAGGCTGTCATCACTTATCATTCATTCAAGAGTCATCGAATGTCAGTTCACTTAAATGGTCTTAGAACTGATAGTTCACGCTAACATTAAAATAGCGCCCGGGTTGAGTGAAGTTGGTATCGGGCGTGCCAAGTGAATTGAGCAGGTATTTCGATTGGCCGGCAACATCTGCATAATCGATATACTCTTTATCAAATAGATTATACACACCGGTTCTTAGCTTCCAGCTATCGCTGATCCGCAGACCAAAGGTTAAATCAACCACCGCATAACCGGGGGTGTTGTACACGCTATTAAATGTGTCCATACCCGGAAATATGTCCAGGTCAGTGGTACGATCCATTTGATCTGCAAAACGCACGACAGTGGCCAAATCGGCTTCCATACCTGCAAATTCGGTGTAGTAGTTGGCACCAAGGGTTCCGCGCATAGGGCTGACACTATTAAGGTAGTCGCCGTTTTCATCTTCACCATGGGTGTAAGATAGGTTTCCCCATAGCTCTAAGCTATCACCTATCCATTGATTCACTTGGGCTTCAAAGCCGTACAGTTTAACCTCTTCACGGTTAAAGTAGCCGTACTGAAGGTTCATCTGTGGAAACACGTCCATGCCCAGGAACTGCCAGTCGATGTAATCTTTTACCTGACTGTAGAACAGGGTTAGCTCGTAACTGGTATTGCTATGGCTGCCACGAACGCCGGCTTCGAAGGTGTTGCTCTGTTCCGATTCTAAGTCATAGTTAGGCTTGAGTAATACTTCCATCGGCATGCCGGGTTCATTAATCACCAATTCTCCCCACTTCTGATCCGGTGTAGGCATCTTGTAGCCATACGTGTACTGTCCGTAGACGCTGACATCATCGGTTATGTGATAGATAAGTCCCAATTTGGGTGACCAGAAGCTTTCGCTCATGGCATCAAAATTTGCCGGGTCTTGCTCAGAGGTCAGGGTTGACTTGTCTGGTGTATTCTCGAAATTGTCGAAACGGATCCCAGCTATCAGGTTCAGTTTTCCGTCGAGCAGTTTGATATCATCTTGAGCAAAAACACCGATACGTTGGCTATCGGTATCGGCAAAGGTAAAGGGATGGCTGACTTGCCATTCTCCGCTATCTTGTTCGGCATAGGTGCGGTGACGCAACATGCTCGACAGCTCCAGATCCATCCCGTAGGTGATGTTATGGCCATAGCTGTCTTCACCTATGTATTTATTAAAGGTGCTGTTAATACCCAGGCGCTCATCTTCAAAGATGTACTCTCTGGCGCGATCATTGGTCGACTGGTTGTTGCCGTCAAAACTGTAGTAATCACGACCTTCGTTCTGCTTAGTCGCACCGTAATACATCACCACGGTCAGGTTATCATGCAGCGAACTGGGCTTATCAGAGCGCAGTTGCAAAGCACCGTTAAGTACCTGGGTGTCGCGCCGGGTATCGACTCGCTCCGTTAAAGCTGAAGTGTCGTCAAACATCGGCTCCCAACGTTCAAGTTTCTGCTCCAGATAGTCGACGCTCAACTGCAAGGAGGTGTGGTCATTGAAGTGGTACTTACTCTTCAGTAATATGCTGTCCTGCACTAAATCAGAGTCCGGCAGATCTTGCTGGTAATTTTGTGTTTCTTCACCGACGCGGCGCTGGTAGGTGAGTAAATTTTCAAAATTGCCTACGCTGTTGGCGGCCGTAAAGCCGGCGCTGTACTCATTATTGATACCGCTATAGCC
>PJEL010005391.1_pt1 | contig 10336 bp, 9 predicted proteins | sample 1853271 | NCBI WGS metagenome assembly PJEL01 (sample SAMN08108733, study PRJNA415343) | Invertebrate metagenome, whole genome shotgun sequencing project. | host: Globobulimina | place: Sweden: Gullmar Fjord | collected 2015-08 | reverse complement strand
TTTTTTATTTGCTTTTGCCTTGATTTTGGGTGGTGGTTATGTGCGCTATATCTACAAGGGTACTACGATTAATCCGATCACCAATAAATAAAGAGCCAAGGCTGTTCAGTTTTTGCAGACCCTCGATGCTCGATTCAAAAACACCCTTACCTCGCTGAGCATCAACATTGTCTTCGCTATAACACGGTAAAGACGCAACAACTTCTATCTGATGGTCGGCCAAGAACTGAGCAAGATCTTCTTGCCCCGACTCATTCAAAATCGTCAGGTTACAGCGATCAATCACAGTCACACCCAAGTCACGGGCCGCTTTCACCAAATAACGAAAATGCGGCATTAACTCAGGCGCACCACCGGTTAAATCAAGCGTCTGCACTTTATGCTGCTTTAGTATCTCAATCACCAAATCGATATTGGCTTTATCCATCTGCTCAGTACGCTTAGGGCCTGCATTTACATGGCAATGGGTACAGCTGAGATTGCAGGTATAACCGAGGTTTACCTGCAAGATCTCTAGCTTAGAACGGGTTAAATCAGGAAAATTAGAAACCATTAAAAGGGGTTTAGTATCACGCATCAAAATCTCTCTGAACCACAAAACTTAAGCGATGAGCGACAAACTGCTCAAAGAATAATCAAGTTGGGAGTAATAATTATTATAAGGTTAAAGATAACCTAATTTGAGGTGAGATTCGCGGATAAGTTCAATCAGCAAATACTGGTATTCAATTTAAGGAAGTAATAAGATAGCGCATCTCTTCTTGAGATGTCTCTCCATAGTTTAACTGGATAAAACTGCCGCAACATATGCGCTCGTAGCTCAGCTGGATAGAGTGGTCCCCTCCTAAGGGACAGGTCGTGAGTTCGAATCTCACCGAGCGCGCCATTTTAAAAATTAATGGTCGATGTTACGTCGAATATTTGCCCAATACCCTCTAGGGGGTTTTTTAATCCCTCTTGCTTTGCACCTTTTCCCTATCGCCGAATCGCTTACCCCTAGTTCTTTCGCTAGAAGTACTAAAGGCTTACCCCAAACCAGTTCTTTAAGTTCCTCATCCGTTGGCCACACTATCTTATTGGTACGGCTATCAGGATTATTTTCTATTCGTACTTTACTCACCGCGGGTACGTCACAAGTACGCTTTTTTATGGTTTCTGTAAAAGGCTGAAAGTCTTCCCAAAAAAGATAGTCACCGTAGCTAGTAGGTGGAACCCACCGTATTGTAGACCCTTGCACGCTTGAGTGTACGTACGCGAGCTTGGTACAGTCTTCATTGACTATTACGTAATAATCAAATTTGCTGCGGTTTATAGGGCAAGTAACTGTACCTTCGCTACTCATCCAGCTACTCACCTTAGGTATAACCCCTTTAACACGGTACTTCACCTGCAATCTAAGTAGTTTATCCCCTACGTCACATACTAAATCGTAAGGGCTATTTTCCGTCAAAGGGGGAGATACTATGTATCCTCTTTTCGTTAAATCGAACACTACTGCCGCAACGGCTACGTCACCTTTTACCACGGTGTGATGCGTATTAGTTTTCATGAGAATTACTCTAAGCTAGGGCCAAAGTTATATACAGCGACTGCCTACATTTAAAGTAGGAAGTACAATTCAACCTTGCGACGATCTCACCATTACTAGAGCTGAACTCAGCAATAACAAAACTCGTACTTCTAGTATAGCCTAACAATCGATTACTCTGGGTTCGAGTCTTGGTGGGGAGGCCACGCACAGGCAGACCTTGTGCGTGGTGTGTTTGCTGTAACACTAAGCTTTATGTAAAACGAATTATTTAATTACAGCCGCTATGCTCTGTATTCAACACAACATCCGAAATATGCTGAAAATACCCTTCATCATGGATTGGCTGAGTGCCATTAATACCCGCATTCTCCCCGATCATATAAGTGTCTGCTAAAGGAATACCTGCATTATTGAAGGCTTCTGCATCAGTATCCGCATTACCATAAGCACGAACAACCTCTAAGCCGGCGGCCTGAAACTCTTGTAAAACTTCCGTTTTGTATTCTGCGGCTTCACTTAAGCTCTGGCCATTAGACAATGTGGTACGCATAACAAACTCGGGTAATTCAACCGCTTCACGTAACCACTCGCGAGTATCTTTTGCTTGCCAATAAGTACGCGCGGTAATAAAGACTGGTTGATAGCCACGATCCATATATTCATTAACCAACTGAGCAGCACCAGGGCGAGCGTCTGCAGTCGTTAAACCTATGTAATCAAATACTTGCTGCAAATCTGACGTTGTTAGCGTTTCATCAATATCGAATACAACCGCTTTCTTACCCGGTTCAATCGAAGAAATATACGCATCGGCATAACTTAAATCACCCAATACTACCATGCGTAATTTGTATTGCCCTTCTTCTTGACCATCAACAGGAACAAAAATCTTACCGTCGCTATTGGTGGTAAAAGTTCCTAGATCTTGCCAGCCATTAATGCCTGTACCAGAAAGATAAGCACGAACTTTTTCATCTTCTAAATCTTTGTGGAACGCCACACCGTAATCAAACTTCCCAGTTACAGTAACTGCCTCCCCTGCTTTAACAACACGGTCATGCCCCATGTGGTAAGGCGTATCCAATGCCAAAATACGGTTACCAAAATGTTCAAAGCTTTCTTCATTTGGAAAAGTGAAATTCGCTTCAGGCCTAACTGCATCAAAATCAGTGCAGTTTACAATGCCATCTAAACTGGCCGCGGTATCGTCGCCGATAACATCATCGATGGCGCTAGGATCTGACATAGCAAATGAAACAGATGACGCCACGGTTAAAGCCGCCGCTAACAGGCTGCGAGTAAAAATAGAATTTGAAAGGTGATGAAGGTGCATAAGCATTCTCTGTATTTATTATTGTTTAAACGAGTTCAAATTCTAAAAGGCCACCACCTATCAAAATTTGAACAACAATACTAACAAATACCTAGAGATCTCGAATGTTCATTTAGGCCAATAACATGGCCTAAATTCAACATTGGTTAGACCTATAAAAGATACCATTAATGATTTTATCTATTCGGTTATTCACTGCTCTCCATGCATGCTAATAAATCTTCTTGCCATTGCGGCTCACGATCATAAGCAATAATCTCGACTCGACTTTCCATCGCCTCATCCAACTCAATTTCAGTTAAAGCATCGCTCGTTAGGTTATAACCAAAGATTCCCTGCTCGGTAATAAATACCGCTTTCATTCTTTCTGCTTTTAAGCCTGTTAAGAATACATGGAGCTTTTTGCGATTGAATACCTTGTGTGAATCAAAACGCCAGCCAATACTGGAAAAGCCTTCACCGTCATTTTCTGCTTTAACATAACCATCCTCTGGGATGTCCATTCCATTTAGGTCAAGGGGATTTAGATCAGCTTTATTAGACGAATGATGGTGATGATGGTGTGCATGACGAGCAATGGCAGCAGTTTCACCTTGTAGCCATTGAGGATCGATCTGACCTTGCTCTGTAAAACTTATCGTTATTTTACTACCAACACCACTTCCAACTATTTTTTTAACATAGCTTTCTAGGGTTGCTAACTCATCCCCTTGATATAAGTCGTGCTTATTTCCAATCACAACATCTGCTATTGAGATTTGCTGATTAAAGGTATCGTGTTCGGTATAACGTGGGTCTGTTAGGTTACGCGCATCGACTAAGGTAAGAATTTTCTCTACCTTTAGCAATTGTTGATAAAATTTATCAGACAAGATTTGAATAATTTCTACTGGGTGACCTAAGCCCGTGGGCTCGATTAATAATCTATCTGGCTTTGCTTTGCTGAGCAGCTGATTAAGGGCTACCTGCATAGGTAAACCCGCCGCACAGCACATGCAGCCTCCAGGAACTTCTTCGATAAAAATACCCGAGTTTTCCGAGTATTGCCCCTGCATTAAACTGCCATCAATGCCGATTTCACCGAATTCATTAACCAGTACCGCCCAACGTTCGTTGTCTGGTTTATGTTTTAGCAGATGTAATATCGAGGAGGTTTTTCCTACGCCTAAAAAACCGGTAATAATATTGGTAGGTATCTGGTTTAATTTGCTATTCATGTCTAGCCTGGGGTATTCGGTAATTAGTTATTGATCGTTACTTGTTGATCGTTACTTGTTGATAGTTAGTTGTTGATAGTTACTTGCTGCTGTGTGCTATCAACGTTTAAGTAAAAGCAATTTTTTCTACCAGAATGACAAGCACTGCCGGTTTGATTGACTAAACACAAGATAGCATCACCATCACAATCAAATGACATTGAGGTTAGGCTTTGATGATGGCCGCTGGTTGCGCCCTTTACCCATAGTTGCTGACGGCTACGAGACCAATAGGTCATTTTACCAGTTGCCAATGTTTGTTTAATCGAGTCATGACTCATCCAAGCAAGCATTAATACCTCTTTGGTTTCGACATCTTGTGTGATTACCGGCATTAATCCTTGATCGTTAAATACCAGTTGCTCTAGCACATCGTTTAAGACAAGAGGCTCTCCATCATTCCCTCCCTCTAGTGAGGTGAAGTACTGCGATATCATAATTGTATATTCTCTTCTTGCTTCATTCTTTGAGGGGAATGGCAATCACAGTTATCTTGTTGCTGACAGTTTTTGTAATTAAGATAATGTGAATAGCAAATAAAGCCACTGCCTAATAAGGTCAATAGTTTTTCCGTTATTTCTCCTAATTGTTCATGCCCGAAGAAAACGGTAATGGATAAAATGATGAGTCCCAATATTCCTTGTAGCAGAATTTTACTACTGCCATGTTGTTTATATCCAACCCATAAGGCAAAGCTGCTAATGGGAAGAACCATCATGACCATATAAAAATGAAAGCCTTCATCTGCCAAGAATACAGCTGATACTGTGGGCAATAACAAGATAAGCAAGGGCAATGCTAAACAGTGAAGAGTACACAGCAGAGAGAGTCCTATCGCAAATTTGTCATAATAGATATTTTTGGTAAACAAGGTCTACTCCTTGGTGTTGTTAATCATAGCCCTCTAATTAAGGGCTATGGTAATTAGAGAGTTCTAATTATTAATGATCGTGATCTTCACCTTCTTCATCATGATCATCTTCATCATGAGCGTCTTCGTCGTGATCATGTTCATGATCGTGACCTTCTGCAATGCCAACCCAAGCGAGAGCGCTAGGGGTAAAGGTTAAATCAATTGGATCTAACAGTTCTCTTTCTTCAACGTCGATTACGATAATTTTCTTAGCAACAGAGTCAACAAAATACGCTTCTTCCGTCGCATAGTTCGTCGCAATAGCCACTCGGCCATGACCTTCTAACTCAGGCATTTCCGCGATAACTTGTAATGTACCTAAACGTGAGAAGTTATCTTCAACATTCAGAAAATACACGGTGCCTTGCTTATCTAAGACCATCAACACAGTGCCTTCATCGTCCATCTTTGCCGTGCTGTATTCAACGTTCTCACCTTGAGTCCAATCAACCAAACTCAAGCTGGCCGCATCTATGTCTAATTGATATAGCTTGCCTGATGCCCAAGCGGCTAGAACATGACCATCGGCATGGCCAGAGAAAGAACCCACTCGTTCGCCTTCTGCGATTGATGCCGGATTTGCGATCTTGCTAGCGGTAAAGGTTTCACCTTCTTGCTCAATCACTAATACGCCATCGGAACAACCAAAAACACTGGCTTCTTCAGTTGAGAATGCGCCATGCAACGATGGGCACGTTTCTTCAAATCGCTCTACGAATTCATAGGCTTCCGTCGTGGCATTTAGCTTATACAACTCTACTTGATCGGGTAATGTTGAAGCGGCTTCTGCTGGGCGATAAGTCGTTAATAAGAATTCTTCACGCGGCTCTGCAACACCGTGCATGGCGTTATCAAGCTCTAGTGAATACTCTTCATCATGTAAAATCGCTTCATCATTAAAGCTAATAACTTTTGATAGCAATGCTTGCTCACTATCGCCATCGAAGAAGAATGCCGCTTGACCTTCGTGCTCACGGTAGTGAGTTGGTTTAGTACCCGTGAATTCTTTTGCTAATAAAGAAGGATCTTTTTCATAAGGGTGCATGTGATCACCGTGATCTTCTTCATACAATCCACCATCAATGATTTGAACTAAACCTTGATCACGCTGTGCGATTAAAGCAAAACGCTGTTGCGGAGAAGTGTAAACGCCACTGGCTGCATTGGTTAAACTGATGCGTTCCAATTCAATCGCATCATGTAAATCCATAACGGCAACTTCTGCGCTATCGGCAGAAGAGATCACTAAGCGGCCTACACCTGCTTCATGATCTCCAGATTGATGCCCTCCAGAGTGAGAGTCACCAGTGGTATTATTACTGCTATCTTTACACGCGGTTAAGCTGGCAACTGCCAATAGTATTGGCAATAGGGCTAATTTTTTATTCAACATATTAACGTCCTTTCGTTTTAATATTTACATTTAAGAGTGAGTTTAAAAACTGATTGAGCTCATTAGGCTGATATTACGACCCGGTAATGGCGCATATTCTTTTAAATAAGAAACATGATTTTCACCCGCAGCATTCAGTAAATTATTCGCTTGCAGCCCGACCTTCCATTCAGACACCTTATTAAGGCCTGTATTTAAGAAGGTGTTGTAATTCAGATGAAGGTTAAGGTGTTGATAGCTTTTGGTACTGGCTTCTTGTGCCGCCGTATCATTTTGGGCAAACGTCCAGCGATTCTCGATTTCAGCCGACCAGTTATTTTTATGCCAATTAAATTGCATCATGGCTGTCGCGGGAGGGGTTCTAGGTAAGTTTTTATTCTCCCCTTGAGTGAGTTGTGCTGACAGCATATCGGCTTGCAATAACACATCCCAAGAATCATCGATCGCATAATCTAGGCTAAATTCCCCCCCGTGAAATACTGCATCGGCTTGCACATAACCATAAACGGCATGCTGATGATAAGGGTCTTTCACCGCTTTCAAATCATTGTAGATGTAGTCATTAAACTGGTAATAAAAAAGGGCCGTACGGGCGGTTAAATTTTCTAAGGTCAATAACCAGTTAACATCCAATGTATAGGCTGTTTCTTCAATCAGGTTGGGATTATCAAGCTGATAAGAAAAGGTCGCGTGGTGATCACCATTCCAATAGAGCTCTTGTGCATCAGGGGCACGCTGGGCACGGGCAATACTGATCGCCCAACGTTGCTGTTCGGTGATTTGCCAAGTTGAAGCAAAAGACAGTGTGATAGGAGCAAAACTTTTATCACTGTAATAGGCTTCGGCTTGACGACCTGAAGGGCTAATGGTTTTAGGGTCAGCACTGATAGTACGGAAATCAATACGCGCACCTAATTCCATATTGCCGCGGCCTAAGCTTTCACTTTGCCACGCTTTCTTTTCAACTAAGAAGTAGCCTAAATCTTGGGTTTCTGTTTCTGGCATCGGTGTATCGTGTACAAATTCCAAACCGTCTATTGCAGTAAAGAAGTTACCTTTATAGCCATCCCAATTTTGATCACTATAGTCGGGGATTTTTGAGCAACCGCTGTGGTCGTGACATAACTGCATCAATTGCTGGCGATAATGAAATCCTAATTGACCTTGCCAACCTAGAAATTCCTGATGTAAAAGGCGGCTATTGATTTCCAATGTTTCTTGGTCAAATAAACCTTCAACCACAGGTAGGGTGAGTTCATCATGCTGATAGTCGTTGAATGAAATCTGATTAGTCCAACTATTAATACCGGACAAGGGATTTAACCAAGCGGATTTAATGTCGTAGCGAATCTGCTTAGGTTTAACTCGAGTGGGTGTATTTTCTTCATTGGGAACACCATAGTCATATTCCAACTGACTGATGCTGAGCCCTAAATAGCCTTTATCTTCTGGCGTCCAGCTAAAACCTAAGCTGCCACCTTCTGTGCGGGTATCACTGTTTTTTACTCGGAACGACGATTCGTTATCATCACTGCCGCTGTGATAATCGCTGCTTTGTTTATTAAAACCATCAAGGTGGAAGGCAAACTGGCCATTACCGCCATTGATTTCTGCATTGTATTGGCGGCCTTGATCTGTGCTGGTCACTTTTGCCCCAAGGCTACCCGACAGTTGATCGACTGGCTCAGTGGCAATTTTATTATCGATGACATTCACCACCCCTCCGATAGCGCCATTACCGTAAATAAGGGTCGCTGGGCCTTGAATAACCTCGACCTGGCGGGCATTCGAGACTTCCGCCATAGGAGCATGATCTGAGCTCATCGCTGATAGATCCGCCGAATCATGGCCGTTTACCATCATTTTTACTCGGCTACCGCTCATGCCGCGTAATACCGGGCGTCCGACCCCTGGGCCAAACGAGGCATTGCTGATGCCTGGCTGGTCTTCAAGCAAGGTGCCTAAGGAAGCTCCTGAATTTTTCGATAATGCTTCTTCATCAAGAATGAGTACCGGTTGAGCGACATCCGCTAAAGCAGAGCCATCACCGGCAGAGATCACTACACGGTCTAGCTCTAGCGCGCTGGTCGTCACAGGGGATAAGGCGACCATAAAAACGATAATCCAATACACGGTACTACTCACTAGTGGGGTTAATTGAATGTTATAATATAACATAACATTATATTAGCAAGAGGCAGCGAAGATTTATTTACTGAACAGTTTGATTGCTAACAAGAGTGTTGAAACGGATTTAGAGAGGTGGAAAAAGCGAATTATGGACTTTGAAAGAAGAAGTTAGGGCCGTTTACTCGCCCTGAATCGTTACGATCAATTGTCTACTTGATGCATGATTACGATGTTCACAAAGATAAATCCCCTGCCAGGTGCCCATGTTCAATCGACCCTTGGTAATCGGAATATTTAAGCTGCTGCCTAAAATACTCGATTTCAAATGCGCCGGCATGTCGTCTGAGCCTTCGTAGGTGTGGGTATAGTAGGGTTCATTTTCGCGTACGTTATGATTGAAATGGGCTTCGAAATCGTCCCGTACTGAGGGATCGGCATTTTCATTAATGGTGAGGGAGGCTGAGGTATGTTGAATGAAGATGTTCATCATGCCGATGTTGATGGTGTTCAATTCGGGCAACTGGTCGAGTATCTCATCAGTGATCAAATGGAAACCGCGCTTATGGGCTTTAATGTTAAGTTGTTTTTGAATCCACATAAATTGTTAGCTCTCGATGCACTGATATTAATTAATGGGTAATACTCTATTTAACTAGGCACTATAGTCGATATCATATAGTCGATATCATTAGGACCTAGTATCGACTTCATTTTACTTAACAAGTACACGAACCTCATAATCTATTTCAGTTTCATTAATCTGTACCTGCCACCCTAATAATTCTGTCGCCCTCTTCGCAATAATCAACCCAATACCCGCCCCTGCTACGAGAGGGTCGATCTCTTGTTGGTTCTTACTATTACTAATAACGAAGTATTCAGATTGAAACGCTACCTGTATTTTTCCTGATGAATGCACGATTGCATTTTTACATAGGTTCTTCAGCAGCAGGCTTAATTGGGTCTTAGATGCGTTCACTTCTAGTACCGCGCCACTACCCTCAGACTGATCTATGTGAAACCTTTGCTGGCAATGAAAGACTTGATCAAGCTCCATTACGACTTGTTGAAATTCATGTTCTAAATTTAAATTTTTCTGCTTTTCTTTAAGAGTTTGATCTTTGCCGGTATCAGACCAAAGATAAAGTAAATCCTGCGCTAAGTTTTGCATTTGCTGATTACTGGTAAAAATAATGGTTAATTTTTCTCGCACATTATCTTCAAGCTCTTTACGTTCCAGCAGTTCAAGCGCAACCTGCACTGTGGCCATAGGAGTGCGAAGCTCATGACTGAGTGTTTGTATAAATAAACGCTCTTGCTGGTTTTTATCATTTAACTCAATGAGAGCTTGGTTTAATGACTTTATGATATTATCTATTTCAATAAATTCGTTCTTCGTACTATCCATTCGTGAATTCATTTGAGTATTAACCTGAGTATTCGAACTCGCGGTGGGCTGAGCAAACTTCACGGCTTGTTGTAATGCTTGCATCGACCGTGAAATTCTTTGATATATGAACCAAGCCCCATACAACATCATAAGTATTAATACAGCGGATAAAATTATTGAAACTTCAATTAGACTAATCCCTTCAGCATTATCATTTATTGGAAACTGATGGACGACAACCAATGCTCTTTCATCATCTATGATCTGAAAGAGACCATAATGAAATGAATGGTTATCTTGAAAAAAAAAGAAATCATTCGGCGAGATTTCCTCCAGTAAGCCAGAGTAAATAGCAGGCAAGCTATTAACGGAATGGCTAGGTATTAAATA
>PJEL010005390.1_pt1 | contig 10338 bp, 8 predicted proteins | sample 1853271 | NCBI WGS metagenome assembly PJEL01 (sample SAMN08108733, study PRJNA415343) | Invertebrate metagenome, whole genome shotgun sequencing project. | host: Globobulimina | place: Sweden: Gullmar Fjord | collected 2015-08 | reverse complement strand
TTTATCAATCCAGCTATCAATCATACAAAAAATTCATTACCACAATTACCAACAACCAGAGTAAGCAATCCGAAATGTTTCTCCTTGAGCCCGGTAAAGAGTTCAAATGGCAGGAAGCAAATGTTTCTGTCGGTATCATCAACAGGAACATGACTGAAACGCCAGGAGTTTTTCAATATAAAATATGGTTTTCAGACAACACTGGCAAGGCTGAACCTTTCTGGATTGTTGATGGCGATGCCATAACAGTCAAAACACCTGGTAACGTCTACACATATAGCATGAAAGAGTTTTATGCAACTGGTCTGCAGGTTACAAAAGATCCAGGTGTATGGTATGTTTATTCCGGCTGCATTATCATGCTTCTCGGGTTGATGATTGCCTTTTTTCTTTCTCACCAACGTATCTGGATTTATATCCGCAGGGAAGATGAAACGACACGTGTGCTGGTGAGCGGTTCAAGCAATAAAAACAAACCATCATTTGAGAATAAATTTGACGCTGTAAGTCTGAACTTAGACGAAAAATTAAAGTAACAGATAAAGGATAAACAATGACCAGCTCTCAACTGTTAGGAATAAGTACAATTGGCTATCTTCTTGCTTCAGCTTTGTATATAGCAACCTTTATTTTTAAAACAAAAAAATCAGGAATTGCCGCAACTCTCGTCACAGTCCTGACATTTGTCGCTCAGACTGCAGGACTTGGCCTCAGATGGTACGAATCATACCAGATGGGAATGGGTCATGCCCCAATGTCAAATATGTATGAGTCTCTGGTCTTTTTCTCCTGGTCAATCGTTATTTTTTACCTGTTGCTGGAAATTAAATTCAATAACAGGCTCATTGGCGCCTTTGCTATCCCTTTTGCCTTTGTCAGTATGGCCTATGCCTCCATGGGTAAAGGTATTAACCAGGAAATCAATCCTCTGATCCCTGCATTGCAGAGTAACTGGCTTATTGCCCATGTTATGACTTGTTTTATCGGCTATGCCGCCTTTGCTGTTGCCTGCGGACTTGGCATTATGTATCTGGTCAAACATTCAGACAGGAACTCTGACGGTTCAGGACTTATCGGCACCCTGCCCGATCTGAAAGTCATTGATGATATTATCCACAAGAGTATGATTTTTGGTTTCCTCTGGTTAAGTGCCGGCATCATTACCGGGGCGATCTGGGCCAACTCAGCCTGGGGAACCTATTGGAGTTGGGATCCCAAGGAAACATGGTCACTAATCACCTGGTTCGTCTATGCGGCCACTCTCCATGCCAGGTTGACCAGAGGCTGGCAGGGAAAACGTATTGCCTGGCTGGCTATCATTGGTTTTTTCGCAGTCATTTTCACCTATTTTGGCGTAAACTTCCTGTTGTCCGGATTACATAGCTACGGAAGCAGTTGATGGATAATCACTGAAAAACGTCAGCTATCCGCGACATAATTAGCCAAAAACTGAATGATCAATCATTTTTTACGCCTTGTGTCTTGACAAATTTCAAAAGACCTCGTACATAATTAAATTGTTTTATTTCGTACATAAATTTTATGTTTTAAATAAATGTACCACTTAGATTAATTTAATCACAACGGGAGAAGAGAGACATGATTAAAAAAACTATTCTTTGCGCAGCAGCATTTGCTTTTATTGCCGGTTTCACTGTAGCTGGACCAGCCATGGCTGATAACGGTCCTGCAGATTTGACCCTGCAAGCAACTGTTGATGCCGCCAAAAAAGCTAAACCAGCTATTTTCCCTCATAAGAAACATCAGGATGCCGGACTCACCTGTGGCACTTGTCACCATGGTGCAGCTGATGGAAAGCAAACACCTTATGTTGAAGGCATGAAAATCGAAAAATGTGAAACCTGCCACAACAAAGCAGCCGGTATGGAGAAAAAAATCTCTACTTTTAAAGATGCATCCCACACCAACTGTAAAGGCTGTCATAAAGCAGAGAAAAAAGGACCGACCAAATGTGCTGGTTGTCATCCTAAGAAGAAATAATTTTTTTTCTGTAGTAAGTTTTCAAAGGCTGCTCATAATATGAGCAGCCTTTTTTTATTTGTATTTAACAACTCTGTCGAAAAGTGTTATTTAGCTAACCCAGAGCAACTGATAATTTTGTTAAAGTCCCGGGTAAGCACCTTGACGAAATTATTTTTACGGCAAAAAACACGAAAATAATTTCTGATGTACAAAATCCCATGGCAGCAAAAAAGAAAAATTCTAAAAAAAAGAAGACCAAGATTTGGAACTGGACCCACATCCATCTGTCCATCTACCTGCTTGCCATAGCCTTTACCCTGACATGTTTTATTTCCGCCATACTCTTCCTTTTTGTCACTCTCAACATCCCGGACATCAGCTCTCTGGCGAGCTACCAGCCTGCTGCAACCACGGTAATTCTTGATCGCCACGGCAACCAGATAGACCGTATTTTCACCCAGAACAGATTCGTTGTTTCCCTGGACAAAATGCCTCAAACTCTCCCCATGGCCTTTATCGCCGCAGAGGATGCCCGCTTTTTCCAGCATGCTGGAGTTGACGCCTGGTCCATACTGAGGGCCCTTGTTCATAATTTACGCAAAGGAGGACGGGGTCAGGGGGGGAGCACAATTACCCAACAGGTTGCCCGGGCACTTCTGCTGACTCCCAAAAAAACATATACCAGAAAAATCAAAGAGGCCATTCTCGCCTATCGGATTGACAAGGTTCTCACCAAGAAGGAAATACTGCACATATACTTAAACCAGATATACTTAGGCGAAGGCGCTTATGGTGTTGATGCAGCCGCCAGAACCTATTTTGGCAAAAAGGTTCATCAGTTGAATCTGGCTGAAATTTCGATTCTGGCCGGTCTCCCCCAGGCTCCGAGCCGTTATTCACCATTTAAAAATTTCAAATTGACAAAAAACAGACAGGTCTATGTGCTTAACCGTATGGCTGAGGAAGGATACATTACCCCCACCATGGCCCGCAAGGCTTACAAAATGCCGCTTTTGTGGGGAGCACCAATGGAATCAGATAAGGATTCCAAATTTTTCACGCAGTACATAAAAAATTACATTACCTCCACCTATGGCAAAGAGACCCTTTCATCCGGTGGGCTGACCATAAAAACCACCCTTGACCCGACCATGCAAAAATCAGCAAATGCCGCAGTAAGCAGAGGTGTTGCCAAGTGGGCAGTGAGACGGACGAAAAAAGCGTCCCAGCTCCCCCAGGCAGCCCTGGTTGCCATTGAAGGGGCCACCGGCAAGGTCCGCGCCCTGGTTGGCGGCACAAATTTCCTCCAGAGCCAGTTTAACAGAGCAACCCAGGCAAAACGTCAACCAGGCTCCGCCTTTAAACCTTTTGTTTACGCAAGTGGCTTTTTGCATGGATTTCACTCTGCCTCCCTTATTAATGATACACCACTGATCCTGCCCGGTTCCAGTTCCAGGAAAAGCTGGCAGCCACGAAATTTCAGTGGCGAATTTTATGGCCCGACCACTCTGCATCAGGCCCTTACCCATTCCAGAAATATTGTTGCCATTAAACTTCTTCAGCAAATCGGCATTGAGCCGGTAATAGATCTTTCCAGGCAACTAGGTATCCACTCATCTTTGGGGGAAAACCTCTCATTGGCCCTGGGTGCATCTGAAATGACCCTCCTTGAGCTCTCCGGCGCTTATACTGCCTTTGCCAATATGGGCAACGTTCAAAAACCTGTTTTCATTACTGAGATAGCTGATCGAAACGGCACAATTATCGAACAGTGGAAACCGCAGGTTAATCAGGTGATTGACAAAGAAACAGCCTATCAAATGACCTATCTCATGCAAAAGGTAATTGAAGACGGCACAGGAAAAAAGGCATGGGGACTCACCCAGGAATCAGCAGGAAAAACCGGCACCACAGACAAGAACAGGGATGCCTGGTTTATAGGCTACACACCGGAAATGGTCTGCGGTGTCTGGATGGGTTTTGATCGGAAACTTTCACTTGGCAGGGGGGAAACCGGAGGGCGGACATGTGCCCCGGTCTGGCTCGATTTCATGAAACAGGTTCCTTACCAAAAGGAAAAATTCTCCATTCCAGAAAAAATCGTTTTTCTCCCGGTGGATCAGGAGACTGGAAAATTTAACCCCACCAATCGCGACAAAACTAATTGGATGGCTTTCAGCAAAGACAATCTTCCCTGGACGGATAATGACCGGAGAGAGCAGAGCGAAGGGCAATAAAAAACCGGACCCTGACGAGCCCGGCTTTCAAAAAGCATCTGAAATGATCAGTTTTATACCCAAAGGGCATAAGTCTCATTGAAGCGGACGCTCAAGCGTCGCTTAATTCGGCTTTATTTTCTTGGCAAAGGCAAGTTTTCCAACTCATCTTTGCCCTGGAAAATAACGGTAAAACGATCCTGCAGAAGCGCAGTGAGCTTATTGAGATTATCATCGTTATCTTCGTCAATCTGCGTAACCCGCATGGCCACCCTTTTCATGCCTTCAGGTGCATCTTCAAAAGAGGTCAAAACACTGATTACCCGGGTATCGTTCTCGCGGAGGAGTTTCACGACCTCAGTCACAGAACCGGGCTCATCGACAAGATCAAACACATACTGCATGGCTCCATCTTTAATACCAGTACTGTGGATAAAACCGCGTAACACATCGGTTTCGCTGAGCAACCCGATAAGGTATCCTGAAGAATCAGTTACAGGCAGACCGGAAATCTTACCGTCAAGCATGACAACGGCAGCTTTTTCCAGGGAATCCTCACCCCTGAGGACTGAAGGACTCGGGGTCATGACATCTTTGACCTTCATCTCAGAAAGAAGGTAATACAGCTCGTGCACATCAAGAGATGTCGTTTTAGAAGGTGAGGCATCCTTTACATCACGGTCAGTAATGATTCCAATTAATTTCCCGTGGGAAACAACCGGCAGACGACGAATGGAATTTTCTTTCATTACACGGGTTGCCCGCATTAACGATGTATTTTCATCAACGGTCATGACATCTTTTGCCATCCAATCACGAATCAGCATACTTAACTTTCCTCCTTAAAATCTCTCTGTCCTATTTTATTCAATTTTACAAATTGATTATCTTATACAAAACCTTAATTTATACTCTATCGCATGTGATTAGGCAATTGAAATTGGAAATTTGAAATTGGAAATTTGAAATTCGTTACTACCTCCTTCCCTGCAGCCCCAGAAACAATTTAAGTTTATTTGATTTTTTCCCAGCACAAAGGTATAAATCCCAGAGTCGACAACAGCTAATTTCTAACTTCTACGAACCTAATTTCACAATTTAATGCCGCACCCTTTCTCCGAATCAACCCTCAGTCGCCTTCTCGGCGAACGCGACCAAGAAGATTTCGTGTTACTTGAAACAACACGACTTACCAGTGAAGCCCACCGTTCACTGATGTTTACACGTCCTGTTAACCACCTTTCCCTCTCATCAACCGGCAATATCCAGGACTTTTTCAAAAGTGCTCAAGATTTTCTCAACCAGGGATATTATCTTGCAGGCTGGTTTTCCTATGAATTTGGCTACCTGCTTGAACCTGTTTTGGCTGATTTAATCAAACATGATGACACCCTGCTTGCTGATCTGGGGGTGTATCAAGACATGGAAATATTTGACCACACCACCTCCCCTTCACAGCAGACAGATCAGGCCACATCAGCCCCCTTGGACTACTGCCTCGACAACCTGCATTTCAATCTGGAAAAAGAGGAGTACATCCGGGCCATTGCCGTAATAAAAAAATATATCACCGCCGGCGATACATATCAGGTCAACTATACATTAAAACTTCTTTTTGACTTTGCCGGATCACCAATTGACCTCTATCGCTTTTTACGCAGAAATCAGAGTGTTTCTTACGGGGCTTACATCCAGCAGCAAGACAGGCATATTATGTCTTTTTCACCGGAGCTCTTCTTCAACAAAGAGGGAAACACCTGTACCGTGCGCCCGATGAAAGGAACCATAAAACGTGGCCGAACCGTAGCTGAAGACAAAGAAAACGCCATTTTTTTACAAAATGACAGCAAAAATAAAAGCGAAAATGTCATGATTGTTGACCTGCTCAGAAATGACTTGGGAAGACTGGCAAACGCAGGAACTGTCAAAGTTGACTCGCTGTTTGATGTGGAACGCTACGAAACCCTGCATCAGATGACTTCGACAATCAGCGGTGAACTTCCTGGGACGGTAACACTGGTTGAGCTGTTCAAGGCCCTCTTCCCATGCGGTTCTGTGACTGGTGCCCCGAAGATCAGGACCATGGAAATCATTGAGGAGCTTGAAAAAAACCGCCGCGGTGTCTACACCGGAGCTATCGGTTACCTGGCTCCTGACGGCAAGGCCCATTTCAACGTCCCTATCCGAACAGTTGTGCTTGACAAAAACAGCGGCGAAATGGGTATCGGCTCAGGAATTGTCCATGACTCAGAAGCAGAAAATGAATGGCAGGAGAGCCTTTTAAAATCTCATTTTCTCACCCAGCCCCATCCGCAGTTCCAACTTATTGAGACCATCATCTGGCAACCTGACACAGGCTTCTGGATGCTTGACGTCCACCTCCGCCGTTTGCAGGAATCTGCCCATTATTTCAACTTTGACTGCAACCTCTCTCTTATCCAATCAATTCTTTCAAAAGAGATCGAAAAGATAAGGCAAGAAGGTAGACCTCAACGAGTTCGGTTATTGCTGTTTAAAGATGGTCATGTCACCGTGACCAGCACCCCATGCGAGCCGGCCCATTTCATCCTGCCTGCTCAATCAGATAATTTGCCTAAAATCATATTTTCTGACCAGCACACTGATTCGACAAACCCGCTGCTTTTCCACAAAACAACTCTGCGAGATTTCTACAACAGGGAGAGAGAACAAGCGGTGGCAACAGGATTTTATGAGGTACTGTTTTTAAACGAGAAAAAAGAAGTAACTGAAGGGGCAATTACCACCATTTTCATCAAAAAAGACGGGGTTTTCTACACCCCACCTGTGACATGCGGCCTGCTGCCCGGGATATTCCGTACATTTTTCCTGGACCACTCTGGAGAGAAGGTTGTCGAAAAAATCCTTCACCACCACGACATTGCCCAGGCAGATGCTCTCTATGTGGCCAATTCCGTGCGAGGCATTGTTGAAGTTACACTGCTGTAAGTCGTAAAAAAAATGGCGAGTAACGTAATGCAAACCCACCCTCTGCTAGACCAAACATTTTCGCTGAACAGCAAGAAACTTCCGACAAATGCCGAGGTAAGAGCGCATATCTTTACCGATCGAAGTTGGATCGAAGCCGGGGAGTACGATAAAAAAAAAATGCATATGACTATGCAGATCCGCGAACTTTATCTGCAACAGACCTTTGCTGTCCTGACAAACGATTTCCTCCTTTCCTTCCATGATCTTTGCCAAAATTTTCCCAAAATTTCAGAAATATGCGCCGGCTTAGGCTGGCTGAGCCATTGGCTGGAAAAATATCAGGTGAAGATCAAGGACTGTATTGATGATAAATCCTGGCATGGTTTTCAACGGGAAAGCTATTTAGCAAATGTTACAGAAATGGACTCACTTTATTATGTTCAAAATCATCCGGAGGTTGATTTATTTATTTTATCCTGGCCCTATGTGGATAATATTGCCGCCAGAATATGGCAGGCATTACGACCGGGGCAACACTTGCTTTATATCGGTGAATTGCAGGGAGGATGCACAGCAAACGATGCATTTTTTACCCTGATCGTCGGCCAAGAAATGATCAATGCGAAAACCAAAAAGATGAGACAATCATTCCTCTCTTTTGATGATTTTCACGATAAGCCGTATTTGTTCAGGAAAGGAAAATATTCGAAGTGACAAGTAAATCAAAAAGAAAAATTTAAAAAGAAGATTTTTTTAATCAGACAGCGTCCTTCTTTTTGTACCCCAAGGGCATTTGCTTCGGGCACCTTTTGCCTTGCCATTTTTGATTTTCAATTGTCTTTTGTCTACTTCACCAGGGTCTTAATAATATCGTTCTTGCCAACTACACCGACAAGCTCATTGCCCTCTAACACCGGCAGGGTATGGATATTTTTCTCAGACATAATGGAAGCGATCTCATCAAGCCAGGTATCTTCTCCCACAGTGACCGGCTTTTTGCTGCAGATATCGGCCACCGTTGTTCCGGTTATTTTACCGATCTGCTTTTCTATCTTGTCAGCGCCTTCAAGCATGATGACTGAATCAAGAAAGCTGATCATGGTGGGAATATGCACCTTTTTTCTCTGGTCAATCAAATCGCTTTCCGTCACCACTGCTATAACCTTACCGCTATCATCAACCACCGGCACTCCACTGATGTTGTTCTTCCACAATAAAGCAGCTAATTTCTCAACCGCCAGATCAGCAGTGACGGTTATCACATCTTTGGTCATTATTTCTTTTGCCGTAAGCATATTCTTCTCCTTATAATTAGCCACAGACCTCACAGAATCCATGGAAAAAACATTTTAGCTTTTTTGTGTTCACATTTATCCTATCATTTTTTAACTATTCAGGTAGGCATAAAATACTCCAAATAACATACTGGAACTGTTCAGGAGTGCTTTAGATTCATTCATTTGGGACTTCGAAGCATAGTTAATTCTATGCGAGAAAGACAAAATGGACAAAATGAAGTGCTCCTTAACAGTTACATCATTTCTTGCATGGCAGCAGGTAGAAAATTCGCCACCTCACTGGCTAAATAGCCATGAGCCCCTTTCTCTGCCAATCTATCTGCGGAAAAACCATGGAGAAAAACAGCAAGGCAACAGGCCTGCCAGGGAGAAATCCCCTGGGCCAGCAGAGCACCAATTATGCCTGACAGCACATCTCCCATTCCGCCGGCAGCCATGCCGGAATTTCCACTACTGTTAATGGCGAGTCTACCATCCGGTGAGGCAACAATGGTCCCGGCTCCTTTAAGAATCAGATAGACCCCATGCTCCATGGCAAAATTACGGGCAAGCTCCAGACGATTTCCCTGTATCTCTTTGCTGCTGCAGCCGACAAGTCGCGCCATCTCACCAGGATGGGGAGTCAGAATACGTGGTGGAGAGCTAGGATCAATCCTTGGGAAATCTTTGGCCAAAACATTTAAACCATCTGCATCAACAACCAGGGGGATATCTGCTTCCCTGTATACTTTCCTGACCAGTTTTGCGGTGTCATCAGCTGTGCCAAGACCAGGGCCAAGCACCATGGCCTGCTTACCGGACATAGCCCGACAAATATCATCAAAATCAGAAAGCACTGGAGCGCCATTGTCCCCACCAACTAAGGGGATGGTCATGGCCTCATAGAGGGCTGACTCAAAGACCGGATTGAGCTGCTTTCCCACACACAAACTGACAAGACCAGCTCCCGCGCGAAGGGCCCCGAGCCCACTGAGAATAGTCGCCCCTGTTTTGCCAATTTCCCCGGCCAAAATCAGCAAATGTCCATGGCTGCCCTTATGGCTATTTGCATGACGATGTGGCAGAAAACCACGCACACTTTGGCTGGTCAGTAGATAGGTTGTAAGATTTGCCTGCTCAATAACCACTTCAGGAAAACCGATATCCGCCACCTCAAGCTTTCCTGTCAGCTCACGGCCAGGGAAAACAAACTGACCAGGTTTTGCCAAACCATAGGTCACAGTGAGATCGGCACGAACCGCATCCCCTAAAATACGACCACTATCGCTGTCAATGCCACTTGCTATATCCACAGCCACCACCGGACACTTGCTCCTGTTCATCAATCCGACGCAAGCTGCAAAATGATCGCCCAGCTCACGCGTCAGTCCGGTGCCAAACAGTGCGTCCACCATCAGAAAACAGGAGGTGCAATCTATTTTCAGGTCCTCCGCACTTACCATCAGCTGAAAAGGGATTTTCATTTTCTGGATGATGCGAAAATTGACTGCCGCATCACCCTTGATTTTATCAGGTGAAACCAGCAGATAGATCATCACATCAGCCCCGGCTTCATGCAGATGGCGCGCAATAACAAAACCATCCCCCCCGTTGTTACCGGGACCGGCAAAAACAAAAACCTTTTTCCCCGCCGGATCACCAAAATAACAAACAGATAGACCAGTTGTTTTTTTACCGGCATTTTCCATCAGCACCACTCCGGGTATGCCGATATCATCTATTGCGCATGTATCAATTGCCTGCATTTCGGCAGCACGTGCAAGTTTCATAGATTTCCCTTGTGACTTCTAAAAAGTTGATGTAAATATTGAATTCATATTCAGTGTAATAAAACTCCCGGCGCGGCACAAAGGAAAAAGTTACTTAAACTTATTTTCATGCGTAGCCACTTG
>PJEL010005389.1_pt1 | contig 10338 bp, 7 predicted proteins | sample 1853271 | NCBI WGS metagenome assembly PJEL01 (sample SAMN08108733, study PRJNA415343) | Invertebrate metagenome, whole genome shotgun sequencing project. | host: Globobulimina | place: Sweden: Gullmar Fjord | collected 2015-08 | reverse complement strand
TGTGAAAGTCGATCTACTCGTGGTGGTAGTTGGCATTGGAGCCATTGGCCATCGGCGCAACGAGGTAGTATCCCAGAGGACTTCTCTGGCGGTGTTGATGGTTTTAGATTAGCCCTTGACGGTCAAGCACCTAAACTATCACCAGCAACTAAGGCGTTTTTAACTAAGCTCACTTTTGCTCAGCAACAAGAACAAAAACGACGAGATATTCAGCCTGCATTCCCTGTTGCGGTAAATAATGTCAAGTTACAGCAAGATGGTTCGTCTGTGACGATTAGCTGGGATAAAAGTACTGATGAAGATATTGAAAGCTACCGTGTATATCGTAATGAAGTTTCCGGCGGTATGTTTAAGCTGTTAGCAACTAATTTAAACGAGACAAGCTTTACTGAGCAATATAAAGGTTCGATGAAAATAGAATATAGTGTTGTGGCTGTTAAGTATCATCAACAAAGTCACTACAGTGAACCCGTCTCCACGCTTGCGGGTTGGGTGAAAATCCCAGGTCGTATTGAAGCTGAATCCGCGGCAGAGTCTAGCGATAGTTCATTGGCTCGTACCTCAGATATTGATGGTGGCTATAACTTCACTGGCGCAGGTGGTATTGGTGCAGATGCCTTGTTCACTTACCAAATAGATGTGCGTGAGGCTGGTTTATACAAGCTAGAGTATCGTGTCGCTTCACCACGTGATACTAAGGGTTTTGAAGTGTTAGCTAACGATAAAAACCTTGGTACTGAGTTAGTGACTACAACAGGTGGTTATCATGAATGGCAGACTCAACAAGGATTAGAAGTTCAGTTAAAAAAGGGTAAAAACACCGTGACTTTAAAATCCTTAGATAATAACTGGAAGTTGAATTGGATATCGCTAACTAAGAGTTAATCATTTAAATCCATACGTATCAAAGTCTACGGGGTGTTAGCTCTTGGTACGTATGATTCAAAATTATAATTATTACTTAGCTTAATGAAATAATATTAAAATTTTACTGAATTTTGAATAATGCTATTGTAGTGCTAACTTCAATATATTAGCGATAAAAATAAATAACCAATATTTATCTTTATCGCTACTTGCTCTCTGTAGAGCAAGACAAGGATTGTCATGACATTTTATGGATTTGAAACCTCCCACATTCTAATTTTCTTTCTGATCATTTATGCAATCTATATTTCACTTATTAGTAACTCTAAGGTGCAATATGATAAGGATATACAGAATAAATTGCGTTTAATGGGCTTTAAGTTAAACAAGAAAGTTAGTAAAAATGCATTTACCTTCTTATCGACAATCGCAGCAGCTGTTTTTCATGATCGTGGCTTAACAGCATCAAATCAGAAATTAAAAAGAGACTGCACCATTTCATGGTTAACCTTTAAAAAGACAGAAGACTTTAGCTACATTATTTTTAATTTGTTAAGAGCTGAAGAGGGGGATTTTGATAACGCTATCGTACTGAGCTTTTATGATTTCAAGAACGATAAAAGTGATTTTAATGAAATAATTGAAGCTTTAGAGCTCTCAGAATTTATTGAGCTTTATGATAACGGAAAATATATCTCACTAGTGATTGAGCATAATTCAATTGCAGAGCAAAGCTTAATAAATATACTTGCGGTCTTGGGTATTAATAATGCTAAATACCCGAGTAAGCCTATTACAGCAACAGAGCATGAACATACTCAAAATAGCATTAAACATTTACTGTCTTCTGTATGGGTAAAGGGCGCTTTACTCTTTGTTATATGCTTTTGGTGGGGAAGTTTAGTAACTTACTCGATTCAAACGTTAAGCCTTGCACTACCAGATGAGGACTTCATTCCTATCTATTGGGAAAATAGCCCAATTGCTTTTAGCCTGTTTTTTACTATACAAGTTATCTGCTTGTTTGTGTTTTCAAAAGGTTTGGTAAAGCTAATTAGCATAAGTGATATAGAAGAAACATCAATTATGACTAGCTTTTACTCAGTGTTAGTCACTTTGGTTTTTATATCACTTAGTTACCTCTCAGGTTTTGAGGTTGAAAATAAATTTGTAATGGAAACTGAGCGAGTATTGCTTGCTGCAGAGAATAACATCGTAAACACTAAAGCAAGTGTTAGTGTTCCTTCAACTAAAATCCCTTTAATTTCCCCTGAAATAATTCAGCTTGCGAAAGCTGGCGAATTTAACAAGCTCTCAAAGTTATTTGATAGCTACCATAACTTGCTAGGGCAAGATATTTCGCATGATATGCTGATTTATAAAGCTTATTCATCATTTGCTATTGATGATGCTCGCCTCTTGAGTCAACTTCAATATTGGAGAACTCAGCAACCTAAAAGCTTAAAGCCGATTATTGCTAGCGCGTTTTATTATTATGGAAAAGCATGGAGAGTAAGAGGAACTAGAGGCTCTAGTTCGACTCCTGAAGAAGATCTTGTCGCAATGAAGGTTTTGTTATTAAAGAGTCAAAAATTATTGAAGATGGTGAGTAGCAATGAACGCTATGAATTAATAGCTAAAGCTAGAATGATTGATGTTGCCAGAACATTGGGAGATTATAATCTTGCTCAAGAAATTTATAGCAGTATTATCGATAAATTTGAAGGGTCCTACTTACTCAGGTATCGTTTTTTAATCGCAGCTCAACCTCGATGGGGTGGCAATTATAACACTATTAAGAAAGTGGTTGATAAGGCACAAGCACATAGTAATAAAAATGCCCAACTAGTATTACTTAAAGGTTATTTGTATGAAGAGGCGGGGGATATAGTTGCTATAGATGGAGATCATCAACAAGCAGGTACCTTTTATAGTAAAGGTCTTGAATTTGGTCAAAATGATAAGTTGTTATGGAAAAAAGGTAAGAGTGAATATCGTCAGAAACACTACGCTTTAGCATTACAGTTTTTAAATCAAGCCATCGCCTTAAATGGTAATGATCATGAGTATTACTACTGGCGTTCGATTACCTTAAAGCAATTAAAAAAATTCCATGCAGCAAAAGAAGACCAACTCTTGGCGAGTTCATTACAACCAAATAACAAAAAATATAATGAGAAAACAGAACTCATAACACAGGTCGTGGGTGCTGCGAATTATCGGGAATACTATGGTTTTTCATTATCCGGTGATGTAAAAGATCAAGCGTTATTAATGAGTGGTAAAGATCTGAATGAATCAGCGTCTATTTTATATAAAGAGGCATTAGCGTCAATTAAAAAGAATGATGCTGATTGGGCAGCAGTTAAGTTGATAGAAGCGATTGAAATTGATCCACATCAGATAGAGTTTTATTTGGCATTAGATATGGTATTAGGTCAAACAAAACAATGGCGACCAATTATTAATCATTGGAATAAGTTTATCGCTCTATACCCTGACAATAGTAGAGCACACTTTGAAATCAGTGGTACTTATCATCATTATAAAGATGAAAAAAAATCACTATATCATCTCGAAAAAGCAGCAAAACTAGGGCACTTGCAAGCTCTGGAAATAATTAAAAGACTTAAGTCTACAAGAGGTTAACAGTTATAAATTAAGTGCTAATAATTTTTCTTTATTGTCTTGTCGCTAATATTTTGTGCCATTTTCATTGATGTACTGTGAATAGAAATCAAAATAATCTTTTGTTGCTTGCTCTAATAAAGCATGTAAATAAGAGTTCTGGGCATTATCTGAGTTTAGATTAGCCATTAATGCTCGACTGAGCTACCTAGTGATCAGGTGTTCACTTGCTATATCTTCTCCAGCTAATGCTAAAGTGGCTCAGCTCAAAGCTACATGGAGACTTTTCTCTGCTCGTAAATACCACTAAAGGCTATTCTTTTATAGGAGCTTCTCCTGCCCTATAAAGACTCCAGCGGGTAATTAATGGTCCTATTAATTCAAAAAGAACAGTCGTGGCTATGGTCAGCGTTAATACTGATTCACTTATACTAGGAAATCTCTCACCCACCAACAAAGCCATGCCTATGGCAACACCTGCCTGAGGCAATAGGCATCCTCCTAGATACTGTGTAACAACTTTGGGTGAATGGGTTATATAGGCAAACAGTTTTGCGCCGAAAATTTTACCAATACATCTAGCTACAACATAGACTAAACCAATGGTACCCAGCGTAGTTAGCGATGATGGACTCAGGTTCATTCCAGAGAGAATAAAGAAGATAATAAGGAATGGATCGCTGACCTTTTCAATAGCATGGAAAGGTTTCTCGATATGTTTAGCTCTTCGAGCAACCGTTGCGCCAAGCATCATACAAGCCAAAATATAAGAAAGTCCAAAATAGAGTGCAATGCCACCGCAGATGAAAACGAAGCCCATCGCTTCTACTATCGTAGGCTCACCTAGTTTGTGTCGTCCAATCACTACTGACATAGGAATTCCAATTACCACCCCGAGTAGCAATGCTCCACCTACATCCCAAATGCCATGCATAATATCAGCTACATTGTTACCGTTACCTGATACAGCTGTTGCGATAACTAGCAGTAAGCTGAAAATAATGATGCCCCAGGCATCATCAACAGCGACAACACCTTTTAGTGTCCGCGATAAAACGCCTTTGGCTCGAATTTCACGTATTACGTCAAGCGTTGCGGCGGGGTCGGTTGCTGTTGCAATGCCCGCTAGCGCTAGAGCTAATATAAGATCGGAAGAAACCAGCAGTACAAGAAAAAACACTGTAATAGCAGGAACTAAAGATGCACCTAGAGATATTAAAAGAACCTGACGCCTTTCAACTAACATGTCGCGACCCGCGAAGCTTTCACCTAATAGAAAACCAATCATAGCTAGAGCTAAGTGAGTTGCGGTTGAAAAGTATTGGGTAAATGCCTGTGGTACTAAATCAAGCACAGCAGGCCCTGTAATAATACCTATGGAAAGTAGTAGTGTTACACGTGGGATATGGGCTTTGGAACCCACCACATGAGCAATCCAGCCAATAATAAACACTGAGCCAACAAGTAATAGATCTGGCATTTCTTCTACTAACATAGTCACATAAACTTATGTATTGTTATTATATATTTATCTTAGCAAATTAAATGAACTAGTTGGTTGGTAATTAGTAAGTGGCTTTCGCATAATAAATTTGCCAAAGCCTACTTTAGAAGTCGTTGGTTCTTTAAATCCAACTGCCGCAATGAACTTTACTGCCTGCTGAATGTAGTTAAGCGCTACTATTTAATAGCCTCAGATTAAGGTTATTATACTGAAGTTAGGGCAAGTTAAAAATTAAGTGCTAGTAGTTTTTCTTTATTATCTCGTCGCCAATATTTAGTGGCATTGTCAGTAATATATTGAGAATAAAAATCAAAATTTACTTGTGAATTGGGTTCGCTACATAATAACAAAGCTATATCTAGACTTAGCCATGTGTCGCCCGCAAGCCTTGCTTGTTCAAAGGTACGTTGTGCATGATGATTAAACTGCTCATCATCCTTATTAGCTTGAGCAATTAAAGCTTTTAAATACGAATTTTGCGCATTATCAGTGCTGGCATTATCAAGGAGTACTTTAGCCTCTTCTAACCTCCCTTGTTTGATTAAATGACGCATCAATGCTTTTCGACTAGATTGTGCCACCCAATGATCGGGTGTTAATTGGGTAAACTCTAGTACTTGTTTCCAATGGGGCTCTTTATCTGATGTGTTTTTCGCATAAATAGCATAATGAAACGGTACTTTAGCAAAGTGATAAATAGGCAACTGATAGCCTTTCATCTTAGTTTCTGCTTGTCTTAAATAAAGGTATTTGTCGTCAGCTTGATGATGTTTATGGGCTAATACAGATAAGTAAGTTAATGCATCTAATTCTCGTGGAATGTCTCTTGCCTCAAGCGATAATCTGGCTGAGGTGAGCAAGCTTTCTTTAATCGCGGGGTAATCATCTGCTTGATGGTCTAACCATGATTGGGCAAACAGCGCATCAGCCTGACGTTTTAAATCATCTATTTGTTCAAAGTAGCTTATTGCCGAGCTTAATTTATGCGAACTTAAGTCATAGAGTTCTTTACGCGTAAGAATTTTACTTTGAAACAGTAAAGCATTGCCTAGCTGTTGCCAGTTGCCTTGTGCTTCTGAAATATTCGCCAATTTATCAGCCATGACCATGGCTTTTTCTAATTCATTCATCTCAATATAGGTATCGATTAGTGCACCTAAAATGATGAGGTCTTCAGCAGATTGTTGATGAGCAATAGATAAGTTAGCTTGTTTAATTTCCGGTGTTTGCGGTTTGTTAAGTAAGTCATAAATTACATCTTGCTGTAAATGTACTTGTAACTGCTCGATAACCGCTTTAGTTGAATCGCCCGTTAATTGACCACGCCATTCGCCTGACGGTCCTTTAACAAGAAAATCGATATAGCTGTGCTGATTATGGCGACGCACCTGTGCGGTTAATATCAGCGGATGGTTTTGTGCTAACTTCGGATAGCTTAATTCCAGAGTATTGTTAAATTCATCGGAGGTTATATTGTTTAATTCGGTGAAGTCAAAATATTCACTATCCTGAATAATCTCGCTACCTGCGAGGGTAATGGTATTGTCACTTTGCGAAAGAGAAAGCGGAATGTAGGCAATTTTTTTAAGGTTATTATTATCTTCAAGTAGCGTTTTATTCTGATAAGAAAAAATAATAATGAAGAGTAGTATTATGCTGACAGCCAGAGCATATGCCCAATAGCTGTTGGTTTTAGGTGTTGTTGTTATTGGTTCTGTAGGCTGAGTCTCATTTGACGATGAATCAGCGGCACTTATCGAGTTACTAGCTGTGGCTTTACCTTTGCTTTCATCGGTTACTACAAAGATAACCTCGACTGGTAACTGCCATTGATAACCACGTTTAGGGAAGGTTTTAATCGCTTCATTGCCAAATAAGCTGCGCAAATGGCTGATATTTTGAAAGACAGCTTGTTCAGAGACTACTTTGTCTTGCCAAACCAATGATAAGATTTCTTCCTTGTTAAATACTTTATCGGTTTGCTCGAGCAATAAAGCAAGTACTTTGGCTTCGTTGTGACGAATAGCAACAGAATCACCTGCCTTGGTCAGTATTAAGTTTTCACTGTCGAATTCAAACTCTTGTAAGCGATAACGCATTGCTCTATTTAATATCCATAATAATTAAGTCGCGTTCATCTTAACTGATTCATTATCAATACGTCATCGCTAATTGTTTAAATATATTTCCAATTAGCGTACTTATATTTTTCTCTACTTTGTATATTGAACAATTTTAACTAGCATTATCATCTCAATGCTATTACCTTATTTGCTTTGTCGTCGCAGATAAGCGCTCGAATCCCACTCAATTTATGCTTTTACACAAGCGGAGTCATTAATGTTTTCCAGTAGTAATCGCCTGTTTTTAATCATATTGGCTATGTGCGTTATAGGCTTCTTTTCCTTCGAAGCTATGGCTCATGGCGTAGATGAAAAAACCCGTCAGTTTTTACAAAATAATACCGGGGTACAGTTTTTCCCCTTTATGTATATTGGCGCTAAACATATGGTGACCGGGTATGATCACTTACTATTTTTAGCGGGCGTTATTTTCTTTTTATATAAGAGTCGAGACGTATTGCTTTACGTCAGTATGTTTACCCTAGGTCATAGCCTAACCTTGCTGTTAGGCGTGTGGTGGGATATTCAGGTTAATGCTTATTTGATTGATGCCATTATAGGTTTGTCTGTGGTTTATAAAGGCTTCGATAACTTAGGTGGCTTTAAACGGACCTTAGGATACAGCCCAAATCCCAAGGTAGCAGTGCTTATTTTTGGTTTATTCCATGGCTTTGGTTTAGCGACAAAATTACAAGAGTTTCAATTGCCACAAGAGGGTTTAATTGCCAATCTTATCGCCTTCAATTTAGGCGTGGAACTAGGGCAGTTTGCCGCGTTAACCTTCATACTCTTAGCGATAAGTTTTTGGCGTAAACACCACACCTTTAACTTATTTTCCACCACAAGTAATACCTTATTAATGAGCGCTGGTTTTATGCTTATTGGTTTTCAGTTAACAGGTTATTTTAGTAACTAATTAGTTCTATAAAGATTTAAGAGACTTAAATATGCAACACACTTTATCAAACAAGGCTTTATTCAAAGCCACTTTCATCGCCTTGATTATTGCTAGCTTAGCACTAGTTAGTTTTATTTTACCCGCTGAATATAATGTCGACCCTTTAGGTATTGGTGCAAAGCTAGGTTTAACCGCCTTAGCCACTGCTACGCCCGTAGTGAAAACGGTAATACCATCGGCTGCAGAACAAGCATCAGATAGTATTGAGGTTGTGGTGCCAGCAGGACGCGGCGTCGAGTATAAGTTTGCCATGGCGAAGTTTAAGAAAATGGAATACAGCTGGAAAACAGATGGCGAGCCATTGTTCTTTGATTTACATGGCGAGCCAGAAGGTGATACCACCGGCTATTACGAAAGTTATGCTATTGCTACATTAGAAAGCATGAAGGGTAGTTATACCACGCCATTTGCAGGCGTACATGGCTGGTATTGGAAAAACACATCAGATAAGCCTGTGACAGTGCAACTAACGGTTAGTGGTGAATATACAGTGATTGGCTTAAAAAAATAATGCTTACTAAGCCCTGAGTTGTGATTAATTTTGTAATAGCTTGTCGACTAACCAGACATTGTTACTTTTAATTAATTGGACTTTTTTTACATCTTTATAAATTCTTTCATTGCGCATACCCGTTAACATAACCGTGATAACTACTTGAATATTAAAATCATCGATGACCTTAGTATTAGACTTTTGCGTTTCCATAATGACTGAGTCAAAAGATAAATTAAGCGCACGACGAGAGAAGTTGTTTAAGGTTCTGTATCCTTTAATTTCTTTTTTGAAACGTTCAGAGCTCAATGAAAGTACTTTATTTAGGTCTTTCTGGTTATAAACAGCATTAAAAAACGCGATAGTTACTTCTGACTCTGAGGGAGCACTTACTTTTTCTTTGCAGCCAGTCGTTAAATAAAGCGTCGAAAATAGGAATATCAAAACGATATAACGTACATTGGGTATGATCATTTTCTTCTCTTATTTTTAGTGGATGTGCTGTTTTATTTCGTCAGTCGCTTAATAATACGCTGACTTTAGCTACTATTAAAAGTAGACCTTAGGATGAAGAAAAGAAAAGAAAAGAAAAGAAAAGTTATAAGGATAATATTTGGATATATAACTCGAGAGTATTCAAACGCCGCCAACAGGAAAATAAATGCTCAGTTAAAGTGTCATAGACAAGTTACTCTATAAGGACTTAATCATGTGAACAGTTTCAGGCTTAAAGCCTATATTTTGATAGAAGTCAGTCGCTTTTTTATTATTGGCGAAGACTTCTAGGTGCAATAATCGACAACCTAAGTTTTTCGCCCATTGCTCAGCGTACTCAACTAACGTTTTACCTACCCCTAAACCTTGTGACTTAGGTGATACTGCAAGCAGAGGAATAGTTCCGCAAGTCTCCCCTGAAATACTGTCTTTGTGGGTACGAACATGTACAAAACCCAACGCAGTATCATTTATTTCAGCAATAAATGTTGCATTTGGTTGCGATGTTTCTGTTAGCATTTCAGCAATGTAATCGTCTTGCATTTTTTGCATGACATCATCGCTATGCCAGGTTAATTGAGCAACTTCAGATAAATAAGGTGATAGCTCAAAAATAAATGATCGATCACTGTTTTGTGCTTTTCTAATGACTATTTTATTTTCCATATGATTCTCTGGGTATTATTCTTTAGTTAAAACGGATTCTTGTGGCGTTACTTGTGATGTAAACTTAACTGGTGCTGCTCTTGAACACTCTTGCCAACCGCAGTAATAGACCAAATTTCACCGTTTGACCCTGCTCCGTTTTTAGCAAAACCTTTGTTCATAAGACTATGCAGATAATCTATGGTTTCTAATTTACTTAAGCCTGTTTCAGCAGAGATGGTATTAGCGTATCTCCATGTATAACCAGGTTTTAACAAACAGATGAGTATGCAGTTTTCATCATGCGTTAAGCTATCATGTGCTTTTGCTTGTTCTTTTGCTTCTTCTTTTTGTTCAATGCTCGGCTCTGTTTGGTTCTCTAACATGGTATGAACCATTTTCATCTCTGCTTCAAAGCCAGCGCCTTTAAACTTAGATATTTTGTCAATATTTGAGAATGCCAAACCAATAGAACCCGCTAAGATCGCTAACCCCATCTCAGCTGAAAGAGATAAAAAGCCATATATGGTGCTTATTACTAGTAGCATAATAAAAGATGCTATTTGGAATGTTAATTTGATAGTGAACTCCTGTTTGGTAATACTCAGGTTAACGAGCAAGTAAA
>PJEL010005387.1_pt1 | contig 10339 bp, 11 predicted proteins | sample 1853271 | NCBI WGS metagenome assembly PJEL01 (sample SAMN08108733, study PRJNA415343) | Invertebrate metagenome, whole genome shotgun sequencing project. | host: Globobulimina | place: Sweden: Gullmar Fjord | collected 2015-08 | reverse complement strand
CTTGTAGTTTTGAGTGGTGACTTTAACCTACGTTTTAAAACAAAATAACACGGAGTAATTTATGGAAGAAGTAAATTTAGTCTCAGAAGCCTTAAAGTTTATGGCTTTAGGTATGGGTATTGTTTTCTTATTTTTAACGATTATGATTTTTGTATTAAAATTACAAGCGTTCTTAATAGCAAAATTTTTTCCTGTAGAAGAGAAAGAGAAAGTCTGTTCATGGAAGCCAAAAAACAATGCTGCTATCACAGATGACAGAGATACTACAGCTGCGATCACTGCGGCAATTATACACTATAACAATCACAAAGGTAAATAACAATGTCAAAAAAATATATTGATGTAATGGACACAACATTTAGAGATGGTTTTCAATCTGTATTTGGTGGTCGTGTTCTTATGGATGATTTTTTTCCAGCTGTAGAAGCTGCAAAAGAAGCAGGTATTACACATTTTGAGTTTGGTGGAGGAGCTAGATTTCAATCACTTTATTTTTATCTGCAAGAAAATGCATTTGAAATGATGGATAAATTTAGAGCTATAGTTGGTCCAGAGGCAAACTTACAAACTCTTGCACGTGGTATTAATACAGTAATGTTAGATACTGGTAGTAGAGAATTAATTGATTTACATGCTAAAATGTTTGCTAAACATGGTACAACAACAATCAGAAATTTTGATGCTCTAAATGATGTTAATAATCTTGAGTATTCTGCGCAATGTATAAAAAATCATGGATTAAACCATGAAGCAGTTGTTACAATGATGGATTTACCACCAGGATGTGAAGGTGCACATGATGTAGCTTTCTATGAAAAAACATTAAGACAAATTCTTGATAGTGGTTTACCATATGATTCTATTTGTTTTAAAGATGCAAGTGGTACAGCTAATCCTAATAAAGTTTACGAAACTATTAAGATGGCAAGAAAACTATTAGGTGATGATACACATATTAGATTACATACACACGAAACTGCTGGTGTTTCAGTTGCTGCTTATTTAGCTGCTCTTGAAGCTGGTGCTGATGGTATTGATTTAGCTAACTCTCCAGTTAGTGGTGGTACATCTCAACCTGATATTTTAACTATGTTACATGCAACAAAAGGTACAAACTATGATCTTGGCGGATTAAGTATTGAAAAAATTCTTAAATATCAAGAAACATTAAAAGGGTGTTTAAGTGACTATATGATGCCACCTGAAGCAACTCAAGTTTCACCTTTAATTCCATTTTCTCCAATGCCAGGTGGAGCTTTAACAGCAAATACTCAAATGATGAGAGATAATGATACTTTAGATAAATTTCCAGAAGTAATCAAAGCGATGCAAGAAGTTGTTGAAAAAGGTGGTTATGGTACATCTGTTACTCCTGTTTCTCAATTTTATTGGCAACAAGCATATGCAAATGTATTCTTTGGACCATGGAAGCAAATTGCTCCAGGTTATGGGAAAATGGTACTAGGTTACTTTGGTAATACACCAGTTGAACCTGATGCAGAAGTTGTAAAACTTGCTTCAGAAAAATTAAAACTTGAGCCTACAAAAGAAAATCCACTTGACATTGCAGATAAAGACCCTAAAAAGTCTATTGCGGCATGGAAAGAAAGACTTGAAATAGAAGGGTTAGCAACAACAGAAGAAAATATCTTTATTGCTGCTGCTTGTGATGAAAAAGGTATTGCGTTCTTAAAAGGTGATTCTCCACTAAACATAAGAAAAATTAGTGAAGAAAAAGTAGAAGAAAAAGTAGAAGAAAAAGGAAATTCAAAAATGGCTGATGGTAATTATACAGTAGTAGTAGACGGTAAGAAATTTAGTGTTCAAGTTGCAGAAGGTAATGCAGATATTCAAGTTGTAGCTCCAGTTGCAACAGAAACTCCAGCAGCAGCTCCAGTAGCAGCACCTGCTCCAAGTGGTTCAGGTACAGAAATTGGCGCATCAGTAAATGGTAATGTATGGAAAATATTAGTTAATGTTGGTGACAAAGTTGAAAAAGGGCAAGTTGTTGCTATTTTAGAAGCTATGAAAATGGAAATAGACATTGAATCTCCAGTTGCTGGATCAGTAGTTGCTATTCCTGTAAAACCAAATGATGCTGTTGAAGAGGGTCAAACTATAGCTGTTATAGCTTAAGTGATAGTAAAACAAAAGTTTGGAGAAAACAATGAATAAAAAAATCATTTCTGTTGTCTTAATAATGTTGATATCACTTTTTAGCATCAACGTATTTGCAAGTAGTGCAGAACCAACAGAAACAAAAAAAGAAAAAGTAGAATATGAGAGTAAAACACTCGTTGAATTAGTAAGTTCATTTTATGAAACAACTGGTATTAATGCTTTAACAAATCCTAGAGATGATTTAATGACATCAGAAGCACATGCTGAAGATGCTAGATTAATGACTGTCTTTGAACAAACATGGGGACGAATTATAATGTTCCTTATTGTTGGAATTTTATTTTATCTTGCAATTGCAAAGGGATTTGAACCATTACTATTATTACCTATTGCTTTTGGTGGATTATTAGCTAATATTCCTCTTGCTGGTATGGGTGGAGAAAATGGAATGCTTGGTATTATTTATAATATGGGTATTGCAAATGGATTCTTCCCACTTCTTATTTTTATGGGTGTTGGAGCGATGACTGATTTTGGTCCTCTTCTTGCAAACCCTAAAACTGCTATTCTTGGTGGTGCTGCACAATTCGGTATTTTCGGTTCATTAGTTGGAGCTGTTGCAATTGGATTTGATATGCAAGATGCAAGTGCTATTTCAATTATTGGTGGGGCAGATGGTCCAACTTCTATTTTTATTGCTAATGCACTAGCTCCTCATTTACTTGGTGCCATTGCAGTTGCTGCATATAGTTATATGGCTTTAGTTCCTGTTATTCAACCTCCAATTATGAGAGCATTAACAACTGAAGCAGAAAGAAAAATTAAGATGCCAAAATTAAGACAAGTACATAAATTGGAAAAACTATTTTTACCAATACTTATTTTAATGTTAGCAGTTATATTTTTACCTGAATCTACACCTCTTATTGGTGCATTTGCATTTGGTAACTTTGCAAAACAATCTGGTGTTGTAGATAGATTAAGTGATACAATGCAAAATTCATTAATCAATGTTGTAACAATTTTTCTAGGATTAGGTGTTGGTTCAAAACTAGCAGCTGATAAATTCCTTGTACTTGATACAATGGGAATTATGTTAATTGGTCTTATTGCTTTCTCTGTAGGTACAGCAACTGGTGTACTTATGGCTAAATTAATGAATAAGTTAAGTCCTGCCGATCAACAAATTAATCCATTAATAGGAGCTGCTGGAGTATCTGCTGTTCCTATGTCAGCAAGAGTTGTAAGTAAAGTTGGTCAAGAATATGACAAATCAAACATATTATTAATGCATGCAATGGGTCCAAATGTTGCAGGTGTTATTGGGTCAGCGGTTGCAGCCGGTGTACTTTTATCGATATTTAAATAGGAAAAATAATGTTAGAAATTAAAAATTCACTTGGCTTAAAAAATGTAAATAATATTTACAGAAATATGGATAGAGAAAACCTTATTAATAATGCTATAGATCATGATGGTGCTGTTATTGCATATAACGGTGCAACAATCATCGAAACTGGTATTTTTACAGGAAGAAGTCCAAAAGACAAGTATTTTGTAAGTCAAGATGCATCTGAAAAATATGTTGCATGGGGTGATGTAAATCAAAAAGTTTCTCAAGAGATTTATGAGGAACTTTTAGAAAAAGCAAAAGATCAATTAAGTGGTAAAGACTTATATATTTCTGATGTATATTGTGGAGCAAGCCCTACAAGTAAAAAATCTGTTAGATTTATTACTGAAATTGCATGGCAAGCACACTTTATTGATAATATGTTTATTATGCCAAAAGAGGAAGAACTAGATACTTTCAAACCTGACTTTACTGTTTACAATGCTTGTAAAACTGTAAATGAAGATTGGGAAAAACATGGTCTAAACTCTGAAGTATTTGTTGTATTCAATATAGAAGAAAATACAGCAATAATTGGTGGGACATGGTATGCAGGTGAGATGAAAAAAGGTATTTTTTCTATGATGAATTACTGGCTACCGTTAGAAGGTAAACTTCCTATGCATTGTTCTGCAAATATTGGAAAAGATGGAGATACTGCATTATTCTTTGGTTTATCAGGAACAGGTAAAACTACTCTTTCAACAGATCCAGAAAGAGCACTTATTGGTGATGATGAACACGGTTGGGATGATGATGGTGTATTTAACTTTGAAGGTGGTTGTTATGCGAAAGTCATTAACCTAAACAAAGATACTGAACCAGAAATTTACAAAGCAATTAAAAGAGGTTCAATCCTTGAAAATGTTGTATATGATGAAGATGATGGTGAAAAATTAGTTAATTATGATGATGGAAGTAAAACAGAAAACACAAGAGTTTCTTACCCTATTGATTATATAGATAATTTTCAAGAATCTATGATGGGTGGACATCCAGAAAACATTATTTTCTTAAGTGCTGATGCTTTTGGTGTTTTACCTCCAGTTTCAAAACTAACTCGTGAACAAGCTATGTATTACTTTTTAAGTGGTTATACTGCAAAAGTTGCAGGAACTGAAAGAGGTATTACTGAACCAACTGCTACATTCAGTGCTTGTTTTGGAGAAGCTTTTTTACCTTTACATCCAACTGTTTACGCTAAATTACTTGGTGAAAAGATTGAAAAACACAATGCAAATGTTTATCTTGTAAATACAGGATGGACTGGTGGTTCATATGGTGTGGGGAAAAGAATGAGTATTAGAAATACAAGAGCTTGTATTAATGGTATTTTAAATGGAAATATTCAAGATAGTGAATTTGAAACTTTACCTTTATTTAATCTTGAAATTCCTAAAACACTACAAGGTGTAGATACTGAAGTTTTAAATCCTAGAAATACATGGGAAGATAGAATGGAGTATGATGATACAGCTATGAAACTAGCTAATATGTATAGAGATAACTTTAAAAAATACTTGACTGATGACAGTAATTTTGATTTTACAGCGGCAGGTCCAGAAGCTAAACTATAATACGTTAAGTTAAGTATATATAGAAAAAGAGAGTTTTTTAACTCTCTTTTTTTTATGGAAGAAAATTATAGAAAATATAGATTGGTATAAAATGCATTACAAATTTCATAAGGTATACATAGAACTTACAAATATTTGCGGACTAGAATGTAGTTTCTGTCCTGCTAAAACTACAAAAACTCATACAATGAGTTTAGATTTTTTTGAGAATATTCTTCTGCAACTAAAACCATATACTAAAGATATAGCTTTTCATGTATTTGGTGATCCTTTAGTATTATCTAATTTAGAAAAATACTTAGATATTTCACTGAAACATAATTTCAAAGTGCATATTACCACTACAGGTTTTTATCTGAAGAACTTTGATTTAAATATTTTTTTACATAAAGCTATAAAACAAATTAATTTTTCACTAAATAGCTATAATAAAAATGAGATGGGTTGTGAACTAATTGAATATTTAGAACCTATATTTAAATTATGTGATTTAAAACTATCTTTAAAAGTACATAATTTTATTAATTTTCGTTTATGGAATCTTGATGATAATAATAGTGAAAATAAATTTAATGCAGAAATATTTAATCATTTATCAGAAAAGTTCAATATAGATTTATCTAATATTGATTATACAAAACCCAAACGACTAGAAAATCAAATTTTAATTGATTTTGATAAATACTTTAAATGGCCAAGTCTAAAAGATACAGATACAAATAATGGTTATTGTCATGGGTTAAGTGCACAGATAGCAATACTTGCAAATGGAACTGTTGTTCCATGCTGTTTAGATAGTTTTGGAATAATTGACTTAGGAAATTTACATGAAAAAACAGTAAAGGATATTTTATTTTCACAAAAATCACTCGATATTGTTAATGGATTTAAAGACAACATAGCAGTTGAAGAACTCTGTCAAAAATGTACATTTAAAAATAGATTTACTAAAATATAAAATCACAAGTAAAATTCGATATAATTGCATTTATGAATAAAGAAAATAAAAGATTAGCAGTAGCATTTACAGGTCCATCAAATAGTGGGAAAACAACACTTATTGAAAAAATCTCTATTATATTACATCAAGAGGGATTCAAAGTTGCCATTGTTAAGCACGATCCAAAAGATAAAGCTCAATTTGATAAAGATGGTAAAGACAGCCATAGATTTTACCAAACTGGAGCAAATGTTGCAGTACTATCTGATACTAGAACTACCGTATTTAAGCAACAAAGATCAGAGATATCTGATGTTATAGCTATGTTTGATACATTTGATTTTCTTTTAGTTGAAGGATTAAAAACAATTCCACTACCTAGAATTTGTATCCAGCGAGATTCATTAAATAGTGATTACTTTGGAGTAAGTGATTCTCTTGCAATTGATAAAAGTATAGATAAAAGTCAAATTCCAAAAGATATGAATATATTGGATTTAAATAACATTGATCAAATTATTCAATAGATAAAAAATAACGCTAAAGAAGTATAAAGGAAATATAATATGAACGAAATAATTGAATCAATAAAAAAATCTACAATTGAAATACAAAAAATTATAGCACAAGGTGATATGGGTAAAAGTGAAGAGCAAAACTCTACAGGTGATACACAATTAAAGCTTGATATTATTAGTGACGAAGTAATTGAAAATAATTTTAAACAATTAAAATCAGTTAAAAGAATAGTTAGTGAAGAACAAGAAAACATCATTGACATTAATGAAGATGGTGAATATCTGATAGCTTATGATCCTCTTGATGGAAGTAGTTTAGTTGATGTAAATCTGTCTGTTGGTTCTATCTATGGTATTTATAAAGATGATTTCACTGGAAATAATATCGTAGCTTCTATTTATGTTGTTTTTGGTCCAAGAATTGAGATGGTTATTTGTGACGGTGAAACTGTAAAACTTTATAGAATGAAAAATACAGATTTTTATTATGTTAAAGATATCAAAATGAATGAATCAGGTACTTTAAATTCTCCAGGATCTACTCAACAGTGTTGGTATCCACATCATAAAGAGATGATTAATAAAATGTTTGAAGAGAACTATGAATTATCATATAGTGGTGGTATGGTTCCAGATTTACATCATATTCTAGTACGTGGTGGTGGATTATTTTCATACCCTGGAGCTAGTGACAAACCTGAAGGAAAATTAAGACAACTATTTGAAGTCTTTCCTTATGCACATATTTTTGAAACAGCTGGTGGTGGAGCTACAAATGGTCAAGCAAGAGTATTAGAGATTGAAACTAGACATATTCATGATACATCTCCTTGTTTTTTTGGAAGTAATAGTGAAATAAACAGAGTTATAAACGCTTACAAATAAAATATGCAAGATACAGATTTAGAAACTCAAAAAGATAAATGGCAAGTTACTTTAGATGCTGAAATAGTAATACTAAAACAATGCCAAATTCAACACAATCTTGATTCATGTATGGAATGTGAAAAACTTTTGGATTGTGAAGTTAGAGATAAATACATTAGAATTGTATATGAGAGTATGAATAAAGGAAGTGGCGGTGGATTTGAATTCTAATGAATTACCAAGCCCATGTTTTGTATGTAAAGAGGAAAAACTAGAAAAAAATCTTCAATTACTTGACTCCATTCAGCAACAAGCTAATGTAACTATATTACTTGCACTAAAAGGTTTTGCTATGTACTCAACTTTTGATATTTGTAAAAAATATCTTAAAGGTTGTTGTGCAAGTGGTTTAAACGAAGCTATCTTAGCAAAAGAGGAATTTGGAGGGGAAGTACATACCTATTCTCCTGCATTTAAACCAAATGAATTTGAAAAAATAACTCAAATCTCAAATCATATTGTTTTTAATTCCTTTTCTCAATTAGAACTTTACAAAAACAAAATAAAACCAAAGAATAGTATTGGGCTACGTATTAATCCTGAATGTTCTACAGTAGATGTTGATTTATATAATCCTTGTGGACTCAATAGTAGACTTGGTATTACAAAAAAAGAATTTAAAGAGGTTTTACCTTCTATTGTTGAAGGATTTCATTTTCATGCTTTATGTGAACAAAATGTAGACACGTTACAATTAGTTTTGAAAAAATTTGAAAATAATTTTAAACACTTTTTTAAAGAATTAAAATGGATAAATTTTGGTGGAGGACATCATATCACAAGAGAAGATTATGATGTATCAGGTTTAATTTCTCTTTTAAAAGAGTTTAAATCTAAATATCCTCATTTAAAAATATACTTAGAACCTGGTGAAGCGATAGGTTGGCAAACAGGTTATTTAGAAGTAACTGTTCTGGATATAGTTAATAATGGAATGGATATTGCTATTTTAGATACAAGTGCAGAGTGTCATATGCCTGATACTTTAGCGATGCCATATCGAGCAGATATAACTAATTCTGGTGAAGCATTTAAAAGAAAACACACCTACAAATTGGCAGGAAATACTTGTTTAGCTGGTGATGTTATTGGAGATTATTCTTTTGACAATCCCCTAAAAGTAGGTGATAAAATTATTTTAGAAGATATGATTCACTACACTATGGTAAAAACCACTACCTTTAATGGCATCAACCTACCCTCAATCGTAATAAAGAAGAAAAATGGGAATTATGTAACAGTTCGTAACTACGACTACCAAAGTTATAAAGACAGACTTTCTTAAATTTATAGATTTCTTATAAAATTAACAAAAAGTTCAATTAATTATAGATTTAATATGTTATAATTTAAAAAAATATAAGTAGGACGCTTAATGAATGATATACTATTAAAGAAAATAGATTCTTTACCACCATTACCTAAAACAATTATAGACTTAGAAGAGTTCAAAAAATCTTCAAATAAAGACCTTGATGTTTTATTACAGATTCTAGAACAAGATCCTTTAATTATCGCTACTTTACTTAAAGTTTCTAACTCTGCTATGTTTGGATTTAACAATAAAGTTGAAAATCCAGGACGAGCTATACATCTTTTAGGTGTTAACTTTACTTTATCTATTGCTTTTGGTAGTGCAATTAAAAATGCTTTTGATACAGATTTAAAAGCATACAATATGACTGCAGATGGTTTTATGAGATTATCAAATATGTCTTCTAATTTACTTAAAGAGTGGATTGGTAAAACAGATAATGCTTTAAAAGAAGAATTATTATTACCTGCATTCTTATGTGAAACAGGAAGATTTGTTTTAGCAGGTGTTGCAACTGAAAAAGGTATTGCAGACGAATTCTATGGAAAAATAAAACAAAATCCATTAGATATTGAAAATATTGAAAAAGAATACTTTGGAGCTTGTTCAACACAAGTAACATCTTCTATTTTTAAACATTGGAACTTAAGTGATAGTTTAGTAGAAACAATTACATATGTTAATGATGTTGATAACTGTCCTGATCAATATAAAAAAGAGGCACAAATTTTAAATGTTATTAACACAATTTGTAATGTAACAGATCCTTTAGATGATCAATTTGTTGAAGCTGGTATGGAAAAAGCAAAAAGCTTTGGATTAGAAACTAGATTTCTTGCAAAAGCTGTAGAAAAATTACAAGATAGAATGTTAGAAGAATAAAATAATTTAGAAGATATTTATCTTCTAATTATTTTTAATCGCTTTGATTGCTAATGTTAAGTTATTAGTAATTTCCTCTTTAGTCATTTTCCCATCGATTGTTCCCATTTTAACTTTACCTATGTAAACTCTATTTATAATACCTTCTGCATCTACTTTATAAATAAAATATTTTACTGCATCTGATGTAGGAACTGTTAAAAAGTTTCTGATTTTTCCATCTCTATCATATATCCAAGGTATATGTTTTTCACCCTTAAGATTTGTATTCTTTGTATGTGCTTGCCATCTTTTAATGAACCAAGGGGCATCGGATACATTTGAAACAATCACAAACTTACCTACTGGTAAATCCAGCATCTTTTCTAAATCATCTGCTAATACAATTGATTCATGATTTCCAACATAGATAATTGTATCTTTTTTAATTATACTAGAAGCATTAAATTCTTGATTCTCAAATCCTATTAACTCCACTGTTTTAGGTAAATCAACTAAACTTATCTCTTTCTTTTCAATTTGTACAGGAGCATCTACTGTTAAAAATGTCAATCCTACAAGTATAACAACACTTATAATAATTAATTTTACTGTTGGCCATATTTTCATCTATTTTATCCTTTTCACTTCTCTTTGAAATAACCTATCTATTTTAATACTTACATC
>PJEL010005386.1_pt1 | contig 10339 bp, 7 predicted proteins | sample 1853271 | NCBI WGS metagenome assembly PJEL01 (sample SAMN08108733, study PRJNA415343) | Invertebrate metagenome, whole genome shotgun sequencing project. | host: Globobulimina | place: Sweden: Gullmar Fjord | collected 2015-08 | reverse complement strand
CGTCAAGCAGAAGCATATTCGCAGGGCTTACAAGTAGTTTAGCCAGCAGCACACGGCTCCTCTCACCGCCTGAAAGCACGCTTATTTTTTTTAATGCCAGGTCGCCGGTGAACATCATTGAGCCGCATATTTTACGCACAGCTCCCCTGCTATTATCCGGGTGGACGTCCATTATTTCCTGCTCCACTGTCTTCTGCTGATTCAGCCGGTCTATGTTCGTCTGCCCGAAGTACGCAAGCTTCAGATATGTATAACGGCGGACAGTCCCTTCAAAAGGAGAAAGTTCACCTGCAAGCAGATTAAGAAGCGTTGTTTTCCCCTTTCCATTTTTACCAATGATGGCTATACGGTCGCCCTTGCCAACAAACAGACTCAGCTTTTCAATAAGCAACGGCATGTCAGGTCCAAAAGCAAAGGAGAGGTCACTTACTTCCATCAGCTGCTTACCTGTAAAAGGAGCTGAATTGAATGTGAACTCCAGGTTCCTTATATCAGAAAGTTTCTCCAGGCGGTTCTTTTTCTGCAGGGCCTTTACCCTCGACTGCACAGCCTTGGCCTTGGTTGCCTTTGCCCTGAAGCGGTTGATGAACTGCTCCACCTCTGTCCGTTTCTTTTCATCATTAATTCTTGTCTGTTCGTATATCTCTTCTTCCTGCAGAAGCTGCTGATATACCTTGTCCGTTGGTCCGGCGACTTTTCTTGCCCTGCAGCGGTGTATGGCCATCGTATGCGTTGTAACACTGTCCATAAAACTGCGGTCATGTGTAATGATAATGAGTTCATTCTGCCAACCTCTCAGGAACTGAGCAAGCCAGCGCATTGAAACAATATCCAGGTAATTGGTAGGCTCGTCAAGGAGGAGAAGGTTCGGACCGGAAATAAGCACTTTTGCAATATTAAGGCGTACCTGAAACCCTCCTGACAGGTCCGTTGGACTAATGCTGAAATCATCTTCTGAAAATCCCAGCCCCATAAGAATAGTCTCTGCCTTATAAGTCTCATCCCTTCCCTCCTCATCAGAAGAAAGGCTGAGACAGGCCTCCCTGATTACCGAATCCTCAGTAAAGCTGATATGCTGAGAAAGGTGCCCTACCCTGTATCCGTCCGGGAAATTGATAATTCCCGAGTCAGGGTGCGCCCGTCCGATTATCATCTTCAAAAGAGTAGTCTTTCCATGACCGTTTCTCCCGACAAGCCCCACACGATCACCCGGATTGAGCACAAAACTGACATTGTCAAAAATGACCTGTTGTCCGTAAGATTTTTCTAAGTTATTAACCTGGAGCATTATAGATAAAACCGTTTCAACCGCTTGAGCCGCTTGATCGGTTGGAACAGCTCAAGCGGCTTGAACGGTTATCTTCATTCCCTGTTCTCTTCAAGCTTTTTCAACAGGTCTTTCTTCTTTATTCTCCCATTCAGAGTCGTACCATCATTAAATTCAAAAACAGGGATATCAAACCTGTACAGCTCGTAAAGATCATCGTCTGACTGTATGTCGATTTTATTAATGGTAATACCATGCCTCACCTTAAGACCATTCAGCATTTCTTCGGCATGATCACATAGCCAGCATCCTTCTTTGAAATATAAATTTATCCTCACCATTATTAATCATAAATTATACACGCCCCCGGCACCGTAACGCCAGAGCACACTGATGTTTACATTCATAAGGCATGAGTATCTTTGGAGCTTCTCTTTCTCATTATGTTAGACTTATTAGATATAAACTCAAAAGGAGGCAGTGAATGATCAATAAGGTGATTGTAATTATTTCATTAGTACTTTTGGTTTTTTCTTCTACAGGCTATACTCAGGGCGGTTCAGTCTCTTTTAAGGTGAGCACACTCGGCGGCGGTATCGAAGCTGAAAAAACATTCACCGATGCTACTGGGGCCAGAGTCGGAGTAAATTATTTCACTGGTGATTATTCTGCAACAATCGACAATATTGATTATGACGTAGACCTGCACCTGATGACCGTATCCGCAATTCTGAACTGGCACCCGTTCAAAGGGGACTTCAGAATCAGCGGTGGAGCTATGTACAACGACAACCACATTGATATTACTGCAGAACCATCAGTTTCTTATGATATCGGCGATACAACATATACTGCTTCTGACGTAGGAACTCTTGAAGGAAAAGTTAAATTCAATGAAATTGTGCCATATATCGGAATCGGCTGGGACACATCTTTTGGAAAGAGCAACCGTTTAGGCCTCCTTGTTGACCTCGGCGTTATTTATCAGGGCAGCCCGGATGTTGAGCTCACAGCCACCGGACTTGCAGGCAATCAGGCCTTTGAGAGTGATATACAGGCAGAAGAAGATAAACTGCAGGATGAGCTTGATCAGTATGAGTATTATCCTGTTATTGGGGTCGGACTTAGTTACAGATTTTAAAGATGATTAAAAAGGGCGAGGGGCCCCTCGCCCCTACCCGTTTCCGCGCTGTTCTTTTGCCCGTTTTTCAAGGATTTCCACTGCAGGTAATGCCTTGCCTTCAAGAAATTCCAGGAAGGCGCCGCCGCCGGTTGAAATATATGAGACCTTGTCTGTAATGCCGTATTTATCAATAGCAGCCAGGGTATCTCCACCGCCTGCTATAGAAAAAGCAGGGCTTTCCGCAATGGCCATTGATAGCGCCTTTGTTCCTTCTCCAAACTGATCAAACTCAAATACCCCGACCGGCCCGTTCCATATAATGGTTCCAGCTTTCCTGAGCATATCAGCAAACTTTGCGGATGTCTCAGGCCCTACATCAAAGATCATATCATCGGCTTCAACACTGTCCACTTTTTTAAGTGAAGCAGGGGTTGTTTCCGAAAATTCCTTTCCACATACAATGTCAGTTGGCACAGGAATATCGCCTCCCCGGTCAATGGCATTCTTTTTCAGCCGTCTGGCCTCATCGATAAGGTCCTCCTCGTATAAAGATTTCCCTACCTTGTGACCGGCTGCAGCTATGAAGGTATTGGCAATGCCGCCGCCCACGATAAGCTGGTCCACAACCTTTGACAATGAATCCAGAACAGGCAGTTTAGTTGAGACTTTTGAACCGCCTACTATCGCCAGCATCGGTCGGGCCGGTTTATCAAGTGCCTTTCCCAGTGCATCCAGCTCCCCTGTCAGCAGCGGCCCTGCACATGCGACAGGTGCGTATTTGGCTACACCATGTGTCGAGGCCTGTGCACGATGCACCGTACCAAAGGCATCCATAACATATACGTCACACAGGGCAGCCATTTTTTTTGAAAGATCATCATCGTTTTTCTTTTCTCCCTTATTGAAGCGGACATTCTCAAATACGGCTATCTCACCATCAGCAAGTTTCACACCGTTCAGCCAGTCTTTAACAAGTTGGACTTTTTGCCCCAGCAGCTCTGATATCCGTTCAGCAACAGGAGCAAGAGAAAATTGAGGATCATACTCCCCCTCAGTCGGCCTGCCGAGATGAGACATTATCATCACCTTTGCGCCGGCACCAAGCGCATTTTTGATTGTGGGAATTGAGGCTAGTATACGCTTGTCGCTCGTAACCTTTCCGTCTTTGACCGGCACGTTAAGGTCCTGACGAATCAGCACCCGCTTTCCTGAGAGATCAATATCATTCATCTTTAAAACAGACATATTCTACTCCTTAATTTTCATTAATTTTCTATTCAAAAATAACTCCATGCATATAAAAAAGTATTATGTCAGAACACATTATTGGAGTCAAGAAATGTATATTTTCAATTCCCTCTTTAGCAAAGAGGGGTCAGGGGAGATTTTGTAATACATTGTCTCATGAACTCACCTTTTTCCAAAGTGGGAAGTTATTATGCAGATAAAATGTCAGGCGTACTCAAGCTTAATAATAACTGGTATTTAGAATCTGGTTCATTCTATAATAAAAGGTAATTAAGATGTAATGGGTTCTTAATTAACATCATTTAACTGGATACAAAGGGGTACATCATGGTTAAGGGTAGTGATAAGCGGGAAGAGCATCGAGCGCCGTTAGGCACAAAAGTCAGCTGGACGACCGACAATGAAAAGTGGTACGAGGACAGTTCAGAGAACATCAGCTCTACAGGAATGATGCTATGGACAGAGCGTCCGCTCAATGAGGGTTCATCAATTAAAGTTCTTTTCAGGCTTCCAAATCTCAAATCCCAGGGACCTATTACTATTAATGCCGAGGTAGCCAGGGTTGTTCAGCGCCAGGGACTTCAGATTGGACTGGGGCTAAAATTCCTCTCTCTCCAATCAGGAAACTATGAGAGAGTGAATCAATTTGTCCGCAGAATACTAGGATTATCCGTGGATAATTCACTTTCTCAACTGGACGGACGCAATGCAGGAGTCAACTCTTTTAAGATTGAACATCTTACCCGAAAAGCAGAAGCCGAGGAGAATGAGTCAGAGAAAAAAAGTGTGACACAGACCGAAAAAATACAGCGTCAATTCATGATCCGGAGATGGACCCGGTGGGGAATGAAAGCTGCCCTGCTTGTAATCGGCCTCATGATAGTTATTAAAGCGGCAGACCTTATTCTTGAGCTGACTTCACGTCTATAAAAAAGTCATTTCCGAAAAAGCTTAAAAAGAAGTTCCTTCCAGTCAATAAATATTTATACGAGCTTTCCAATCAGGATTGAACATTTGGAATGGTTCAGGATATATCTCGTTACACTCCCCAGTATTCCCTTCAATCCTCTCATTCCGCTGTTTCCGATTGCAATTATGTCAACACCCAGTACTTCGGCTGTCTTCAGTATTTCTTCAGAAGGGTCTCCAACCTTCGTAAGCTTCTCTATGTTTGAAAACCTTTCGCTCAGATAATCATAAGCTTTCCTGTTAATCTTTTCTGATTCCTTAAATTCAACCTCCCTTGCTCCGGCTACTATACCCTTGATCCTGTCGTTTATTTCCATGGCAAATCTGTCAGGTATATCCTCAAACGCCGTTGTGACCACGTTCAGGACATTGATTTCCGTATCATCAGGAAAGGGTATTGATGACAGGACTTTCATCACGCCCTCCGAGCAAATCGAACCATCAGCGGCAAAGAGTACTTTCAGTGGTCCTGTTTTTTGCTCCTCTGTTCTCCTGATAATCAAAACAGGTTTTGTCGATTTGACCGCCACTGCCTTTGTAACACTCCCGACAATGAGAGATGCTGCCCCTCTTAGTCCGCTTGCTCCCATAACTATAAGATCAGCGCCCGAATCAGCGGCTGTATCATGAATTACTTCAGCAGGATAGCCATCAACAGTCAAACTGCTTATTCCGGCATGAACAGGACTTAATGATTTCACTGCCGTATCAAGTATTTCAGGAGCAATCTCCTCTCTTATTGCTTTAAGGTCACTGTAGAGTATTTCCCATTCACTGATAACAGGAGCCCAGCTAAGAGCATGGAGCACGACAATCTCATCATCTCCGGAAAAGCGTAATCCTGTTAAAAACTTCGCTGCTCTCTCAGAATGCACAGAACCGTCTGTAGCAAGCAGTACTTTCATATTTTTCAATCCTCCGGACATGCCTCCAAATAAACCGGGCTGCCAAATTATTGTCCTTCGGCAGCCCGGCTGTCTTCTCATAAGACCCGTCGCTTTCCGTCCCCTTCTCACGGAGGGTTTGGCTTTGTCGGGATATGTTAAGCTCTCTTCTTACTTAAAATGTATCACTAATAAACAGGCTTGTCTACTTTTAAAAGTTAATGAATCTATTAAATATTAATATGTATCAGGCACCTGTCAGGCCCTGAATTTAATCCTGTATTCTGTCCCTGCAGCCCTGCTCACTTCAATACTGCCCCGGAGCATATCCACTACAAATATCTCCACCATTTTCAGCCCCAGAGTATCTGTTTTTTTTATGTCCAGATTTTCCGGTATGCCGATACCGTTGTCACTTACTGCAAGCTCAACTTCTTCCCCCCCTACAGTATGAAGTCCTATTTTAATTTCACCTTTTTTGTCGTCAGGAAAGGCATACTTCAGGGAGTTTGAAACAAGTTCACTTATAATTAACCCGCAGCGGATACTCTCATCGATTCCCATGGAAATAGCATCGATATCAATTTTCAGTCCAACTCTCTCTGCACTTATTCCGTAGGAGTCGAATATCTTCCCGGCAAGGCTTTTTATGTAACCATTAAAATCAATATTCGCCAGGTCCTCTGATTTATAAAGTATCTTATGAACTAGCCCTATGGACATCAACTGGTTCTGACAGCCCTTAATAATGTCCAGACACTGCTTGTCCCTTATATAGTCGGACTGGATTTCAAATAATCCGTAAATGACCTGCATATTGTTTCTTACCCGGTGATGGACCTCTTTCAGAAGAATCTCTTTTTCTTTGAGAGAGGCATTGATCCGCTCTTCCATTTTTTTGCGTTCAATGATTTCCATTTGCAGCTGTTTGTTAGTCTTCACAAGCTCCGCAGTACGTTTCTTAACTAACTCCTCGTTCTTTTTGCGCCTGATTGCATTTTCGACGGTTACGGGCAGCATCATGAGATAATTGCCCTTCGGGTCTTTTATAAGATAATCATATGCACCGGCTTTCATGGCCTTGACAGCAATCTCCTCGTCACCTGACCCGGTGACAATAATAATAGGGGTATCAACAATAGAGTCAAAAACATCAAATGCCGTACCATCACCCAGAAGATAGTCTGATATTACAATTTCAAACTTTTTGAGACTCAGTATTTTTTCAGCCTCTGAAACAGACCCTGCTATTGAATAGTCATAGGGGAGATCACTTTCCTTTACCAGACGCTTAAAGGCCATCTGGTCGACCTTGTCATCCTCAATTAAAAAAACCCTGGTCTTAGGATCTGTCATATTTTCTTTTTTCATGAGCTGTATACCTATCAAGGCAGAAAACATTTTCCGGCCAGCTGCGAATACAGTCTCTCCTAATTAATATCTAATCATATAATGCTCTGCTTTGCTATTAAATTAATCTATTAATTTTATAAGATTACTTAATATATCTACATTGATTAATTTGATTAATAGCTTAATAAAGTATTCAAAATAGACAACCTCCGGATTTCCTGATAGAATTTTATCAGGAGTAATATGGTATGAATTTCACTATGTCTTCACGGTTCTGCCTTAAAGTGGTATCTGTTTTAACCTTTATTTTATCTCTAGTTGTAGTTGATGCATATCCAGAAAAAGATCCCCGGACCGATCTGGCAGGACCTTCTTTTGCTGATCCTCTTTATATCCAGGAGATGCCGGAAGAATGGAAGAAACAACCGATTAAGTATAATTATCAAGACGCTGATGCTGACGTTGTCATAACCCTTGACGGACAGATGTTTGACGCATGGGAGCGGATTATTGAAAAATATGCCGCTGAAAACAATCTGAAAATAATCACTAATCGCGGCACCTGCGGTGTCTCTGCAGGGGGATTGTCGCGTAAATCTATTGATATCGGTGTATTCTGCTGTCCCCCCCATACCACTGACAGATTTCCAGGCCTTAAGTTTCATACACTCGGAATTTCTGCTATTGCATTTTTCGTCCACCCCGATAACCCCGTTGATAACATTACTGTTAAACAGGCCCGAGAGATTTTCCAGGGAAAGACCTATCGCTGGGCTGACGTGATGCCTGAGGGGAAAGACAGGAAAACATCCCTTTTGATCCAGCCGGTAGGACGTCTCCACTGTAAGTTAAGACCCGGTCACTGGCGTCTGCTCCTTGATAATGAAGATCTCTTCAGCCCCGGCCTCCTTGAAATCGGCGCCATTCCGGACATGATCGCACAGGTAGCAATTAACAGGAGGGCAATAGGCTATGAAATTCCCTGGATGACAGACTACTATGACAATACGGGCCGTGTTAAAATCCTGAGAATTAACGGTTACAGTCCTTCTGAGCTTCCCCATGTTTTATCTACGGATTATCCATTTTACCGTGTTTACAGTTTTACAACATGGGAGACAGATAATGTTAAAAATCCCGATGCCCAAAAACTGGTTGATCATCTCATGCAGCAGTCTGAACACCTCGACAGTAAATACAGCTTTATCCCGCCATCCCACCTCAGACAGGCCGGCTGGAAATTCAGGGAGAATGAGCTGGTTGGAGAGCCCGATTAGAACGGGCAGTGCCTGATATGATATCACCTGCTTCTTTAGTCATCCGTTTTCATGAGCGTACTTCCTTAACATTAAAAATAGTTCTTATGACAGTTATTATCGGTCTTTCCTTATGGGCTGTACTGGATTATGTTCAAAGCAGCAAGCTTAAAAAGATTTTTTACATTCAGCTGGTTGAAAGACTCACCACCCAGGCAATGGACGACAGGATCCACTTTGACCGGAATATCAACTTCTACCACAGGTCGGTCAAGCTTTTTGTATCACAACGGAACCTCAGCGATTATGTTAATAATCAAGTCTGGTCAGCAGACGACCGGGTCCAAATTAAATACCACAGGGAATCTCCGCGATGGTTCCCGAAGTCCTCGATACTGCGTATATTCGCCCCTCCCCGTTATGCCATCCTGCTTGATCCCGAAGGAAGAGCCAGAGAAGTTTACCGGAGCAGGGATGATCTCCCGCCTTTATCACTGCTGAAGCCATCCTCACTTATCCTTTTAAAGAGCCGGGGACAGACCTTTATAACAGAAGTTGATAACATACTCTACCTGATTGCATCAGATTCATACCTTGATGCCCGTAGAAAATTGTCAGCAACATTAATGATTGCCACTCCTATAGACGACGAGTTTCTCATTGCTTCTTCAAGCACTTTCACTCCAGGTCATCTTATAGCACTGGCGTCATGGGGTAAAGAACCGCGCATACTGGCAAGCAGCAATCTGGATGAGCTTCCAGAAGATACTCCACTGAATGCTTTAGAAGACCGTTACATTATAACGGGCCAGCAGACCTATGATTATGGAGCTGCAGAATACCTGATTAAACTGGTCTCCTTTATCTCAAAATCGGAGATAGATAAATTAACAGCTTCCGTTATTACAACAGGACGTTATCAGCGCAATATCATAGCTCCGGTTTTTATTCTGACATTTACGTTCATCATGCTCTGGGTCACACAGAGAATAAACCGCCTGAAAAATCGAATGTCAGATTTCTCAGAAAAATATCTGGGGATACAGAAAAAAGAGATGCAAAAGGGAGATCAGCTCTTTGTGCTCGAAAACCGCTTTAATCTTTTCTCAAAAGAAATTCTCGAGGCACGCGAGAAGCTGAAAATACAGGCAGAAGAAAAAACCCGCCTTATTGTCGATAATGCATTCGACGCCATCATAACAATGGATGCCGCCGGCATAATTACAACCTGGAACCCCCAGGCTGAAACCGTGTTTGGCTGGAGCCGTCAGCAGGCTCTGGGTAAAAGGGCATTCGAAGTCATTATCCCTCAGCGGTACCGCAGCAGATACGAAAAGGCACTCAGGGACTTCCTTGACATCGGAGAGGCCCCGCTCTTCAACAGACAGATCCAGATAACAGCATTAAAACAGAACGGGGACGAATTCCCGATAGAACTTGCCATATCGCCGGCCCAATCAGACGGCGCTCATATCTTCATAGCTATTATACGTGACATTACTGAGCGCAGACAGGTTGAAGACGAACTCACAAAACACCGGAAGCATCTGCAGGACCTTGTAAAGGAGCGGACTGCCAAACTCTCAATGGCCAACAAACAGCTCCAGAAAGAGATCACCGGACATAAGCAGTCTGAAGAGAAGAAGGCCCAGCTGCTCAAGGAAGTGGAAAGCATAAATAAGGAATTAAAGGACTTTGCATATATAGTCTCACATGACCTGAAAGCCCCTCTCCGGGCAATCAGCACACTGGCAAACTGGATAACCACAGATTATGCAGACAAACTGGATGAAGACGGCAAAGAGCAGCTGGAACTGCTTATCAGCAGGGCAGGCAGAATGCATTCACTGATAAACAGTATCCTGGAATATTCAAAGGTCGGCCGTATACGGGAGAAGAAGACAGAAATAAACATAAATGAGGTAGTTGTTGAAGTGATAGACATGATCGCCCCGCCGAATAACATTGAAATAACAATCGTAAATAAACTGCCTTCAATAGTATGCGAGAAGACCCGGATCGCAGAAGTTTTTCAGAACCTGTTGAGCAATGCCATCAGGTACATGAATAAACCTGAAGGCATTATTAATATTGGCTGTACCGGGGATGATGGATACTGGAAATTCAGCGTGTCGGACAATGGCCCGGGAATTGAAGAGAAATACTTTAAAAAGATCTTCCAGATATTTCAGACCCTCTCCCCTCTTGATGAACATGAAAACACAGGTATCGGCCTGAC
>PJEL010005385.1_pt1 | contig 10341 bp, 12 predicted proteins | sample 1853271 | NCBI WGS metagenome assembly PJEL01 (sample SAMN08108733, study PRJNA415343) | Invertebrate metagenome, whole genome shotgun sequencing project. | host: Globobulimina | place: Sweden: Gullmar Fjord | collected 2015-08 | reverse complement strand
TATCAATTTGAGGGGTCATTGGGCACCCTTAACCGTAAAACCCTAACCCTAACCCTAACCCTAAACCCTAAACTCTAAAACTCTAAACCCCAAAACAGTGAACCCTAAACCCTAATAAATCGTCGGACTTGGCATGTGAGAACAAAAGATACCACGCAGTAGTATTCTATGCCAATATAGTGTATTTTCTGTACCTGGACAACACGAAAATAGGGTTTTCTAGGCTGAACATTGAAGAGGAATGCGATCGCTGGAAGGAAACGGAGTGTGCGAGGACTTATATTATCTTCTATGGCTAAAAAACGAGCAGGATGCATCCCCTCCCATCCGAATCCCTGACACTATCGTTTACAAGTATGGTCAACCAGTGCATTGGTATTTCACTGGGCGGGACGGTAGACTGAAGAAAAAACTCAAGCAGAATGTAGTGAACAGCAAGATAGAGGATGTGTTCACGCGACATGCCGTTGCAGATATCATTGCATACTACATCAGGTAGGAGAAGCTACACAGGCATCGTGCCCATGATGGTGCTAATCGATCACAGTCCCACAAATGAGTAGGGCCGTATGTATAGTTAATATATGTAGCATTGGAAAAAACGCAATGACTACTGCTCTGATATATACTGATACACGTTCTGTTTTTCTTGGAACCTTTGGTAGCTGGGCGGTTAGACCTGGCAGTGGAAGTCAGCCGATAGATGGATCACAACAAATTGAATATCTAAATGCTGATGGGCTTCATAACTTCCTTCGGGGTAGCTCAAAGGGGACAAGTGGGATCCTTCAACAGTTTGTGGAATCAAAGGTTGGTTCTTGGATCTTGCCTGCTCTAAGGCTGATGACTGCTTTATTACGATGTAAACATTGCTTAACCACATTAGCCCTCATTAATCTATAAAAGGGGCCTCAAAATTTTTTGATTCGTGCGACCTGGAGTCCCAAGTTATGCTTGCTTGAGCGTCGAGTGAATCGGAGAAATCTGCATGACAGGTGAACACATATCTCTACTCTCTACCATATCACGCACACGCTTATCCATGTCAATCTCTTCAAATATTGCCTAACTCTCATTCTTGACAGGCGGTATGGCATGACAGAGCGTGCTGTGACTTATGATGGGGTACGGTAACCTGCATGCAATACCACTTCATCCATATTGACACTGCTACTGCTTTCTCCTGCCCCTTCATCCCCCTTAAATCACTTTTACTCGACAACTGCCCCCATTCAAAACAAAAAAGAAAATCTCACCCGTCTTTTCTGCTGAAACATTTCTCCTACTCAACCTACCAATGTATATAGCCCGATATGCACTCCTTTGGCCAACCGCTTCGTGGGACAGCTCTTCCAACAACCCTCAAAGCAGCCTGTGAGGAGACAGTGCAGCATATAGCAGAGGTAAGATCTACATACGTACATAACTCATTTTCCCAAATTCCAATCCACCATTGATAGCTTGGCGGAAAAAAGGTATCCTATCACAAGCGGAATATCTGTCGAATGGTACTCTACTTCAAACTTGATGCCAGAGATCGTCTGTTGCTTTTATGGAGTGGATCAATCCGCGAGACTGCAGAAGGGGGTGGTTCGCTTCCAAACGGTTCTGCCGACCTTCATATGGGGGATTTAGTGCGCGTCCCACAACATGTGACGCTGAGACTTGAGGCTAATCATAGGTGCGATCAACGGTCTTCTATCTCATGATATTTGCGCCAACAGAAGAATAAACTGATGAACACTGTAAACCTGAAACCTTCTCCCCTATTAATCTATCTGTTGTAATGGGATACCGAGATTTGTCAGTCTCTAGCACCTAAACCAATTGAACAATCACTACCATGTACGAGTATTCACATCTACTCCATGATCCTTCTTCTCCTCCTCGCAACTCCAATGCCCATGTGTTTAGCCGTAACTGGAGCACAAGTTCATGAATCTCACCTCGAAAGTGCTAACTTCAGTTTCAATCTATTGCAGTAAGGGACATGAAAATGTCCAGCCAGCTTGCCAAATGGAATGCCCTGGATGTAGTGAACTGGCCCCCAGTAATAGGTTTTACCCTGTTACGTATAAAACAATCATTGGTCATTTTGATCACTTGTTGAGCCTCGCTGCAGCCGACCCAGTGAGTTCAGAATAAGGAAAATATTTAACCGAGGATTATTCCGATAAGTATATGCGTGCATTCAAAATTTGATGGGGAGATATTATGTTTGTTCTTGATTAAATGGGATCAAACAAGGTGATTCTGAGTTCAGTCCAACAACCAACAACCTTAGGTGGTTGTTGCTTCAGGAGGCATTATACAGTGGCCACCATCCCAGGAGCTGCTTGAAGCTGCAGGAGGGGTTAGATTTACAAGCACAGCATCTAGTCCTCAGAAAGAAATTTCGATCAGCAGCAATGAAGAAGCCCCGATACCACCCATCCTGAAAAGCACTCATCCCAGTTTGACTGCTGATAGCTACAAGAGGCACCACAGGTGAACCAACCCAACCCCAGCCAGCCACCATTTGAAATGAACCCCCACTTGTTCTCACTGTATAATGGCAAATCTCAGGGATCCTCTATTTCTCTATAAGACTGCTTCCCTATGCGAACAATGCTTCCTGGGTTATGCTGGCTACGTAACTGAGGCTCTGTGTGCTACTTCCAGGTAAGCATGTCTTTCAATATATATATAAGTACGATTCAGTGGAATAATCTGAACCTGATGTTCAAACCCCATACAGCTGCCACATCGGCATAGAATATTTCAACTTCATTTTGACCACCACACACTGTTCACACAACAACTGTCTCCAGATCTTCCCTTGTAGACTCTACTCTGCAGACACTGTCACTGTCACCTCAATCCCTGCGAGATGGGAGATCTTGCAGCAGCAACCGGAGGCAGAAAGACACAACAATGGATAATGAAACCACCAAGTCGAGAAAGGGTAAAGGGAGGAAAAAAACTCCAGCAGAATTGAGATGGGAAAAAGGTCAATATATAGCTAGGCCCTTGCAGCATGACAGCTGTATCGCTATGAATGTGAAAATACCTCCTACCCTCCCGAAAGCAATCTGCTCTGTGAAATCAATCGAAAACTGGGCTCTCGATCCATATTCCTCTTATGGTGAATAAACTTACCAGCAGCAGCAAAGAAATCAAAATACTACTATACAACATGCAGAAGAATTTGTTGAGGGGAGGAAGGAAGACCTATCACCCAGCGAGAAAGTCGGGCAGAGTGCAGAAGCCTTCTTTCAGGAATTTCAAGATGAGATAATGCCTTCGCCGTTTACATCCACTCTTCTCACACACCTGGCGGGTAGCCCAAACATGTTTGCGTCACCAGGTATGACTGTATTCGCATAACGTGTGCTAAAACCAAAACTAAATCATTTCTCTTTCAGTATCATTCATAGTAGATTGCAAAGTGATAACATAACACTAATAGCATGCGGCATTCCTTTCGTCTCACCCAACTATTGATTGTGGCTGGAATTTACTTTTGCCATTCGACTACACGCTACCATCCCAACTCCACAGACGCCAACGAGAAGAAGCGGGTTCTCAAGAAGATTTTAGACACTGATGCTGCAAGTCCATACAGCAAACCTTTATTGTTCGTCGAGGTAAGCAATCAATACAGCAATGAGAAATTTATCCTAACTACTATAAAAATGGAAAAGGAAGAAGGCACTACTATCCTGTGTCTTGCAATTCTAAAGTATTACTACTACTAACTAATGCCCACAAACCACCATACGAGATAGTACGTTAGGAAGGACACATGCAGCAACATCAACAAGGCAAAGTTGGGGGGACGTAGCACTTATACAACGTTGGTCAATGCCACGAACAGTGATAGGACTAAAAGTGGAAGAAGAAAAGCAAAGGATCCTAAGTCTGTGATAAAGCAAGGTGGTAGATTACTGGGTGAAAAGTTTCCAGAGCAACAGGGTTTTCTACAGCCTGAAGAAGGATTGGGGAAGACACAAGAAGTAGAGATAATGCGACGTGTGAAAATAGAAGTTCCTTGAAAAAATATCAGTCTGTATAGAGATTCAGGGCCTATTGCCACATTGATAACACGTATGTGATGTACAGTACAAAAAAAATCCCACCCTCACGGGTTGAGAGTGTCACATCACTCGAAAAATACAGTGTAGCTTACTCTTAACCTTTTCATTCTGTTTGTATAACAAAGGATTAAGCAGCACAACACACCCGAGGGGAATGCTTTAGACTCTTATCAAACAATCATAATCAACCACATGGTAGACCTGATTTGTAAAAGTCCGCATAGACTACCTATTCAAGGGAAGAGAAACTAATCTACAAGAGTATGGCATTGATGCACCCATCATTTTCTGGGTGATTTGTGACCTGAGCGTACTTCCCCCACACCACCTTCCCAGTTGTGGTGACAAGACCAAGTTCGCTCACGTTTACCTAGTCAGCATATTCACAGCAGCAGCCGTTAGAGAACAACGCCACCAATGTACTTACAGTTGGTGGTGGATTTGTGCTCAGGGGGTTGAAGCCTCTTCTTACCTCAATTACGGATCCCTTGGTGATTACACCCAGTTTTGTGTACAGTGGAGAGCTGGGGTTCTTCTTGACACTGAGAATGTCAAGGTGGAAGGTAGCCTGAAGCTCAAGGTGCGTTACATGAGCCTTCTTGAAACGAAGGCCGCTTGGTCTGATAAAACGTTCATGCTTTGGGGCTCGTCGTGTAAATCCTTGACCCACAAACGTGACCTTAAGAGGTGGGGGAGTTGAGTTAGAGAGGGGTGTAATAGTGGTGGTGCAATTCAGACAGTCATCGGTCCAAAGCGATCACATTTGTGGTGATTATACCTTGGTAACCATTCGTTTCCAGCTCTTTGCCCGCCTTTGACCACTGCGCAGGATCTTAAACATCTCATCATCTGCCACGGGTTTGATCTTGGGGATAGGCACTTCCCACTTCCCTGCTCTCTCCTTTCGCTTTTGCTTCACAGTGTTGCTTAGCACTTTAGCCCGAGACACACCCTCACGGTCTAGCAAGTATGAGGGTAGGGCTCCTGCTGGGATGGCATCCTCATCGGCATGTTTTGAATCTCTTTGTTCGTGCATGGACAGTGTTTTCTTCATCGTAGCTTTTTCTTTGTAGCGTTTTTTCTGGTGAAGCTTTGCTCTCAGTCCATGGACCTTCTGAGCGAACTCTGATGCCTTGTGAGGCTCCCTTGCTTCCCTCTTTCTCTTCCTCTCTGCTCGATCAAGGCGTTCGCCATGACGCTTCTTAAAGAGTTCCATATACTCATGTTGTGGCATGGCTTCTTAAACAGTCGATAGGTGAATCGTTCACGACAGCACCTCCTCTTGCGTCCCAACCCTAAGTGTGTTTTCTTTCTTTCTTTCTTTCTTTTTCGTGAGCTATCTTCTGTATCGTGGAGCCCTTCCCCTCAGCTCTCTTTCTTCAGCGTAGTCGATTTTTAATGAGTAATAGGACCTTCCAGCCCTACTTTCTTACAAAGGGTCACTGTGGGGGGGAAGCGGCCGAATGTATGCCTAGCTTACGAATAAGGCTAGTCTCTCAGCCAAGAAAACAAGGCTTAGAGATGAGTGTTCACGTGCTACTGCACCTCCTCCGTATCGAAGGTCAATGCTCACCTCCAGAACCACGTATATATATTGAGCTCGTTCTACTGCTCCTTAAGCCCAATGGTCCTCTCACTCTCTCTCGCTCGCCCTCTCAGTTCTTGTAGGTTTGACACAGGTTTAGAGTTAGGGCTCGGGCTCAGGTCCGTGTTCGGGTTCGGGTTGGGGTTTAGGGTTGGGGCTTAGGGTTAGGGTTGGGGTAGAGTGTAATTACATTAATAGAGGTGTACGCAAACATTACTCTCTCTGGGTTAAGGTTAGGGTTAGGGTTAGGGCAACGTTTTAAGGTTCAGGGTTCCACAGAGAGCTAATATATAGCATGATGACATTCACACGACCACGTAGAGTTAGTATATAACACAATAACCCTCGACAACACCAAAGAAAAAATGAAATGAAAGGCAAAAACCAGAAAATGGGGTTGGTCAGTAAGAATTGGAACAAGAAAGGAGACAACGGCCACGAACAACGACAACACAACAACAGGTGGAAGAATAAGGACAAAGGCTCAACAAGAACAAGAGGGTGATGGCATACACATAGCTCTCTCAACACACACCCTGGCTTATCATCAAAAACCACAGCGGCCCCATATATTCTCTTTCTATTTTCCTTTCCTTTTCTTTCCCTGTGTCAGTCAGTGTATCCCTCACCCTCGCTATATTTCACACAACGTTTGTGTTTGTCCCTACCCTCCAATCCACTGACAAACTTACTGACTTATTAAGCTTCAATAATCCACAACGATAGAGCAACAAATTATTGGCTCAAGCGACGTCACTCCGACGGCTTGTAACAAGCCCAAAACCCAGTGATTACTTTTGTGTTTACAGCTCATTTCGTCTCACTCGTAAGGTCTCAAAGCCCATAAGTCGTCAATCATCGCTTGGGTTCACCGTTGTGGTTACACTCTGTTAGGAAGGGCAAATGAATGGAGGAGAGAGAGTGAGTGGGGGTTCGGGTTATGGGGTTAGGGTTGTGTGGTTAGAGTTATGGGTTAGGGTTATAGGGTTAGGGTTAGGGTGAATGGGAAGCGAATTGAATGATGGAACTGGTGGACTGAGGGAGTGGGATAGCTGGTCGAGAAGTTCACTTAGTGGGAGTGAATGGGTTATAAACGGAAAACAAAAAAGAAGAAAAGGGAGGGATGGAAGTGAATGAGGTTTTTGGTGAAGTAGTAACAGCAGAATTCAAGGAGGCAATGAGTGAAGCTGTAAGTGAGTTCGATGCTCCGAGTGATCGAGTGGAATCCAAGAGCAAATGTGTTACGGACAGAGGAGTGGATTTTGTCCAAGTACTGAAGTAGAGTACAGACTCATCATTGGCGGTAGTGGTGATAGTAATGCGGTTGCTGTTGTCGTAACTGTTGTAGTCGATATGACTGCTACTCCTGTTGGTCTTGCAGGAGGGTATGTAATATGCGGTTTGGTTTAATGTTGATGCTGGGGATGTAATTTCCTGACACCTTTTTGACATCGAAAGCCAGGATATCCAATAGTTTTACAGTGACGGATTACATTTACCTTAGGGAGTCTGAAAAAAGGGGTGGAGTTGTATGCGTTGCCGCCGTGTGCGTATTTTGTAATGGACACTGTGAGGCTAGTTTCATACGGAGTCAAGCATCTAAAGGAGCGTTTTGGTTCAACGGAGGTGGATAATCTATTTTCACCGTAGGGTCTCTGAAATGCTCCGCATTTCAATTCGGCGAGGACAGTACTTTTGCCTTCCTCCCTACCCTTCCCAACGGTGCTATGTTCGAAGCTTCAGATTTTGGGGGGGCGACGGGTCAAAGCCAGAATCTGAGGATGGAAACAATGTTGAAAACGCATCACCACCAGCCGAGAACTCTAATAGTAGTGCCCATTCGGCTGAGATTGTGACAGTGGGATCGGGGGATCAGGCTCCTCGGTAATAACTAACCTATTTTCCTGCTCAGCCCTATACCTGTGTGACTGTAAGCTAAGCTACTGTAGTGCCTGCTCCTTGTGCAAAGTCCGAATGGATTATTTGCACCTATGTAGTTGTAAAGTGATTCACATGGTGATATCTACTACTCCCTTGTCTGGCTCAACATTATCCTCTTTGTTGTCTCTTTTGTTGGTGTTACAAAAATGCGTTTTTTCGCCATAGCAACGTCAATGCCCAGCGCTTGACGTCTTGTATTTCTTATTCTTTTCAGACTGCTGCCCATTTGTAATGCTTAGTGAATGATATGTATGATAATCTTAGCAGTGGTGATCATTCTGAAACTATGTCGCTTTCGCTATTTACTTCGAAGGTTTCCAAGGGTTATCGCCCTCCCGGTGATGCGAAGACCTCTTTTTCCTGGGACTCTTCATCCCTACCATGTGTGTATACTAACTATCCCTTTCATGTGATACGTCGTCACTTTTACACCGACTTATATGAATCGAAAGTGATAAAATGAAATAACCTAACCTGTACTTTGAATACTTTACATCAATCGTGGCTAATATGAATGTGTCTGGAACCCAAAGTCCCATATCAATATACCTTCAAGAGATCTGGCCCAGCCTTCACGTTCATTCTCTTCAGCCTTGTGCTGCTTAGTTACCAACCATTTGGAACCTTAATTCTGTTGTAGAAATTTATGTATTCCCATTTGCCTTAGGTTTCTGAGCCAAAGGTTTTGGAAGCAATACTGAAGGTAAAAGAGGAAGGGCGCCCTTATCTGGGAGTCTTTTTGTGTCGGAATTTAGAGGCAAGTAAACTAAACGGATTCTTCTTCCTCAATCTTGATTGCTCTACTACTATGACCCTAACTCGTATTTATTCTGTAGGAAACATCGGTCGAGCCCAGTGAAACATTCAGTACACCAAAGGATGGCCCGGAGGTATGTGTATGTGTGTGTGTGTGTGTGTGTGTGTGTGTGTTGCTTTCACTCTTCGTGTTGTTGTTGTAGCTCTGCATTTCAAATCTGTCCGCCGTCGTGCGTAAACCACCTCAACAGAAGAGTAACGTGTCATTTTTCAGGTCATTGGGCCACTGGATGATCTTTTTTCCGTAGGCACGCTAGCTCAGGTCAAATCAAACACAATGCCATTTGCTGCTGCTTCTTCTGTTGAGATCGAACTCACTGTAGTTTGATCTGCTTGTGCCGCACATCAGGTGATGCGGGTCATGCCTATATCGGATGGCGATGGGAGATCCCAGGTGCTTCTCTATGCACACCGCAGGATAAGCATCACGTCTTTAGCAAGCGTTGGCCCCCCCCTTGAAGTGGAGGTAAGTAACTTCATGCACGGTTCACCTAGCATGTGATTTGGATATTACATGTGCTCTGGCCGCATAGCGAGGGTGGTGGTGATGGTGCACATGCACATCTGTTCTGCTATTGCATCCTATTTTCGATGCTCATGTTTATATTTGGTACCTCAGGTTGAACACTGGCGTCGCCCGCGTGAACCGCTAGAAAGAGACAAAGATATGATCAAGGTAATGTTATCAAGGACAACCCACCGATTGCCATTTATTGTGCTCTTTATAGTGCATTTTCGTTTCCTAGCACTGACCCGCGTTGATGATATGAATAAGGCATACTCTCAGGAGATTTTCACTGCTATTCGAGATGTAGTAAGACTGAACCCTCTGTTAAGAGAGCACATGCAACTGCGGTTGCTTGCCGATGGGGGTGATATGTCTGACCCTCACAAGCTGGCAGACTTTGCAGCTGCAATGACATCAGCAGACGGGCACCTTCTTCAGGCCGTGTTGGAGGAGAAGGACTTGAAAGAGAGGTTGCGTCTTGCCTTGGAGCTACTCTCAAAGGAGAGGGAACTTGCAAAGCTGCAAGAGAGTATTTCCAAACAGGTGGAAGCGAAAATGAGTGACCAGCAACGAAAGTACTTTCTGTACGAGCAGCTAAAACAAATAAAGAAGGAGCTAGGGTTGGAGACCGATGACAAAGAGGCACTGATAGCAGGCTACAGAGAACGCATGAAGGGGTTTACTAACATGAATAAGGAGGCTCAGAAAGCCATGGAAGAATCTCTTGAGAAACTTTCCAGCCTATCACGAGAAAGTCCAGAGTTCAATGGCACTCGAACCTACCTTGATGTACTTTCATCACTGCCGTGGGGAAAGACAAGTGACGAAACTTTAAATCTCAAACAAGCAAAAATGATTCTCGATGAGGACCACTATGGATTGGAGGATATCAAAGAGCGTATTGCAGAGTTCATTGCCGTAGGACATCTAAATTCGTGTGTGTCAGGCAAGATTTTGTGTTTTGTGGGTCCACCAGGGACCGGTAAAACCAGCATTGCAGCTTCAATTGCAAGAGCATTGAATCGCAAGTATTGCCGCTTCTCCGTGGGTGGGCTAACTGATGTGGCGGAGATAAAGGGTCATAGGAGAACATATGTAGGAAGCCAACCTGGTCGTCTCATCAATGCTCTCAAGTCATGCGAAACCTCTAACCCTCTCATACTCATTGACGAGATTGACAAGATGGGAAAAGGTTATCAGGGGGGCCCAGCAAGTGCCCTGCTAGAGGTGTTGGATCCTTCCCAGAACTCAGCTTTTTTTGATTACTACCTTGATGTTCCCGTTGATCTCAGCAAGTGTCTTTTCGTTTGTACAGCCAACGTGCTGGAGTCCATCCCTGGCCCATTACGAGACAGAATGGAGGTGATTTCATTGAGTGGCTATGATTTACCAGAGAAAATTGCCATTGCTGAGAA
>PJEL010005384.1_pt1 | contig 10341 bp, 9 predicted proteins | sample 1853271 | NCBI WGS metagenome assembly PJEL01 (sample SAMN08108733, study PRJNA415343) | Invertebrate metagenome, whole genome shotgun sequencing project. | host: Globobulimina | place: Sweden: Gullmar Fjord | collected 2015-08 | reverse complement strand
TTGTGCATTTTGACCACCAAGAGGGCCGTGGGGGGTTTATAATACAGTATGGTGGCGGTCTTGAGTATTTTAGACCATTAGGACAAGGCACACAACATGGCAGTGGAGGAACATCCAAGAATACTACCATATCCCCATTTCCTCATTCCTATGCTAACTCTAACTGACTACCGGATGGCTGTGGCATGGCCAGGAAAAGGAATACCAGGACAAATTCTGTAACCCTATGTACACTGCTCAGCGAGGGTTTGTTGATGATATTATTGACCCGGCGAAAACAAGGAAACTCATCTGCAGGCACCTTGAAGTACGCAGTAGCAACACCACAATTTAATGCTGTGCAGCCTAGTAGCACATACACGTCGTCTTTCAGTTTCCTGCCAGTCACTACTCCTCCCCTTGTTTCACTTTCAACTTTTGCAATTCTTCATACTGGAATTAAAATCTTTCATGATATAATACTCACAAGTCTCTCTCTCTCTCTCTCTCCTTGAAATAGGTCTTGCGCACTAAAGTTGGGCGGCAATATGCCAAGAAAATCAGCAACATGCCTTTGTAACGCAGCAGCAGTAACTTACACCTCTGGTAGTGTAACTAGTTATACAACTGGACCATGGGCTTCAATTCTCGGCCACATTTTTTCACTATGCGGCATGGTTGTCGTTATACATGACATGCTGCTGCTTGATAAATATTAGCGTCTTCGAGGTCTCTGATATACCTTGACCCCCCACCCCCAACTGAGCTTATAATACAGGACTGAAAATATATTACATTGGCCATCTCCAGCCGGCCTTTGCTATCTTTGCCCCGGCATATGTCAAAGATTTTAACATTCCAGCAGTCAGTAAACCCTTGAATGTCTGCCCAATGCTGGAACGTCGTACGATACCAGCAATCATCCTCTGGAGTTCCAGAGGAGCCGCCACCATGTCATGACAACTATGCCCTGCTGAAGGAAGTCCACGCTGTACCACTAGGGGTAGACCACTAACGATGGACATTCGATGCTTCGGAGAATAGTCCTGAGCTATGAGAGATCCATCGATAGCAGTCATTGATATCCCTGGAACAGCCTACACTCGAGCCACCATTAGTAACCAAAAAAGTTGATAGGGCAACACACGGAGTCATACAACCACCATTTCGTGAGACAACACCAACTACAACTACACTCACTCACCTGAAGCACAGGAGCATATAGGGATTGAAACGCTTCCATGGCACCATCCACAAGGTTTTTTACCTGGATATAGTACGGTAGTGGTTTATTACTCTGTCTTTCACATAAATCTGCCATTAAACACTTGCGATGATTGCTATGATTACAGAGATTTATTTACCACCTTGTAAGGGTCCTCTGCTACACCCACGCGGATATCCCCCCCATAGGAAAGCTCTGCTACTTTATACAGAAGTGAATGCATTGAAAATGACTCAGGAAGTAGAAGTAGCGAGGCACAAACTGCATGCTTCAAGTTCACGTGAAGTTCTTCAGCAAACAACTGGTGTTGAAAGAAGGCAAAAATGTAAGGAGATGTGTACTAATATAAGTCATAGTGGGGACATAGAGGTGCATATACGGTTCTCATAACCGCTACCATTTACCTCTTTCCCTGAGAGAAACTTCACAGGCTTCTGTAGCCGTCCAGATGCGTACAACCATTTCCAGTCCTAAACAATCATAGAAAATGATGGATAATTCCGATCAAGGAGGATCAGTACAACACCAGAAGCCAAGGTACCCCTCCTCCGTACCATCAAATCTTGTCGAAGATGCTTGCTGGAAATAACACCGTACCTAAGATAAGTGAATATGTCTGTTACGAAGGATTTATGCTTTGCGGTATTGAGAAAGTAAGGGACATCTTTGTCCCCTTCGTCTTACTTGAGATATCTTCCCTGATATAGTCCCAACTCGATGGGAATTAGCGTGTTGTAGTACATCCTTCCACCAAACCCTTCCTGCACGGCAGTCACTATTCGAGCCCCCAATGCCCTTGCTGCACCAGAATAATGACAGGGGTTGCAGGAGAGGTTGCTAGCGTGCCAGGCACGCGGGTCATCGACAGTCAGAACCACATCAATCATAGGTTTTGCAGCCAAAGGGCTAAGGGCCATCTTCGCATCCAATACATATCTCTGGGGATGATGATGTGTTTACGAATGAATACTCAGGGCCTTGGACGGCATTTTCAAGCCAGCAATGTGATTATTCATGCAATATAATATATCAAGCGAACGGATGAGCTCACTCACTTGGGTAGCCCTAACCTACCTCACTGCCTTGATTCACGACATCCAAACTAACCCTAAACACAACTTTAACTCTAAATCCAAAATTCACAACTCTAACCTACCTCATTGCCCTGATTCACGACACCCGAACCGTAGGCAAAGGTGAGGGCCGCCGGTGGGAGAGTGGATTGGAGGAAATATCTCAGTTCGTTCAATTCAGAGCCATTCATTCTCACCAGAGACAAGGTGTGGTTCTCAATGGTGTGTCAGCGTTACTGAGGACATATTCGTGGGTGCTCAATGCTAATGTGTAAAGCGTTAGGGTTAGGACTTAGGGTTTAGGGTTAGGTTATGGGGTTAAGGCTGAGGTTAGGGTTGTGCGGATAGAGTTAGGATTAGAGTTAGGGCTTGGCTTAGGGTTTAGGTTTAGGGTTAGGGTTAGGGTAAGAGTACAATGTAAAATACATTCATGGAGGTGTACATAGGGTTAGGGCAGAGTTGAGTGTAATTACAGCAATAGAGGTGTATATAGTGTTTGGTTTAGAGCAGAGTGCAATCTATCAGCAAAGCTGTACATAGGGTTAGGGTTAGAGATAGAGTTAGGGATATGGTGTTAGGGTTTAGGGTTTAGAATTTAGAATTTAGAGTTAAAGTTAGGGTTAGGGACGTAGGGAAAATTCAATTAACAACACACTTCCTCCTTCATGCTACAGAATAGCACAATCATTTGTGCAATTGATATCAATGAATAGTAAACTGCAGCCCAGAAGGATGATTTAATTGACATTTTACCATCATATACTTACATCAACTCTTTCAATCACGCCTTACCCGTAGAGCTCGATAATTCCCTCTAACTTTGAAGCCAAGTTATTTCTTTCATACTCAACATGCGGGGCTGGTATGTAGGGAATGCTACCCTCTACTGTCTCTAACACGTCACGCCATTTTGAGCCACTCTGACTGCTCTCACCATACAAGGTTGGTGATTCATTTGCTGCAAAGGTAAGGAAAGACAAGAGTAGCATTGTGATGATGTGCGATAAGTGCGGCTCACGGCACTTGATACGGCAACTATCCTCCGAGGTAATACAAGCGTCGGCGGTCTCTCTGAGCTGAATCTGCACCTCTGAAAATAGTGGTAACCGCTCAATTCCACGGAGAAGTGTCTGATCCCGACCTGGGCTTGTACAGCTCCCAGTACCTCCCTCATGATTCAGGCTGTTGTCATTGTTGCTCGTATCCACAAGATCAATGAAATGACTCACTTCAGGGTTAAGCATGGAAAGCATTGCGCTGGCGTAGCTCTTCCAAGAAGTGCATTTCTCAGGAGGGTCATGTAAACGTTCCTTAAGCCATCGGCAAACTATTGGCCAGTTGACATAGGATTCTGCATCTGTGTGAATAAGCGATGAGCTAAGTGGAATATTTGTATCCTTCTTGCTCATTTCTACGAATCCCCGTGGAGAGTTCGTCACGGGATCAGGTATTGACATGGCCTCCCACAACATATTCAGTTTAACGAAATGAGGTGGGTACTTGAAACGTGCTACATCCAAGATTAGAACGGAGTCGGAACTGGGTTCATAAGCCCCAATAGGGCTGAAGTGGCCAGATCCTGTCTGTCCAAGTACTTTTCGGGAATAAGAAACTATCAAAAGCCTGGATAGAATCTCCTGTGAACATATACTCCGAATACATTCTCGAAACTCATCTAGTGACGTGGTTTTAATGCTACCTCTTTCTGCATTGGCTCCATTGCACCGTGCAAGACAGGCCAGCGTTTCACAGGTAATCCCCCTCTCACGTACAACATCAAGTGGTTCGCAGCAGTCCAACATATCCTCGGAGAACCAGCGCCATGGGGCCTTCCATACCCTACCAGGGTCGATGGAAAGGGCATTTAACACGCATGTCAGACTCGTCAAACCGCAGTACGCGGGTTCGCTCTGCGTGCTGATTGTGTCAACAAGGCTAAAAAAAATCTCCGCGCATCCAGCTGATTGTGCAACCCGAAACAGTTCTTTTCCACGAGCCGAACTCAATGCTATGCAGCTCTCAGGAAGTTTTCGCCTATAAAACGACTTCCCACTCATCACACCTCCCACGTTCACGTTTACCACGGCAGAATTCAAGGATGACAATCTCCTACGACAGTATGAGGTCCCAGTACGTAGCTTTCTGGTCTGTAAAGTAACATATAATGCGTAGCTGCTGGAAATGAGAGAGTGGACTCTTAAAACTATCCTACAGGCCCTAATATGCATGTATAAGCACCCCAGTTTTAGTGTACCTCCATTCCATCCCTGTTCAAAGGCCTTATTGGGGTTAGAGAGGCTAAAGTTACACGGCATAGGATTGTATAGATAGCACTGGAGTATATACGCCTATAATGGTGTACATACTATCCGTGATTTTGGCTTTTTTCTGGGTCTAATTCTCTCAGAGGTAGAGGCTAAACCTCGTCCCGAATTGTGGAGCAGCAGCTCTTGGGTTTCGGTTATGAGGTTGGTGAACGTTGACATATACCAATCGTCGGCTGCCGCATGCACAATACAATGAAACAAAGCCACAAGAAGCAATGAAATGTTGACAGCATTCACCATGTTTACAGCAGTTAAGGTATGAGCAGAAGAAAATTATGGATAACAAAAGGTGTTGTGAAGGCTTACTCAGTGTTACTGGCGGTGAAGCGGGTTAGTATTCAAGCCGTTTCAAGGTATTTAATGACGAGTCGTGCAAGCATAACAGGATTTGTAAGACCCCTATCCGGTACTTATATGTGATTGATAAACTGGCGAGACCGTAGCAAAGGGACAAGACAAGGAGATATTATTATTATTCCTCACTTTAGATCAGAAGAAGGAGAAGTGAAGAAAACTGCTTTGCCTTCTTAGTTTCTATCATCAATAACATTACTACGTAACTGGCGTAACTTACATAACTGAAGTAATTTAAATTCTGATCATACGTTATACCTACATAGTTACTGCTCAGTGGCATGTGGCATCACTCTGCCCTTGTAACGTCTTCGACTGTAATATCCTCTAAACTCTATGTCAGTTTTAGGCTAGTAAACCGATATAGTGCACCAACACCTCAAGTGATGCACTGACACTAACAACGAACCACCTCGGTGACAAAACAATCAATCTCCTAAGTATACAATCTACAGGAAACCTACCGTATCTCACTAACTACGTATTCTCAAAAGCTATAAATGGGACCGTTCGGTTCACGATAGTCTTAAAAATCTGTATGTGCCGCCTGTAATGTATGCACATCTACACAACAATGTGCAGATGGAAAAACTCCCAACGATGCATCACTTATTGCACAAACTTTACACTGTCAGTCAGCGCCAGTTAGTGTTAGTTGAGGTTTGCTGTCAGTAGAGTACAGTTCAGTTAAGCGTTTTGGTGTCAGTTGACGCCTCTCTTCAGAGGATGTAGTTAGATCCTGCGCCAATGTTTTTATGCTTTGTTAAGCGCCGACATGTTTCTCGTTCGATTGGTGACAATACAGTTACACAGCACAGCCGCAGCTCTTGCGGAACTGCAGGTAATCCTAACCCTAGCCTTAGCTCTAACTCTAACTCTAACCCTAACCGTAACCCTAACCGTAACTCTAGCCACAAGCCTAAGCCTAACCCTATCCCATCACCAATAGTAATCATGTCCCATCTGTAATTTTCTATTACTCTCCCAACACTAACATATATCCCTAGCCTCAGCTATGATCCTATTCCAACTTGTATTCAATACCATAACCCCGCCCTTAATCCCAAACTCAGACTCGAACCCGATCCTGAACCCAATCTTACAACTATTTCTAACTCTAACCCCATTACTAACATATCAACACCCTCACTAATACTGTACACCTAACATTAACTGGAATGCTGATTGTAACCCAACTCTGTAAACCTGACACCAACACTGTACCTCGCAACTATAGCCGAAGACGGATAATGCAGGTTTGTCGCTGCCTTGTTTGTTGGAAATGTCATCATACGGTAAGTTCGGCGTCTTGGAAAGTGCCTCCTGACTTCACCGCTCTAAGTTTGTCTGTTCAACCCAATACAGAATAGTGTGGTGCAATAAACAGGCTGAAATACACTGGGGGGGCCAGGTGTTTGACATTGAAAGAGGGGTTTAGGCCACCACTGGAATTAGATTATTCGAGTGAAAGTAATGGTGAACACAAGAGAGAAGAGGTGTTTGTGCTTCTATTTCATCCAGGGGGAGCAAGGGGAGAGCCCCAATGAACTTAATGTGTTTGAGGTGGGTGGAGATTTTTTTTTGGACAAAAATGGAGTTTGGTATTGAATAGTTTACATGCTTTTCATCACGGCGCGGATTACGTAACCAGAGGGGCTGCTTAGACATTTTGAAGATTTAGTAGGCATATCTATCTGACTTATGGATACATCATCGTCCGTTCTACCTACTGCGTCCACAGATTCCTGGTGTGCAAAAGATTAGTGATGCCTGCTTAAGGGATGTACTTGCCAACTTTCCCTTGGTAACATCCATGCCTAGCCCTTGTATTGCACCGAAATCTCCCAGACAGCAGAAAACTGACCCCAATGCGCCCAGAAAGGAAATGGGGGATCGTATCACTTCCGATTTCGAATTTCTGACCCTGTGACAGAGTATGGCTTTGTTTGGATGGATTTGACGGATCCATCTGCCAGGCTTCCCGTGTAAGTTGTCCTTCTAATATAATAACTCCGTTACCTTGAATCTTACTATTGCGGCACACAACCACTCATATTTTTTAGTTTTAGGGGAATGATTATCGCCAAGTTGTTACAGTTGGATAAGCTTCCTCCTCAACCTCGTGCTAGCCGTCTTCGTATGAAGCCCATTCTATCACGAGCTAAACCTGTGAGTCACCCCAGTTGGGCCCCCGTTGTCAATGTGACTGGTTGTAGTACTAATGAAGTTCTCTGAGCAGCCACCTAGTGCTGCTCATAGTAGTACGTTTGCCCCGCCTGCTTATGGCCAAGCGCAGGTATGGTCAATTCTCACAAGGAATAGCACAGAGCAGCTGCAACCCTTGACCCTCTCGTGTTGCAGCACGTGACATAATATTTATAAATATGTGAATACATATATTGCATTGGGGTGACGGTTTCTTACTTATCTATTCCAAACGCAGGATTATTGCCTTTCCCCATCTCCTGATAGTGAACTGCCTTTGCCCACGTCTCGACAGTCAAGACCAACGTCGCGTTCTTCACAAAGGGTACGGCCACATACTATGCAAAAGGGATTGGATAGGCATCGGGCTCGAAGCACTTCACCAACTCATGTTGAGGATCTACAGCAACCAGAGTAAGTGTGTTTCTTTCACTGCAGTGCACAATATATGGTTCATTGACATTTTACATAAGACACCGTCGGAACAGGAGTGGGACACCATTTTATTCGAACTCGGTGTCACCGAAGTCATTGAAGATAGCTTTAGCAGAATCTGATTTGTTGGATTTTGGAAGAGAGACCTCCACTAAGGTGATTATTTTTGTCCTACGTCATTCCCTTCATCGTAGTTCGTGTTCACTTGTGTATGTCAAGTGAACACGATTTTCTGCTCAGTATAGTAGCACATATGTTTCCACTTCACATGACGCAGCTTTTCCTTCTTCTTTTTGTCTGCACTGACTCAGGGGGGCGCGGAAGGCCCTGTGTCACCAGTCTTCATTGGCTCTTCTTCCTCCATGCAGGGCCAAAAGTCTCAGTACGTGTAGTTCATAGCCTATAGGCTTGTCCTGGGTTGCTGAATGATGTTTTTTCCCAGCAGCATTATGTAGTAAATCCCTTTCCTCTCACAACGTGCATCTCTCCTCCTTCAGATACGTGCAAAAGATGATGATGGAAAGAAAGGAGAAGCTCCAGTCTGATACTCGAAAGTGAGTTGCAGTGCAGTGCTGGTGAAAAGTGTAGATGAAATCAGTCAACCAAAAAGAAAGCAAAATAATGACAGCAGTGTGTACCATAGGGGTTGGGGTTGCCCTGTTCTAAATCTTCTCTATCCAGTGTGAAGTGATTATTCCTCATCCTCATAGTGCTTGATAGTGTATAGTGTGCTCTGATGCCTTTGCGTTCAGCTGGATCTCTGACATGGATTATCCTATAGAGCTATTCAGTTCAAGAAGGAATTAGATGCATCGGCTGCCAAGGAACAAGAAGATGCTGATGCAGCTAAAGCTAGATTGGGCCCTAAGTAAGCAGCTCATGACATTAACTGACCCACCGGTGGTTCACACCTTGACTGGCCTGTACTACATGATATTATTCATTTTCCTGTGTATTATCTAAAATCGTCCTCCTTGTTTTCTCCTCTTCTAGCCCATGCTTTCTCTATTTCCCCTACTAATCGTGTTTTGATTGACATTTATAAGGCTCACAGCCTGGTCTGAGGACCACGGCCAAAAACGTAACATCCGGTGAGCCTCTCTCCCAACTCTTTCATTTTCTTTTAATAATAACATTCTATCTTGGTACTTCATTCTCACCGTTGAAATAGTATACCGAAAATTGTAGTACAATTTATTTCGTGCCTATGACATCCTCCATCTTATTGCAGCACTTTGCTCAGTACAATGCATACCATCCTGTGGGAAGGTAGCCGTTGGAAACTGCAATCAATGGGTGACATTATAACCCCCAATAAAGTCAAGGTATGATGACTGGTTTGCTGCTTGTTTCGTTGGTTCTGCGAACCGCGCACATCCCGTGTGAACCTGTTCTCTTCCTTTACTTTGCACCAGTTTATTGTGTGTTTAATTCCAAGGGGTCACTTTGGGGGTGAAAGTGACACGTTCTATCATTCTGCAGACATGCCGCGCGTGCTACTACTATCTTATGCCTGTCCCCCAAATTCGCCATTCTATTCTGAAAATTTTTATGGGTCCATCCAGTAAATATTTCTTCTTGAACTGAGATGATAAATTCTTTCTAGGTGGCCTATCGCAAGGCAATGCTAATTGTTCACCCAGACAAGTGTGCTGACGCTGATGCAGACACTAGGTAAGAAGTAGTATAGAGCTTATAGGATCCAAAACCGTATCATCATCTCTCACTACTGAATGCCCAGGTTCACAGCAAATCATGCCTTTCAAGCTCTGAACGAGGCGTACGTCCGCGATATGGATTCAGAATTACAGTAGAGGTCAAGCCTGATCAGGTTAGAAACTGTATTTTATTATCCATCGAAAGAACTGCTTGTACTCTGGTTATCCTTACTGCCCCTGGTACCCATGCATGTTTGACGTTTTTTAATGAGAGTTTTTGTTTTTGTATCGCTCTCTAGTTTGTAACATCCGGAGCTTAACGCTTGTAAAATCATTATAAATATAAGGGGGAGGTTAAGCGTATTAGGTGATTCGTCGTTGGGGCGCCTGCACATTGTATTTCAATGTTGCGATTGGGACGCGCGAGGTGTGCATATTGAAGCGCAGCAGCTGAGTAACGCAAACCACGATAGGTTTAGAGTTCTAGGAAGGCAGTAGAACGTGCCTGGAGGAACACACACATTAGCCAAAGTTCTTTATTAATGTTACACGTAGGGGTTCATCAGTTATTTTTGATAGGAACGTAGGGGCTACTATAATCCGATCATCACTCTACGCATTAAGCTAATTAAAGAAGTCTTGTCAGTAAAGACATTAATTCTAGTTACTACTCTATCACGCGCCGTAAAAGTGTGGTAAGGGTTGGGAATTCAGGTAATGACCTACCTGCCTGTGAGTGATTAGCCCTACGGAGAGAATTCAAACTACTATTACAACAACTCGTACTACTTCATCCAACCCTCTTCTCTGGGGTCTCAATGATCTTTTTCAACGCTTAAGAGTACTCTGAGTGGTGCCCATCACTCAGAGACATAATCTACACCACTCATCAGAAGAGGCCTAACCCTAACTACAAACTATTGCAACTTTCAGTGACTGGATCGTTATCATTGGACTCTCTCTCGTTGCCAACCACTTGTGTACTGCGTCAGCGTATGAACAGTAGTCACAAAATTGCTTTAGTGCCGTCCTTATGGACACTCGACACGCTATATTCGTAAACGAACGAGAGTCCAGTGATAACG
>PJEL010005383.1_pt1 | contig 10341 bp, 9 predicted proteins | sample 1853271 | NCBI WGS metagenome assembly PJEL01 (sample SAMN08108733, study PRJNA415343) | Invertebrate metagenome, whole genome shotgun sequencing project. | host: Globobulimina | place: Sweden: Gullmar Fjord | collected 2015-08 | reverse complement strand
ACTCGAATCTCGCGATTGTTTCGGAACTCGGCTCGATTGCTCGTGGACTCGAATCTCGCGATCACATCAAGTATGCTTTGGAATTCTTTTCTTGGAGCGCGGATCTCCAGAGACTGACTGAAAACTCCTTGAGTATCGCAAATTCCGTCGGTTTGGTCGCGCGCCCTGAAGGACGCGCCTACATATATTTCGTGAAGTATCAATAACTTAAGACGTGTAGGCGGGTGCTTTAGCGCCCGCCACCAGGTTGCTGAAACCACACGAATCGTGAGTATTTAGTCAGTCTCGTAAGGCTCCGCAAGGAGCCGGAGGCGATTCCCTGATGCGAACTCTGAAATCCGCGCACCGGCAAACGGCGTTTCGAACCGTTCCAACTGTTCATCTCGACCGAAAGATCCGTATGCTGCGCGCATCTTGAGGCTCGTGTGACTATGGTCACCGGGCCGTTACTCGATGTGTTGAGTTATTGCGAGGCGGGTGAGAGTATCATTGTATGAAAAATCTACGGTCTGTCGTTTTCTTTCCCGTGATCTTGGGTTTCTTCGTGGCCGCGGGAGCCGCGGCGGCCGAGATTTCCGGCTACAGCATTGACATCGAAACCAAAACCGTGACGAGTTTTTCCTGTGATGAGCAACCCGATTACCCCTGTTTTGAAGATCGCGTCGAACTCGGAACCCTCGACATCTCGGGGTATCCGTGGGCGCTTGAAATGGCGACGGCGCTGGCGCCTACTGGTGAGCTGGTGGTTGTTGATGACGGCCTGTACCCGGAGCAGGAGCTGGTCTGGTTCGAGCTTCCTACTCTTGAAAGACGTTCAAGTTTGACCCTGAATGGTACGTTTAATGGTCGGATCCTGGACATCGCTTTCGGGCCCGGGTCGTCCTTGTGGGCGATCTCCTACACAGCGCTCTACGAGATCGATCCAGTCACCGGCGGTGCGACTCTGGTCCGTCAGTTTGACTGGTGGGTAAATACAATGACATGGGTCGGTTCTAAGATTTATGTTGCCGGAGATATGAGCTTGTATGAGTTCGATCCGGTCACCGGCGCCGAACGCTTGGTGGCCGACTACACCAGCCCATATGGTGGCTTTATCGTGGCTTCCATTTGCTCGTTTGGGGGCCGTCTCTGGTCGATTGGCTATTGGGATGCTCAATGGTCTGGTAATTACCACTATGTTTTGGGCGACCATGACCTGCAGACCGGCGAGCGTTTTGAAAAGGGGTTCTTTCATCAAGCACACAGCCCATTCCAGGGGATAACGCTCGATCTGGTGAACGCGCCGGCGCAGCAAGCCGCCGCAATACCGATCGTCGGCCGGTTCGGGTTGGCGGCGATCGTGATATTGATAGGTTTCGCGGGGGTTTTGTTGGCGCGGCGGGCTTCTTAGGGTCCTACGCTGAAATAACTTCCCATTTTCTGCGGGCAGATATGGCGCAGATTTGATCTAAGCGATCGATCAATCGCCGGCTAGGGGCAAAGAAGAAAGAGGAGGAGCCGAAAATGATATTTGAATCTTCCGATAAAAAACTATTGAAAGCAGTTAAGAAACGTAACATCAAGAAAGTAAAAACCCTTCTTGAAAAAGATGCAGACATCAATGCCAAGGACGAGGATGGGTATTCGCCTTTGATGATCAGCATTTACAACGAGGAGATGTTGAGGGTTCTGTTGGCAAACGATCCTGATATTAACGCGCAGAACAATGAAGGCAAAACAGCATTGATGCTTGCGCTGAAATGGAATGATGCAGCGAGTGTTCAATTGTTATTGGATCAAGAACCTGACATTTTGATAAGAGACAAGAGTGGCAACAATGCGTTGGATTATGCATTCGATAATAAGGACCGCAAACTGATGAAAAAGTTCTTAAAAAAGGGATGCAGAATCGTGAATGGCGAAGACTTTTTCATGATCAACTGGGCGATCGGGCTCGATGACAAAAAACTGGCGAAGATGCTGGTTTTTGGTGGGCTTAATCTTGAAGTTGGTACTGACGGTGTTGCAGAAATCAAAATAAAGCAGACACTTCTTTGCCGGGCAGCAAAGTGGGGCGATGTTGACTTGATTGACTTCTTAATCACTAAGGGTGCTGAGGTGAATCAGACCGACAATGCTGGATTCACTCCTTTGGTATATGCCGCCAAAAACGGTCACTTGGATGCAGCAACCGAACTATTGGGAAAAGGCGCCTGGGCTGATGCAGACGTGAACCACGGGACAGCTATGAAACATGCTACAAAAAACGGACACAAGGCGATCGTAGCTCTACTTTTAGAACATGGAGCAAAAGATACAAGGTGGCGACGCCAATAGGCTATTGGAGTTTGCAGATTTGGCTGAGATAGATTCTTGAGCGACTGTGCTGTTGGGTGTACAATTCCGGGAATCAGAGTGAAAGCAGAGAATGTCTCATTGATTGAGGCGTCTACGTTGATCGAACGGGGAGGACCAGTGACCAACAATTATCGTATCAGTGCATGTATCGTTCTTCTCGGTGTGGTTTTGGGCTGCGGAAATGAACCAGTCGTGGATACCTTCGATCTTGGTCAAGGAGTCATCGCTAAAATCGAGTCCGTTAGAGCTTGGCAGACATATGACGGCTGCGTACCGGAGGAGGCTTCATCGCGTCATTGGCTCACCGACGCTGGTGCCTTTACGCCTATGCCTACTTATTATGGGAGTTCTGGCAAGCTCTGTGCTGGAGATCGAAAGGTTGAGGTCGGCGACGAAGGTTATAGCACAAGCATTGAGGCATTCTCCGATTATGACGAAGGAATTCAGGTGGCAGCGGATGACCGATTTGTCGAGGTTGTTCTTCGGCTTGAGAATCTGGGTCAAGAGTCGCAGACTCGGTGGCTTATCGATGAGGGGAACAGCCAACTGCCAATATTCGTCGGTGCTGGAGAGAGTACCCACAAGGTCCGAGCGTTTCTTCTGCCAGGGGCAGATATCTGCCGGCTGAGCCTGATGTCAGCTTGGCAAGGGAGACTTGGATTTTCGTTGGATCCGGGCGATACAAGCTGGGTCCTACTCGTATTTGATCTTGCCGATACGGTAGTAGAAGCCCAGCTGCACCTGCTCGACAATCAAGCAATACCTTTCTCGGTGCCGCAGTTTGCTCCTATCTCTCCCGCAGCAACTGTATTCAGAGGACCTATCAGCATGGAGAGTCAGTTTGCCGAAATCGAAGCTGAAGGTCACTTTGAAAATGGCGAGTTTTCCATCACTTTCTCGGAAGATAGAGAAGCGGTCATTGGTTTTTCCTTGACCCTCGGAAATGTCTCATACGTCGTAAATGGGGAATCTGGATCGACAGAGCAAACAACCATCGCATTTGAGGAATTCTCCCGGCCGCTTCTCAACAGCTACATCTTTGCCGATATCCCGCGAACATACATTGTGGAAGGCTATCTCACCTCAGCGACACAAGCCTCCGGTACGATAAACATCTATTTTGACACCCGCGGTGACGCAGGCATTCTCGACCTCGGAAAATGGCATTGGCAAGCAACTGCAGATACTGCGGGATAAATCGCGAACATGAAAAGGTGCCTTTACTTTTTTGGCGCCATTGCCACTAATGGTCTTGTCTCCCTGACTCAAGAAGATCCAAAGATACAAATGGTGGTACTTATCGGAGGTTGTTGCGCTGTACATTGATCTGTTTAGCGACCAAGAGCGTCAGTATTGTCAAACCGCCAAGACGCAAAGACCGCGAAGATTTCCGTTAAATGTTGAAAAGACGACCTTTGCGGTCTTCGCGTCTTGGCGGTTCATTTTCCGGATTCGACGCCTCAGTGGCTCGTCACCAGTGTTGGGACATTATATTCTGGGGTGTTCTGTTTCCCAGTGCAATACATCTCATTGAAATAGAACGATTTTCTCATCGCGCAACAGCCTCTTATCGGGACTACAAGGCCGCAGCGCTCGGTCTGGGGAAAGAGTTCTGGTTATCGTTCAACTCGTCCTTATAACGCGTCACTTCCAACCAGATGTGTTCCAGACCGACCTCACGCATTGCCACTGAAGAGAGTGGCAAACCGCTGAGATGCTGGATCACGTCGGCGAGCTCGAGTCGCTCGGGAAGCCAGGCGGTCATTCGTCCGGCGTAGTTCCTGATTCGCCAGCCGAGCTCGCTGCAACGCCTACGAACTGCCTCGAGATCGGTTGATTCAACCTCCGCCAGCCGCACCGCCGGAACGAGTTGCTGCAGCTCGCTCATCGTTCCCTGAGCAACTAGCTGTCCCGCTTGGAGGATCCCGACCCTGTCGCACATGCGCTCGGCCTCGACGAGGTCGTGGGTGCTGATCAGAAACGAGATCCCATCCGCCCTCAACGAACGGATGATCGCCCAGAGCTCCATTCTGGCTTCGATGTCGAGCCCTGCGGTGGGTTCGTCAAGAATCACCACCGATGATCGTTGCACGAGCGCGATCGCAACGTGCAATCTTCGCTGCCATCCACCACTCAGATTGCACGTTGGAACTTCAGGTTGTCCGTTGAACTTGAACAACTCGAGCAGCTCGCGAGCGCGCACCGCTGCTTGCCGTCTGTCGAGACTGTGCATCCGACCGAAGAACTGGAGGTTCTCCCGGGGAGTCAGATCCCTGTAAAGACTGAGTTCCTGTGCGGCGAATCCCGGACGTGCTGCGTTTCCCGTATCGACATGCACGCTGCCAGCGTCGGGACTCACCAGCCCGGTTATCATGCCGATGGTCGTGGTTTTCCCCGAGCCGTTCGGTCCGACCAACGCATAAATTTCACCGCTGCCGATTTCAAAAGAGAGTTTGTCGACCGCACGAGTGCAGCCCCAAGACTTGACGAGGTTATCGACGCGAAGCATTCATGCTCTCCTTTCATTACGAATCATCTGCCCGTAGGAGCGTGCGCCCAGCCACAGGGACAAGACCGCGAAAAGCACCAAGATTTGCAGATGAGCAGTGATATCGGTTATTCCGGAGGCCCGAGCCGAAACAGCTTTCAGAGCTGCGATCATGTGGAAAATCGGGTTCAGCCAGGCCATCGCCAACAATGGTGGTGGCAAAACTGACACAGGGAAGAATGTTCCGCCCAACACAAGTAGTGGCACGCCGAAGGCGGCGACTGGGCCGTTCACATCTTCGGTTCGCCGCGACAGCGTTGTTCCGAAGAGAAAGCCGAGACCGACATACGAGATCACGCTCAACAACAAAATGAGAAGACCGAGAAGCAGCGATCCTCGAAATCGCCCGCCGAACATCCATGCGATTCCGTAGACCACGAGGGCTTGTCCAACGGCGATCACAAGGTGTGCCAGCACGATCCCAAGGAAGTAAGCCACCGGATGCAACGACGATGTGAGAAGGCGGCGAAGTGTGTGGCGCTCGCGCTCGGCCACGACCATCGCGGTGGGACCCCCGAGGCAGCTGAAGAAAAGGGCGGCACCAATGAGAATGCCGGGCGCCGTGGCATCGAACGAGCGCCCCGGCTGCCCACCGCCCGCGTAGATCATGCCAAAAAGGATCAGCATTAGCGTTGGGAAGACGACCCAGAAAACGAGCGTGCGCCGGGTCCGTGTCAACTCAATGAGGACCCGCCCGGCGACGGCTGTAATTTGGTTCAAGATTTTTTGTTTCTTCAATTTTGACCTCCTGTCGGGGTTCCCGATAGACCAAACGATGGGTCAAGAATGCATCGAAGTCATGTGCCAGAAGTCACGAATTGACCTTGAACGAACTGCGATCGCCGCCTATTTTTTTTGGCGTTTGTCGAGAAAGGCAAGTTGAAGCATGCATTGGTGGGAGCATCAGATCGCGATTTGCAGCCGAAATAGGCTAACGAAGAAGTCCCAGATCGATGGCCTTGAGCACGGCGCGTGTGCGATCGCGAACCCCCAACTTGGAGAGGATGTTCGAAGCGTGGTTTTTGACGGTGCCATCGGCCACGTGCAGAAGCTCGGCTATCTCGCGATTGCTCAGACCGGCGGCAATGAGCCGAAGAACCTCGTTCTCTCGCTCGGTCAAAGGGACGCGTATCGGCACAGTGTCGCGTATCGGGGCATCGCGAGTGAGCGACTGCAGGATTCGTTCCGTGATCACTGGTTGCAGATCGCTCTTGCCATCAGCGACTCGACGAATCGAATCAGTGAGCCTCTCAAGCGAAACGTCCTTGAGCAGATATCCAAGGGCTCCGTTGTGAACCGCCTCAAACAACAGGGCGTCGTCGTCGAACGTTGTGAGAACCAATGTAGGGGGAAGCATTTCGCTGGCTCTGAGCTGGCGGAGTACCTCAACACCACTGAGCTTCGGCATTCGAAGATCGAGGAGCACAACGTCGGGCCGCAGCTTGGGAATCAGATGAACTGCTTCTTCTCCATCGGCGGCTTCGCCAACGACCTCGATGTCGCCAGCGAGAGTGAGCAAGCTCCGAATTCCCTGCCTGACAAGCGTCTGGTCTTCCACGATGACGACCCGAATCATCCGCTGTCCCCTAGTGGGAGTCGGATATCGACGACAAATCCCTCGCCTGGAGCGGAGCGCAGCTCGAGCGTCCCGCCCGTCGCGTCGATGCGTTCGCGCATGCCTAATAGCCCGTTTCCGAGCTCCATCTTCGAAACACCTGCGCCATCATCTGCTGCCTCGATCTCGAGCGAGTCATCAACCTCCCTGATGCGTATCGTCAGGCTGTCAGCCAACGAATGACGGGTGGCGTTGGTGATGACCTCCTGGAGGCAGCGGATTACGGTCTGTGCAACGCCAGGATCCTGAACGAGAAGACAATCGGGCGCGATAACCTCGATTTGCGGTTTCGTTATCGCCGAGGCCAGGAGTTCAAGAGCGCGGATGAGGTCGATAGGTTCCTCAGCACGCAGATCACTGACAACGCTTCTGACATCACCCAACAGGAGCTTCGAAATCGACTGGGCCTTGGTGACATGTTCGGCACACTCGTCGGCAGGCACGTGTGACGCCACTTCAAGTTGTAGGCAAAGAGCGGCGAGGTGATGCCCAATCACGTCGTGCAAGTCTCGCCCGATGCGAATACGCTCGGCGGCGCGCGTACTGACGTCGAGCAGTGAAAGGGCGGTCATCAATTTTATATTGGCCTCTGCGAGGTCGGCCCGCGCACGTTTCTCGTTTTCGGCGATCATTGCAGTCATCGCTGCGAAAATCATGAACCCGGCGTAGGCTCCTACAGACGGGAGCGCACCCGCGCCGGACATGCTCAACTTAATGCATGCGAGTAACAAGGTCTGGGTCGCGATGAGGAGGGCATAACCGCTGATACTCAGCAGCCCTCCACCGACTGCAGCGACGATCACGAGAAGTATCGGTTCAAACCCACTCCGGCCGATGATCGAGACGGTCAGGCCCAGCGCGCTTGCGATGCACAACAGGGCACGAGGGTGCCATTTGGTCCGAGTGATCACCAGGAAACATGCTCCGAAAAGAAGAAACGCGATCGCCCAGGTTAATTCGCCAGTCATCATCTCGCCCTGAGGCGAAAGGAAGACGAGTACTGTCGGGATTCCGGAGGCGAACCATGTCATCAATCCTACTGCGGTGAGTACTCTCTCTGTGGTTATCATTTCAGCCAAGTTTAGCGCATCCGGAGTCTACTTAAGAAGTGCCAGATGTGCGCTTCATGCGGATGTTGGGCCGTTATGTCGTCGTCGGTTCGTTCCAGATGCAGAAATTGAGATTCCGACGAAGGTTGAGATGCGCATGATCCGCACATCTGACACATTTCTTGTGGCACATTCTTTGATATGCCGCAAATTTGGCCTCAGCAATTGAGCGAAATCGGTGGTGTAGCCCGAGCTAATTTGCTGGCACCGCTTCGCGGCTGGGGTCTCTCCGCCTTTGGCTCCGAGGTGCTGGCCGACGATGTGCCCGAACCAGTTGCGTTTTCTCCAATCGGGATGACATGGCCGGGCAGAGCGTAGCGCTTGGAAACATGGAACTTTCAGACCGTAGTTCTTCTTACTTCAATTGCAGCTTCGGTGGTACTTACTGGTTGCCTAACCGAAGCGCCTGATAACGGCGCTCGAAGCTACGAGGGTTTTGGCAACTACGAACGAACGATCACGACTGAGGTCGAATCCGCGCAGCGGTGGTGCAATCAGGGTATGCAGTTGATGTACGGGTTTAATCACGACGAAGCGTTTGCGATTTTCCGGGAAGGCGTCGCCGCCGAGGACGCGTTGGTCTACGACGAGCCGCCAGCTTGCATGCTTCCGTTGCGGCACGCTATAGGTGCGTTGTTGATGGCGAACGGCCGGCACGAAGAAGCTGAAGCGGTATACCGAGAGGATCTTCGACGAAACCACGACAACGGCTGGTCGCTCACAGGTCTGCAGTTGGCGCTCAAAACACAAAAACATGAACCCGAAAGCGACGAAACTGCAGTGCTCTTGTCAGCGCGTTTAAGACAGCTGACATCCGCCCGACTTCGTCGTGTTAATGCGAACCCTGATCAGCGCCGTTTCGCTCAGGTTGTCGAGCGCGCCCATTAGTTCTAACCCACATATCTCACCAGCTTCCTACTGACGCCGGCGATTCACCGCATTCAGCGACGTTTTCTCCGATCGCGGTGTTTCACGAGCCCACCGTTGCATCCTTCAGGCGAGAACGCCACTGGGCAGGTGCTCTATAGTGGTGGGCCAGCGGATATCAAGCGCTTCGACCCGCTCGGTTTTGTCGCCCGTTTTTTCTCCTGAAGCGCAGATGCACCGTACCCAGTGTTGGTCTATTGAAAATCTATGATATGAGAAAATTTGCTGACTTAATGGTAGAATTTCGCGACCGAAAAATATGAGATCCGGAGCCAAGCACATGCGTCATTCCTCTGTCATTTTTCTGCTTTTGACAATCATCGCGGTACCGGCCAGTGCGACATGGTCGATCGTTGCTGCAGACTCCGAAACCCAAGAGATCGTGGTGGCATCGGCAACGTGTGTTGCAGGCCTCGATCTCAGAGCCGTTTTGCCCGTCATTGTGGTGGGCAAGGGAGGGGGCGCGGCCCAATCCTACGGGGACACGTCTGGTACGAGACGAGTGATGATCTGGAATGATTTACAGGCCGGACAGACGGCTCCGCAGATCATTGACAATCTCACAGCCTTGGCTGGTATCGACAACTTTCAGCACGGTGTCGCCGAGGTTTTTTTGGGAAGCTCGGCAACCCAGACCGGAGCCACTAATTTTGCGCACGCGTCTGGTGTCACTGGTAGCTTCGGCACCGTATCCTACGCAATTCAGGGCAATATCCTCACCGGTAGCCCGGTGATTGCGATGGCCGAGGCGGCATTCACAAGCACAATCGGTGATCTTCCTGCAAAAGCGATGGCGGCCATGGAAGCTGCTAGGTCGATGGGTGGTGACGGGCGGTGTTCGTGCAGTCCTTCTAATGCGACCAGTTGTGGCTCTCCTCCGCCGAGTTTCGACAAAGCCGCCCACATTGGGTTCTTGCTTGTCGCCCGCTATGGGGATACTGACGACGCTTCATGCACCAGCGCGGGATGCGCCGATGGCGACTATTTCATGAATATCAACGTCGCTTCCCAGGGTGCCTCCGACGCCGATCCGGTATTCCAGATTCAGGCACTTTTTGATGCGGCACGTCAAGACTTGCTGGGGCGCCCAGACGCCATTGCTTCGACCGTTTCGATAACCGGTGTCCAAGGATCTGCAGACGACTGGTTAATGCGAGTGGAACTCATCGACTGGCAAGGCACGCCCCTCAGCCAAGGCGTGCTAACTTTTGGGGTTGAACACGCACCCGAAAGCGATCAGGTCACAACCATCGGGTCAGTCGTCAATAATGGAGACGGCAGCTATGAGCTAACGCTCACCGAGACTGGCCAAGAGGGAGTGGACGTGTTCCTGATTACTGCTGATGACGGAATCCGTGCCGTGGTGCTGCCGCCCCGTCGCGCTATCCTCAATCTCGTGCCACTATTCGTTGACGGTTTTGAGAACGGAAGTACCTCCGAATGGACGGCCGTCGTGCCATAACCTGGCGAGGTATGGAGGGCTTCAGAATCCCGAAATGGAGTTCTTATGAACTCAAGCTTCGCGATTGTGGGAATGCGGCCGTCAGCACTACCAGGACCACAAGTGAAGTGCCCATACCGTAAAATACGGGATCCAAAGGAAGTTGAATGGCGCCAATTGCCAAGATGACGGTGGTGGAGCCGCCGCAGATGATGCTCCAAAATGCAGCTATCCCGCTAACGCGGCGCCAGAACAGCGCCCCGAGGGTCGGCACAAAAAGCCCGCCAACCACAAACGAATAGGGCAGCAGAATCGAATCGATGACGCTCGGTACCCATAGAGCAAATGCAACCGAGATGAACCC
>PJEL010005382.1_pt1 | contig 10342 bp, 10 predicted proteins | sample 1853271 | NCBI WGS metagenome assembly PJEL01 (sample SAMN08108733, study PRJNA415343) | Invertebrate metagenome, whole genome shotgun sequencing project. | host: Globobulimina | place: Sweden: Gullmar Fjord | collected 2015-08 | reverse complement strand
TTCGCCCCGATCAGATGGTGGACTATCTGGCATTGGCGGGCGACTCGAGCGACAACGTGCCGGGGGTCAGGGGCGTCGGACCCAAAACGGCGGTCGCCCTGCTCGAAGCGCTGGATTCCCTGGACGGCATCTACGCGAACCTGGCCAAGGTGCCCGAATTGCCCATCCGGGGTGCGAAAACATTGCCCGCCAAGTTGGAGACGCACAAAGAGGCAGCGTATCTTTCCCAGGAACTGGTCACCCTGAAGCGCGACCTGAAACTCGGAACGGCGCCGGACGACCTCGAATACGCCGGCGCGGTTCGAACCGAGTGCGAAAGCCTGTTCGCCGAACTCGGTTTCACCCATATCCTCCCCTTCATCGGGAAATGGCAGGATTGATGCAAGCAGTAAGACGGAGCAGCTTGGGAGGTACAGTATGATCAAACTCGGACTCGCCCTCGGCAGCGGCGGCGCCCGCGGACTCGCGCACGAGGGGATCCTCGCCGTTCTGGAGGAGGAGGGGCTTCGCCCCCACTGCATCAGCGGAACGAGCATGGGCGCCATCATCGGCGCCCTCTACTGCGAGGTCGGTGACATCGCGGAGGTCGCCCGGCGCCTGGCGATCTACACCGAAGACGCCGAGTTCAAATCCTGCTGGGAGCCCTTCGTCGAGGACGACGAAATGGAGACCCGCGGGCGGCTCACCGAATTTCGGCGCGCGATCCAGCGTCGCATCCTATCGTTCAAGACCTTCACGACCCCGGCGCAGCAGCGCGCCGAGCAATTGCTCGAACCACTGCGCAGACTTTTTGAGACCGAGAGCATCGAGGATCTTCAGCTCCCCTTCGCCTGTGTCGCCATGGATCTGATCAGCGGCGAACCCCGCGTCTTCGACAGGGGCTTTCTCGTCAGCGCCATCTATGCGAGCGGCGCGATCCCCGGCGTGTTTCCCCCTCTGCCGCTCGGCGGACAACTGCTTATCGACGGCGGTGGCCCCTACCGGGTGCCCGTCAGCCTCGCGCGGGGACTCGGCGCCGAGTTTGTTCTGGCGATCGACATTCCGACCTTCGCGCCCGCGCGCGATGAGTTCAAAACCGGCCTGGATGTCATGATGCGCAGCGACACCATCGCAAGACAGCGGCTCAATCATATTGTTCTCAAAGAAGCGGACCTTGTCGTCACACCCGAGGTTGGGGATTTTCACTGGGCCAACTTCGGGGCGGCGGACAAGATCCGCGAGGCGGGCGCCGAATCGATGCGCGCCGCCCTGCCCGAGTTGCGCGCGGGCCTCGCCAGACACGAGAGCCTCAGCTTCCGCATCAAGCGGCGCATCGTCGGCCTCTGCGGCGCGGGTGACGACCCGAGCCTCGCTCCGCGCAACTGGAGTCGCGGATGAGCCCGCGCATCGGCTGGAGCCGCTTCGCGACCGAGCGCTATGTTCCCGGCCAGGGGCGCAGCTACTATCGGGGCGGCCCCGCGGATCTCATTGCAATGGTCGAAGCGCACTGGACCGCACGGCTGTCCGGCGCGGGACGAACCGATCTGACTCAGGTGGTGGTCGTTCCCATACCCCCAACGGACTTCGTCGGCGCCGTCGTCGCCGTCGATGACGAGACCGAACTAGGCGCCCGCTTCACCTGCAGGCGCGAGGGGGAAAAAGGATTCATCGAAGTGCGGGCCGAGGCTGCTGCCACCCCCGTCCACTTTGCTAGCGTCGTGCTCTACAGCGCGGCAACACTGCTGGAGAACGGCGGCGAGCGGAGCGGAGATTTCGATTGGGAGATCGTCGCGCTGCAGGCCTCGTCAATTGAAGACGAGCCCATGAACCCCGTTACCATGGCCCGCAACTTTCTGGCAGAGCCCGGCGGGACGCCCTGCGACTACAGTGCGCGCGAATTTGCCGAAGCGATTCTCTATTGGAGTCGGCACTGCAGTAGAGTCGAGGAGGACTCTTCTGAGTAATGCGAGGCGCGCCGAAAGGCATTTGGATTGCTGTCAACATCCGCACAAGGTGCTGGCGCCGCATTCAATCCGCGCGCTTGCTAATAGCGAGATTTGACGTCGCTGAAACTGCTTGGAGCCGTCGGGGTCGTAAGATGCCAGGTCAGGAAATCGCCAATGACATCGTAGGATCCACAGCTAAATTCGACAGTCGAGAGTATCCCGCGCTCGCCAACGCAGCCGCCCTCCTGAGGGGTGGGAGCCATCGGCGAACTCCAAGTGACCAGACCCTGGCTTGCCGGCTCGATGAGATCCGTATACCAGTTGTTTGCATCGAAGCAGACGGATAGAGAGCCGGAATTGCCGTCAAGCGGGCCACCGGACGTTCCCGTCCATTCCAGGTCTCCGGGATCATTGACATTGAGATCATGGGTTCGCCCCTCCAAGCCCAAGTAGCTCACGGCAAAACCGAGCTCATCGATCCCAAATAGCCAGTCCTGCCCAATGACGATGACATGACCCCCACCATCCATGTAGGCGGCCAAAGCGAGGGCCTCGGCTCCGAAAGCGGAGCCCCACCAGTTGTCGGAGCTCAAGACGACGAGAAGACTGTAGGCGCTGTAATCCGCGGTTCCGCCAGGATCGGTGAGGTGATCCACGGTGTGACCGGCCGCGCTCAGACCCGCCAAATAGTAAGCACTGACATCCGTGAAGACGCCCTCGAAAAGCGAGACGACGGCCATGTTGCCCCTGGAGACGAGATCACTGCGGGGGGCATAGCTGCCCTCGACCGCAACCAGCGGGTCCTTGGCGATATCCGCCGCAAGCCCGATTGAAGCGAGAGAGAGAAGCCCGACCAGGACCAGAACCGTTTTCATCTCCGCGCTCTCTTTTTGGAAAACTACGCCATGCACCCGAAGCGCCGCGAATTGGCGGCGCGGGAAGTATAGCCACAATTTCGGGGCACGAGCAAGCGGGTTGGCGGGCCTGGGTTTATGAGTTGTGTCGCAGGGCCGCTAGTAGCGAGATTTGACTTCGCTAAAATTGGACTCCTCGCTCGCCGTTGTCAGCCACCAGGATAGCAGCTTCCCGACAACATCGGAGCCGCAGCCGAACTCGATGGATGACAGCATGCCGTTGGCGCCGACGCAGCCTCCCGACCGGGTGTCGGGCGAGGTTGGCGATCTCCAGTCGGCGAGGCCCTGCGTTGTCGCATCGATCTGGTCCGTGAACCAGAGATTCGACTCGAAGCAGGGGGAAATGGATCCCGATAGACCCTCGAGCGGCCCGCCGGCGGTACCTGTCCAATCGAGTGGACCGTCATCCATGGCATTGATCTCTTCGATGGCGCTGGACATTCCAAGGTAGTCCTCGGCAAATTTGTAGTCCCCGCTACCCCAAAGCCAGTCCTGCCCTACGATAATGCACTTGCCACCCGCATCCATGTAGCTCGAGAGAACAGGGATCTCGGTGCTGTAATCCGATCCCCACCAATTGTCGCTGCTGCTCACCAAAACGAGGTCGTAGCCGCTGTAGTCGATGCCTCCGAGCGGATCAGGATAGTAGTCTGCGACATGGCCGGCGGCGGTCATTCCGTCCAGGTAATAGGCGCTGAGATCCAGGAAGGTCCCCTCGTACATGGAAAGAACAGCGATCGTCGCGCGATCGTTGTTGATCAATTTGATGCCGGGCCGATAGCTGCCCTCGACGGTCACATTCGGGTCCTTGGCGATATCCGCCGCGATCGCGATCCCCGCGACAAGCATCACAAAGGTAAAAACGATTGCTTTCTTCATAACGGGAGAACTCCTTGTAGGGCGGTAGTGGCGGATCAAGCCGGAGGCAGGTCGCTCAAAGGACCTCACCGATGCCAAAATCTGCAAGATCAGGGCCAATCGCGCGCTCGGAACCGCTTGGGATAAAGGCCCTTAGCACGCTATTCGGTGTAAAATTAAGGCCTGTCGCCACCGTCGTCGGAGCGCTGGCGGGTCTCGGGGAATGAACGGAAGCGGTCGGCAATCGTCGCGACTCGCTCGGGCCAAAGGGATCCCCGGCGCGCCGCCCAGCGCTCCATCGCGGTCAGAATCTCCTCACGGGTGTCGGCAAGCCCGAAGCGGCTGGCCCGATCGAGCAGCTCAATGGCCTCTTCGGCATGGTCGCCGTCGCCATCGAGCAGATCAATCATGCCGGGTTCCGCGAGCCGGGTTGCGAGCCACAGGTTCCAGTAAAAGCTGCGCAGATCGCGATCCTCGATGGCATGGGTCGCATCGACGATACCGGTTTCGGAGTCTTTGTACTCATCGACCAGAAGAGCGTAGGAGCGCGGATCTCCGCTGCGTCCCATCGCTTTCAGAGCATCCCTCCGCAACTGAAGATCCTCGCCGCTCGTTTCGAGCATCTCGAGGAAGAGATCGAAATAGGTCGCGCCGCAGCACTCCGAGAGCCCGATGAGGGCCCGGCCGAGCGCTCGGGGATAGCGCCGATGTTCGGCGAGTTCGCGCGTTATGACGGCAAGCGAGTCCATCGGCTCGGGGGCCGTCGTCTCGCAGAACATCCGGATCCCGTGCCTCACGATCTCCTTCTCGTCCCCGCGACTGTAGCGCAGCATGCGCGAGAGGATACCGCCTCCGCCCCAGAGATTCGCGGCGCCGAGCTCGAGTTGACGGCCGTGGTTTAGCGAACGGGAGTCCGAGTCGGCGAGGGTGATAAAGGCCTGGGCGAGCACGGGAGCCGCATCCGTCTCTGCGATCGCTTCCCTGTGCGTATAGATGTGCTTCACGATGGCGCTCTGGCAGGAGGAGGCCATATCGGGATCCGAGATGATGGCCGCGAGATCGGCGGCTTGCCAATCGCCGCTCCGGAGTTTGCCATCGACGAGACCGAAAATAAATTCGCCGAGATCCGGACCGGCGCTCGCCCCCTCGCCGCAATAGCTCATGATCCGATCCCAGGGAATGGTCGAAAAGAAGGCGGTCGCCGCGCCGAGCCGCTGCTCGCGGCTCATCTCGGGCATCCCCGCTCTCAGCTCCCGCCAGCGGACCTCGAGTTCGTAAAGGCTCTCCCCGTGGGCGCCGGCGGGATTCAGCCCCATCAGAATCGAAAGCAGGATTAGTGTCAGCGCTGAGATTTTCTTCATTGGCCCTCCCCAGAAAGCGCAGCAGGATAGGCCTGAACCGCCCCATTGTCAAAGCGCGATCGACTTCTTGAGCTCAACATTGCCCTGAGGATCCCAGGGTCCTATATTTTCTATGTCCGGTTGCAATCGCGAGAGTCCTGGGCTAGACTACCGGGCCGTAAGAACCCCAACCGTCGTCAATTACATCCCCACGCTGCAAGTGGAGGTACGCCTGATGGCCGAATCCCGTATGCGGGTTGCCGTCTTCCAAATGGGCTCCAACTTTCAGGTCAGACTGAGCCAAGGCTCCAGTCGCGATCTGAAGCTGGCCACAGAGAGACTAAACATCGTGCCGTCCAAGGATGCGCTCGAGCGCATGGACGAGTACACGGATCTCCGACCCGACGAGTTCTTCGTTTCGGGAAAAAGGGAGATCTGTTTCACCTGCGAGACAGGGCGCTTGCTTCTGATCCGCAGCCTGATCGACGAGGCAAGCCTCGATGTCGATGCCGGCGAGGATCTCCTTCCGAATTCGGACGATGCCAAGAAATCGCTCGAGCGACGGAGTGTATTCTCCGAGGAGCTCGAGCATCTCATGGAGTCCAATCTCCCCTACTACAAGCGGGGAGTGAAGGCCTTCTTTGTCGGCTCGTTTATTCGCTTGGCGATTCTCATCGTCGTTCTCGTCGTCGGTCGTGTCATCTTCCTGCAGCGCGGCGATCACTATCGGGTGCGCAGCCTGCAGGCGATCATGAAGACAACGGAAGAGACGCATACGCCCCAGAGTTTCCTCTCTTTCTTCATGGGTCCGAACTTTACGCACCGCTCAAACCTCGTGATCACGCGACCGCTGTATATCCGCGGAAACAAAGTCATCCTCGTGGGTGGGCTCTACGTCAAGATCGACGGCATACAGAACCTGAAGGCTTCGCTCGAAGCTCATGGGAACAAGCCGCTGACGCTCAAGGTGGATACGCGTGAAGGGGAGATGAAGGTCAACGCCATGTTGATCGGTGATGAACTGTTGCCTCCGCGCGGCAAGCTGATCTACCAGGGCCGCATACCGGTTGCCGGTCAATCGCCCATGCGTGTGGATGCGCTCGATACCAACGCCCGCGGCGCCTACGTGCGCGTTCGCGACGCGGATCCCGAAGAGGAAGCGACGTTCAACTGGATGCTCGGCCAAGCTGTCAGCATTACGGCGACTTTGACCTCCGACGGTGCTCGCTACATCATCGGCGAGGATGAATTCAAGTTCGCCATTCCAAAGTCTTCCGTGAAACCGGAGATTCAGGAGATCCTCGATGCCGCGGCTTCCAACCGCGAGCGCGCCATCGTCGATATGCGTCTCTCGGGCCGCGCGTTCCCCCTTCGCAACCGGCGCGATCCGAGCAGGCAGCGACAGGGAACGAACGTGATCAGCGAAGGAAACATTCACTTCGTCACGGTTCAGAGCGCTATTCTGAAGAACATCTAACTTAGGCTCCCCGCGCGGGGCTTCAGAAATGATCGAATGGGAGGCCGCGCACAGTGCGCGGCCTCTTTAGTTTTGTTGAGGTGAAAGATGCCCGATGCGAACAAGCTGACCCTCCTGTTCATCGACGGCGGCCGAGACCGCCTTCTGGCCGGGGTCAACCTGGCAGCCAGCGCTCTTGCGCTCGGCAAGACCGTTCAGGTCTTCCTCAGTTGGGAGGCGCTCAGGCGTGTCGCGACGGGGACGATGGCCACGGCTCCACTCCCCTCTAGTCTGGATGAGGCGGACCGCGCGCGGATCGAAGCTGAACTCGAAGGACAACCGACACTGGACTCGGCGCTGCAATCGCTCAGAGAGCAGGGAGTGAAAGCCTACGCCTGCTCGAATACGCTGCATATGCTGGGATTGCCCGAGAGTTCTGTGGCCGATTGCACGGACGGCATCAGCGGTGCCCCCGGCTTTCTCGCCATGGCGGAGGGCGGATCGGTCATCACGCTCTAGGCCGAGCGAGAAGCGCGCGTTTGCCGTGGCGCGCAGAGCGCCGGTTCGCGGCCTAGCCCGCCATCAGATCGCGCAGGGCGTCGTGGATCTGGCCGAGCTTCCGCTCGTCGATCTCCTTGCCCCAGGCCCGATAGATCATCTCGCCGGAGGGGTCGAAGATCATGATGTTGCAGGCCTCGGGCGTGAAGCCGTAAGCCTTGCCGAAGCTCCCCTTCCAATCCATCAAAACCCAATTCTCGGGATCCTTGGGGAACTTGCCGCGGATGAATCCCTTCAGGAAGAACGGTACGCCCTTCAGGTGGGCGACGGGGAGGGAGATCAACTGGTCGTAGCCCGGCTTTTCGCGCAAGGGTTCCCAGATCGCCTTGGCCCAGAGCCGATTGTACTGAGAGCCGTCCTTGTCGCTGGCGATCAGAATCGTGATCTTGCCCGCGTACTCGGCGTCGCTGTACTCCTTGCCGAACTGGTCCTTCATCTCGAAGCTGATCAGATGCTTCTCGGTCTCCGCGTTGGCGGGGAGCGCGAGCAGTCCGAGAAGGAGGAGGGCTAGACCTAAGATCGTGGCTTTCATCAGACTCCCTTACTCGCCGGCGAGCGCTTGGCGGCTTCACCGGGAAGTTCATAGTAACGCCCTTCGAAGAAGTAGCCGAGCTTCGGCGGGCGGCCGTGCTTGGCAATGGCGTTGGTAATCGCGATTTGGGTCTCCCGCTTACTGTAGCGGCCCGACAGATGCATCAGCACCAAGTGGCGCACGCCGGCCTCGGCGGCCGTTTTGAAACTCGCCTCGATATAGCTGTGGCGGCTCCCGCCCATATCGTTGGCATCGATGAAGGTGCTGTCGATGAGCAGGATGTCCGCACCACTGCACTCCTTCACGTCATTGATGGGACGGGTGTCGCCCGTATAGACGAGGAGTGGGTGCCAGACCGTTTCGAGAACGGCCGACTTGCCGCGCTCCGCGACCGCCCGCTTCACGTCGTCGGGCGGCAGATTCACGAACTCGGGGAGAAGCGCCTGCCGCTTTTCCTCGAGCCTGTAACCCAGACTCTGCCAGCCACGGGTATGTTCCACCGCGAATGACTTCATCCGGGTCTCGCGCCGGGTGATGTCTATCTTGGTCAGGGCTCCGGGGCCAATGGGATGCCAGTCGAGCCGGTACTGCAGCCTGTGCTTCTGCTTCTTGTCCAGGTACTCGCGCAGGTAGCGGATGAAGGGATCGCCCTCGGGGTAGTAGATCTCGATGGGGATCTCACGGTCGCCGTTGCTGAGATTGCGCAGATTGACGAGACTCGGGAGCCCGGAGATATGGTCCTCATGCCCGTGGGTCAGGAAGATCTTGCGGATCCCAAAGATCTTCTTCCCCAGCTCATGGATAACCCCCTCGCCGGCGTCCAAAAGCAGGCGGGCGGGCTTGTAATAGAACCAGGTGGCGTATAGCCCCTTGGAATATCCGATTAGAGCGCTTTCCATGGCCCACACAGTAGTTTCCCGCGCCTGGATTCGCAAGCAATGAGCGCGCTCAAGGCTCCAGTCGAGCTCTTTAGTGCTCCCGCCGCCAGGGCACCTTGACAATGGCGCCAAGCCTTTTATTATGGGCATGTTAGACACGATCTGGCCAGGGTCTTCCCGCGCTGTTACGGCAACCGCCGCCGCGGACGCGGCCCAGCCGAGACCCCAGGAGAAATCATGTCACGCAAGAAGATCCTGATCATGGGAGCCGCCGGTCGCGACTTCCACAATTTCAACGTCCTCTACCGCAACGATGAGTCCGTCGAGGTCGTCGCTTTCACCGCGACGCAGATCCCCGACATCGACGGTCGTCGCTACCCCACCGAACTCGCCGGCAAGTACTACCCCGAGGGCATCCCCATCCACCCCGAAGAGGAGCTTGGCGCCCTGATCGTCGAGAACGCGATCGAAGAGGTCGTCTTCTCCTACAGCGACGTGATGCACGAGCATGTGATGCACGCCGCGAGCTTCGTCAACGCGCTCGGACCGGACTTCAAGCTCGTCGGAACGGGTACGACCATGCTCGAGAGCACGAAGCCCGTCATCGCCATCTGCGCGACGCGCACCGGCTGTGGCAAGAGCCAGACGACGCGCAAGGTGATGGAGATCCTCGCCGACCTCGGCAAGAAGGTCGTCGCGATCCGTCACCCGATGCCTTACGGAGACCTGGCGGCGCAGGCCGTTCAGCGCTTCGCGACCCTCGAAGACCTGAAGAAGCACGACTGCACGATCGAGGAGATGGAGGAGTACGAGCCGCACATCGTCGCGGGCAACGTGATCTACGCCGGCGTCGATTATGAGGCCATCCTTCGTGAGGCCGAGAAGGAAGCCGACATCATTCTGTGGGACGGCGGCAACAACGACACGAGTTTCTATCTGCCGAACCTGCTGATCACCGTCGTCGACCCTCTCCGTCCGGGCCACGAAGTCAGCTACTACCCCGGCGAGACCAACTTGCTGCAGGCCGACTGCGTCCTGATCAACAAGATCGACTCGGCGTCCCTCGAGGACATCGAAGAGGTGCGGGCCGCCATCCGTGAGCTGAACCCCGACGCGGTTGTCATCGATGGCGCGAGCCCGGTGACCGTCGAGGATCCCGAAGTGATCGAGGGTCTGGACGTCTTGGTCGTCGAAGACGGCCCGACGCTGACCCACGGCGAGATGAAGATGGGCGCCGGCATGGTCGCTGCCATCAAGCACGGCTGCGAGCCCGTCGATCCCCGTCCCTACCTCGTCGGATCGCTCGAAGACACCTTCGAGCACTACAGCGAGATCGGCATGCTGCTTCCCGCCATGGGCTATGGCGAGCAGCAGATGAAGGACCTCGAGGCGACGATCAACGCCACCGAGTGCGACGCCGTCGTCATCGGTACCCCGATCGATCTTCGCCGCGTGATCAACATCAAGCACCCTTGCACCCGCGTCACCTACGAACTGCAGGAGATTGGCCGACCGGATCTCGACGATCTGCTCAACGCCTTCCTCAAGCAGCAGGAAGTGGGCGACGAGGAGGAGTAGCTTCTCGCCAATTCGATCCAGTGTTTAAGCAGAAGACGGCCCCCGGAAACGGAGGCCGTTTTTTGATCCAGCTCTAAAGCAGTGCTCGGCCTTCGGAAGCAAGGGCCATTTTTTGTGTCACGTGACACAAGCAACGCGCAGCCTGACCGAAGCGGGTTTCTCGTGCACAAAACGATGACACGCGGAGCAGAGGGTGATGAGATTGGCGAGCCCGTTGCCTCCGCCTTCGTTCCGCGGCCTGAGATGATGGACTTCCAAAAATCCCGTCGTCTTGCAACCAGGAGACGCACACCGATGGCCGTC
>PJEL010005381.1_pt1 | contig 10342 bp, 9 predicted proteins | sample 1853271 | NCBI WGS metagenome assembly PJEL01 (sample SAMN08108733, study PRJNA415343) | Invertebrate metagenome, whole genome shotgun sequencing project. | host: Globobulimina | place: Sweden: Gullmar Fjord | collected 2015-08 | reverse complement strand
CTTTATTGTACGTGTAAAGTCACCTATTGAATACTAGTATGAATCAGCCAATATCGCTGTATCTTAATTCGTTAATGAATGTAGATTGGCAAAGTACAGAAACATTTGATTTTCCTAATGAAACCACCAAAGAGTGGCTGATGGAGCAAGGTTCTCTTTCCCGTAAATTGGGCAAGAGCTGTCAGCACCTGTCTGTTGAGTTGCTTCATAACCAAGTTGTAGAACGCTCAAGGCTACAACAAGACGAGGAACGTCTTTTATCATCGTTTGATTGCTTATTGCGTAAAGTGATTTTAAAAGGTGATGATACCCCGTGGGTGTTAGGTCGTACCCTAATTCCCAGAGTCACGCTAGACGATCAGCATTCTGACCTTTCTCAACAAGGTAATGTCCCGCTTGGTTTGACGGTTTTCAGCGCGGAGAACGTGAAGCGAGATGCGCTGCAAGTCGGATGGGTTATTGCAGGCGATGAGCGATTGCTCGCTCGCCGCTCTCGATTATGGATGAACCATAAGCCAATGCTTGTGGCAGAACTGTTTTTACCAACATCACCCATTTACTCTAAGGAGAGTGTGTAAATGCTTGCCACCAAAGCGAAGGCGTATTGGCAATTAACGCGAATGAACCGCCCGATTGGTACCCTATTACTTCTTTGGCCTACGTTATGGTCGCTGATTATCGCTGCACAAGGCATGCCGGACTTGGATGTCTTGGTTGTTTTCGTACTCGGTGTGGTGCTGATGCGTTCAGCTGGCTGTGTGATCAATGACTTTGCCGATCGCAAGGTCGATGGTCATGTAAAACGTACCAAGCAGCGCCCATTACCTTCAGGTTTAGTTTCCAGTAAAGAAGCGATATTACTCTTCTTGGTATTGGCGGTGGTTTCATTCTTGTTGGTGTTAACCATGAATCCGCTGACGATTAAGCTTTCTGTTATCGGTGTTGGCTTAGCCTTTATCTATCCTTTCATGAAGCGTTTTACACATCTTCCACAACTGTTTCTTGGGTTAGCTTTTAGTTGGGCGATTCCAATGGCGTGGGCTGCTCAAACCAATGAGCTGCCAAATGTAGTGTGGTTTATTTTCGTGATTAATGCGCTTTGGACGATAGCCTACGACACGCAATATGCGATGGTGGATCGAGATGACGACCTTAAAATTGGTATCAAATCGACCGCTATTTTATTTGGCCGCTTCGATAAGCTTATCGTTGGCTTCTTACAATTAGTGACACTGGCGATGTTGATTGCGCTAGGTATGCATTACCAGTTGGGTGATACCTTCTATTGGGCATTGTTGGTGGCAGGTAGCTTGTTTGTGTATCAACAACATTTGATGCGTCATCGTGACCGAGACTTATGTTTCCAAGCTTTCCTAAACAACAACTATGTTGGAATGGCAGTGACAGCAGGCTTATTCATTACTTTCTGGTAAGTTTGGTCATGGAATCCGCTCCAAATAAAAAGGCACCCGTTGGGTGCCTTTTTCGATCGTGGTCAATCAAACCTTGAACAGAGATTCACGGTATACCAAGAGATTACTCTGCTTGGTGAATACTCTCTTGAATAGTCAGACGCACTTCTGGGTAAAGCATCGAGTAAAGAAGCTTAGCGAATTGCTGAGTCTTTTCTAAATCACAGTTACCATCGTTATCAAGGTATTGCTGCTGTTTCAGTGTTGCAAACATCGATGCGAATACACCTTTGTCGAAGAACTCTGGCGCATTGATACCGTGCAAACGACCCAGTCGTTGCGCGATGTCTTGGCTCTTCTGCTCAAGATCAGATTTATCAAGATCAGGGTTTTCTGCCAACAGATTCAGCGCAATTGAGTAACGCTGTAAAGTCTCTGAAATCGTGCGACCTAACAGCATCAGTGCTTGGCTGTTTGATTGGTTGATCGTTACTTCACCATCAGAAACGACAATCATACCTTGGCTGACTAGCTCATTGATGATGTTCGCAACCACGTCTTCAAGCTGATCTTCGTCATAGCTTAAGAACAGCTCTTTCTTCAAGAACGGGTAGATCGCAGCAACATTTTTCTGAATGGTCGTAATTGAGATACCACGTTGGCGAATTGTCATCTGAGCAATCAGTGATGGCAGTGCAAACAAGTGGATGATGTTATTACGATAGTAAGTCATCAGAATGGATTGGTGACGATCAAGTGAAATGATGTCGCCCATCGTGTCTGATTCAATCAAGAACTTGTTCAGTGATTCCGCATGTTTTACTAAGTCTTCTGCGCTGTCTTTTGGAACCGTGAACGTATCAGAGTAAGGTACGTTTTTCAGCAGAGACAAGTAGCAGTTGATTTGAGAAAACAAAGAATCACGAGACAATGCACGCTGTCGAGATGCGAGTAGCGCGGTCGCACAGAGTGTCAGTGCATTCGTCGCTGCTGCATCGTTAATGTGCGTCATCATCTTAGTCGCCAGCTCGTTAACCACAGGATTCATCCATTGTGGTTTGCTGGTGCCCATTGGATCGATGTCTTTAGTCCACTCCGGTGCGTGCTCGTTCAGGTATTGGTTAAGTTGGATCGGTTCACCGAAGTTCACATAACCTTTACCAAAGTTGCGCAGCTTACGCAGAGTTCGAATCACAAGGCTCGCATTCTCTTTCTCTTTGCGTTTACCACGAAGTTCCTTGGCGTAAGTCGCCACTTCCATTACGTGTTCATAACCGATGTACACAGGAACCAAAGTAACAGGACGGTTCATACCGCGTAGCATGGCTTGAATGGTCATCGCTAGCATGCCCGTTTTCGCTTGCAGTAGACGACCCGTACGAGAACGACCACCTTCACTGAAGTACTCTACCGAGTAACCTTTAGCGAACAGTTCGGCTAGGTATTCACGGAAAATCGTTGAGTAAAGCTTGTTGCCTTTGAAGCTACGACGAATAAAGAACGCTCCGCCGTGACGGAAAATAGGACCGGCAGGGAAGAAGTTGAGGTTAATACCCGCAGCGATGTGCGGAGGCACCATACCTTCATGATAAAGCACATAAGAAAGCAGTAAGTAATCCATGTGGCTGCGGTGACAAGGCACGTAAACAATCTCGTGGCCGTCTTGAGCTAGCTTACGAACCGTTGAAGCGTTGCTAATATGCAGGCCTTGGTACAACTTATTCCACAACCAACCAAGAATCTTCTCACCGCGTTTAATCAGCGAGTAAGAGAAGTTAGCTGCGATCTCATCCATGATGTCTTGAGCTTCTTTGCTTGCTTTCTCTATGGAAATATTTTTTGATTCAGCTTCGTCTTCTATCGCCTTTTTGATAGCTTCTGACTTTAACAGGCGGTCGAATAGAGCTTGGCGGCTTGGCAGGTTAGGACCTGATGCTGCAAGCTTTTGACGAGAGAAGTGAATGCGTGCCACGCGAGCAAGCTTATGCGCGATAGTGCTATCGGTACCGTGTGAGTTAGCCATGTAGCGTAGAGAGACAACCGGGCTAAAGCGAACCAGACAGTCACGACCAGCCAGCAATACAGCTTTTGATTTTTCTAAGCCGTTCATTGCTTGTAGGTAAGGTTTCTGGTTATTCTCTTTACCTGGTTTACGTCCCCACAATACGGTTGCTGGGATAACTTGAACATCAAGCTCTGAGTCTTCAGCATGCAGTGAAAGCAGCTCAGAGAAAACTTCAATTGAAGAGCTTGGAACATAGTCATCATCTTGCAGCAATGTTTTACGTGAAGAGATGAACACGAAGCGTTGCAGTGATTTGCCGTTTATTTCAAGCTTGCTAAAAGGATCGGGTAAGCCCAATTCTAGCGCATGCTTTTGCAGCGTAAGTAGGTCGACACTTGAGCGAAATGGTAAGGCGTATACAATCGGTTTGCCTAAATCAATGTTCAAATCCTCAACCGGATTCGAAGGTATTGATGTGCCCTTTACCAAAACGGATAAAGGTAGCTTCATTAATGAACGTGAAAAAGATTGTCCAGAAGACATATAGGTTCACTGCCTCAATAGTTATTTCAATGTGCTTAAGCGTATCTCTATTTCTATGATGAAAGGATAAATCCTGTGAGTGAAATAGGGATAAGCCTAGGCGTAAATTTAATCGATGCAAGAATACCAGAAACTGGTCTAACCTTTTAATGGAAATAGTCATATTGCCGTTAAGTTTGTTTAAAATCATTCATCGACTGATTGAGTATAGGGTTAAAAATGAGCAAAAAATCAAACACCGGATTCAAACGCATAGTGAAAGCAGCAGGCTTTTCATGGCAAGGCATCACTAGCTCATTTAAAAACGAGGCGGCATTTCGCCAAGAAGTATTTATGGCAGCGGTGTTAATCCCACTGGCGTTCTACTTAGATGTGAGCCAGGTAGAGCGCATCTTAATGATTGCTGCTGTTGTATTAGTGGTCGTGGTCGAGTTGATCAATACGGCGATTGAAGCGGTCGTTGATCGGATTGGCAGTGAACATCATGAGCTAGCGGGCATGGCTAAAGATGCCGGTTCTGCTGCAGTTTTTGTCTGTTTAGGTTTGGCGGGTTATGTTTGGCTAGACATTTTATTTTTGTGATTTTTGAAAAATGAACTAATAACAACCAATTGCTTTGCTTTTGTTCGGTTACTGGATATACTCACAGTCAACTGTATAAAAAGACAGGTGAATCATGAAGCCGTTAACGCCCCGCCAACAACAAGTTTTCGATCTTATCAAAAGTAAGATTGACGATTTCGGTATGCCACCGACACGCGCAGAAATTGCACGTGAACTAGGCTTCCGTTCTGCTAATGCAGCAGAAGAACATTTGAAAGCTCTTGCTCGTAAAGAAGCGATTGAGATTATCCCGGGTGCGTCTCGCGGTATTCGTATTTTGCTTGAAGATGCAGCGAACGAAGAGCAAGGTTTACCATTAATTGGTCAGGTTGCCGCTGGCGAGCCTATTTTGGCTCAAGAGCATGTAGAAATGCATTACCAAGTTGACCCAGGTATGTTTAAGCCACAAGCTGACTTCTTACTTCGCGTAAATGGCGAAAGTATGAAAGACATCGGTATTATGGATGGCGATTTACTGGCCGTGCATAAAACACAAGACGTGCGTGATGGACAAGTTGTCGTTGCTCGTGTCGACGATGATGTAACGGTAAAACGCCTAGAGCGCAAAGGTTCTACCGTTCTGTTACATGCTGAAAATGAAGAGTTTTCTCCAATTCACGTGGACTTAGAATCCCAACACTTGTCTATTGAAGGGCTTGCGGTTGGTATTATTCGTAACACGGACTGGATGTAGTCATTACAATCAGCTTATTGATATTTATTCTCAATAACTTGTTATTGTAATTGATATTCATTATCATCTTCTTTGTCGAGATACAAGGAAGATGATGATGCCAAACCCAACCAAACCTCAAATGAAGCCGCTTGTTCGTAAGCCGCGCTCCTCTGATCAAAAGGCTTCTTCTGATCGAGGGTCTACACATCAAGAATTTCAAGTTCCGACCAATCTCGTTCAACACCTTTGGTTTCGCAGTCGCGAAAGTCTTGCCGATGATGGCTTAGTTTATGACCCTATTGCAGCTCAAGCCTGCAAGCGTTGCCAACTAGCGCCTGAATGTCTTACCGGTGAACTCGACCAACAACAACTTCTCTACGCAACATTGACTCAGCTTTGTGATTCTCAGGTACAGCAGTTTTTATCTCATAACCCAGATGCTTGGATCATTAATGTTGGAGCGGGGCTTGATACGCGTTTCTACCGTTTAGATAATGGCCGTTGTCATTGGGTTGAATTGGATGTCACGGAGAACCTAGTTTGGCGCCAACGCTTGTTCCACAAAAATGAACGCTATCGTTTGGAGTGTGGCTCGGTTGACGATCTGACGTGGCTCGATGAATTGAACATTCCAGAGCAAGCCTCAGTGATGGTGGTGTGTGAACACGCTCTGCTTGACTGCAACGAACAGCAGACGGCACATTTTATTCAGTCTCTCAGTCGTTATTTTACTCATGCTCACGCCTGTTTAGTATTGGCTGGAGATAAGAGCTCAAGTACGCTGGGGCAGAAGCTAGGATCTGGTGAGTATGCCCACGGGTTGTCTTCACCAATAGACAGTGTTCTTAATTGGTTGCCATGGGCGCAATGGGTTAAGTCATTTTCACCATTAGAGCAGCAATGTAACCGTTGGAAGTTATGGCAGCGATTGTTGTGTAAAATTTCTCAGCTTAAAAAGCGTTTAACTCCTCAATTAGTACTCGTTAAATGGTAGCGCTAGCTTCTTCTATCAACAGATAGTTTGGAAAAAGCTAACCAATATACAAAGTACACAACATAGTGAAAGCACACTCACTAGGTTAAACTATCGCCTCTAATCAAAGAGGTGATCGTGAAGCTATTTAATCCCCAAACTATTTTTCAAACGCTATCCAATCAGGCGATGCACAAAAAAGTGCTGTTGCTCGCGATCCCGATGGTTCTTTCCAATATTACGGTTCCTCTACTGGGTTTAGTCGATGCTGCGGTTATCGGTCACTTAGAGCATTCTTGGTATTTAGGTGGTGTGGCCTTAGGTGGCACTATGATCAGCGTGACCTTTTGGTTGCTTGGTTTCCTACGAATGTCGACGACTGGACTGGCCGCGCAATCTTATGGGGCGAACGACGGCAAGCAACTTGGTTTAGTCTTTGTGCAAGGCGTGACCATGGCTCTAGGGTTTGCCGGTGTCTTTTTGCTATTGCACAGCTTCGTTGCGGACGCGGTTTTTTCTCTGAGTAGTGCCAGTGACCAAGTGAAACACTATGGTCAGCAATATTTCTCCATCCGAGCATGGAGTGCGCCTGCTGCGTTGACTAACTTTGTGCTGTTAGGTTGGTTGCTCGGGACCCAAAATGCCAAAGCACCTATGTGGATGGTGATCATTACTAATATCACCAACATCGTTTTAGATATCGTATTTGTGATTGGCCTCGGCTGGCAAGTTGAAGGCGCTGCGTTAGCATCGGTGATTGCGGACTATGCGGGTCTAACGTTTGGCTTAATTTGTGTGTATCGAATCTGGATGAAGAGACAACTGCCATCCCCATGGGAGCTGCTTAAGAAAACCAGCCAAGGCTTGAGTCGCTTCGTAAAGCTGAATCGCGATATCTTTCTTCGTTCATTATGTCTGCAAGCCACTTTCACTTTTATGACTTTCCAAGGTGCAAGCTTTGGTGATGATGTGGTGGCAGCCAATGCGGTATTGATGAGTTTCTTGATGATTATCTCTTATGGGATGGATGGTTTTGCCTATGCAATGGAAGCCATGGTCGGTAAAGCGATCGGCGCGAAAGATAAAGAAGAGTTAAATCAGTCATTGATTGGTACTTTCTTCTGGAGCTTCAATATTTGTTTGGTACTGACCATAGTGTTCGCGATTGCTGGGTCTAGTTTAATTAATATGATCACCACAATCCCAGCAGTTAAAACTCAGGCTGAAGTTTATTTACCGTGGTTGATTGCGATGCCGCTCGTTTCTATGTGGTGCTTCTTGCTGGACGGTATCTTCGTGGGCGCAACCAAAGGCAAAGATATGCGTAACAGTATGTTTGTTGCGACCTGCAGTTTCTTTGCGATTTTCTACTTAGCATCAGGTTTAGAAAACCATGCTCTGTGGCTAGCAATGTTGAGCTTTATGGCGATGCGTGGGATTGGTCTTGGTGTTTTATTTGTTTCTCAGTGGAAGAAAGGAGAGTTTCTCGCTTAGCTTAGCTTAGCTTAGATAGCTTAGATAGCTTAGTTCAGGGAGTGATAAATAGAAGCTGTGCAGGTAAAAGGGTATTTAGAACATCATGATCTAATTGCTCACATAGCCATGTAATTCAGTGATTTAAATAAAAACAGCAAGCTCATGGCTTGCTGTTTATGTATTTGGCCTACAGGTGGTCAAATAGTCCTATTGGTTCTTTGTTTAGAACAAACGGTTAAGTCCGTTAAGCGCTGCGACGCGATAAGCTTCGGCCATTGTCGGATAGTTGAAGGTCGTATTCACAAAGTACTCGATGGTGTTGGCTTCGCCTTTCTGTTCCATGATCGCCTGACCGATGTGGATGATCTCAGCAGCACGCTCACCAAACACGTGGATACCTAAAATTTCTTTAGTTTCACGATGGAAAAGTATCTTCAAGCTACCAATATCTTTACCTGCGATTTGAGCGCGAGCTAAGTGCTTGAATGAAGATCGTCCCACTTCATAAGGTACTTTAGCCGCGGTAAGCTCTTGTTCTGTTTTACCTACAGAGCTGATCTCAGGAATGGTGTAGATGCCCGTTGGAATGTCTTCAATCAGGTGGCCTTCCGCTTCGCCTTTCACTATTGCTTGAGCTACGAAACGACCTTGGTCATAGGCAGCACTTGCTAGGCTAGGGTAGCCAATCACATCACCCACGGCATAAACGTGGCTAATACTGGTTTGGTAGTTGCTGTTGACTGATACTTGTCCACGAGAGTCCGCTTCTAAGCCAACGGCACCAAGGTTGAGCTTGTCTGTGTTACCTGTTCGGCCATTGGCATACAGTAGGCAATCAGCACGCATTTTCTTACCTGACTCTAGGTGAATGATCACGCCATCGTCAGTACCTTCAATTTTCTCAAAGGTTTCATCGTTACGAATTACTACGCCACTGTTCCAGAAGTGGTAAGAAAGCGCATCTGAGGTTTCATTATCTAGGAATGACAGCAAGCGGTCTCGAGTATTGATGAGATCGGTTTTTACGCCTAAGCCGCGGAAAATCGACGCATACTCACAACCGATAACGCCAGCACCATAGATGATGATGTGTTGAGGGTCGTGTTTAAGAGAAAGAATAGAATCGCTGTCGTAGATACGTTCGTGTAGGAAGTCGACGTTGTCTGGCTGATAAGGGCGTGAACCTGTCGCAATAACAAACTTGTCCGCGCTGTAATGTTCTTCAGTACCATCGCTCTGTAAAACTGAGATGGTGTTGGTATCGATAAAACGAGCAGTACCAAATACCAGTGTGCATTGGTTGCGATCGTAGAAACCTTGGCGCAGTCGAGTTTGCTTATCGATGACTGATTTAGCATGACCCAGTATGTTGGAGAAGGTTGAGTGAATGCTTTTGTTGTTCTGACAAAACAGCGGGTTGCTGTTGAATTCAATAATACGACTCACGGCATGACGCAGTGCTTTTGAAGGAATGGTTCCCCAGTGAGTACAACCACCACCAACGCTGCTCTCTTTTTCAATGATTGCAACGTTCAACCCGGCTTTGGTTAATCCCATCGCTGCCCCTTCGCCTCCGGGGCCACTACCAATTACGATTACATCAAAGTGGTTGGAGTGTGGCATAGATATCTTCCTTGTTATATTTGATTAACATTGCTTTAGCGAGATTTTAACTGATTCTGTTCTTGGGTACATGAAAAGGGCATCAGAGAGTCGGCGGGATCACGCAGTGTTATCGAAAAAATAATATTTGGTATGTCGTATGTCTCCAAATGACAGTGTGGAGATTGAAATTTTTTATTCGAACGTATTTACTTCGGTACGTGAACAAAGAGGTATGTTGAGTGTCTTATATGACCAGAGTGCCTTATATAAATAAGTGATTCGCGTTATATTGAAGAGAGTATTAGACATGCCTGTTTAGGCTGTAAAAGAAGATGTTGATAAAGTATGAAACCAATGGGCATTCGCGCACAGCAAAAAGAAAAAACTCGTCGTAGCTTAATCGATGCGGCATTTAGCCAACTCAGTGCTGATCGTAGTTTTTCCAATCTAAGCTTGAGAGAAGTCGCTCGTGAGGCTGGAATAGCACCGACTTCCTTTTATCGTCACTTCAAAGACATGGATGAGCTTGGCTTAACTATGGTTGATGAAGGTGGCTTACTATTGCGCCAGCTAATGCGACAAGCTAGGCAACGCATAGTAAAAGAAGGCAGTGTGATTCGCACATCGGTTGAAACCTTTATGGAATTCATTGAAAGCAGCCCAAACGTATTCAGACTGTTATTGCGAGAGCGCTCAGGAACTTCATTTGAGTTTCGTGCAGCGGTAGCTCGTGAGATACAGCACTTCTCTGCTGAGTTAACCGAATATTTAATAACGACTGGCATGACACGAGATGAAGCTTTTACTCAAGCTGAAGCCTCCGTCATCTTAGTCTTTAACTCAGGGGCAGAAGCATTAGATTTAGATCGACGTCAGCGAGATGAACTGGCTGATCGCTTGATCATGCAATTGCGAATGATGGCCAAAGGAGCTTTTTGGTATCGTAAAGAACGTGAACGTAACCGATTAAAAGGCGGGATTGAATAATGTCGAATGAAAATAATACTGTAAACCGTGGTTCTGAAAGAAAGACACTCGTACTTGCTGTT
>PJEL010005380.1_pt1 | contig 10342 bp, 12 predicted proteins | sample 1853271 | NCBI WGS metagenome assembly PJEL01 (sample SAMN08108733, study PRJNA415343) | Invertebrate metagenome, whole genome shotgun sequencing project. | host: Globobulimina | place: Sweden: Gullmar Fjord | collected 2015-08 | reverse complement strand
GCAGCGCGAGGAGACCTACGAATCGCTTGCCGATGCGATCATCGACGCCGATAGAGATCCGATGAGGGTCGCGGCCGATGTACAAGTTGCTTTGTCGGGTTCATCCGGCGAATAGCCGGAAGGGGGCGCCCGGAAGGCGCATAAGGACAGCGCGGGCCCGGTTTCAGGTGGCGGGTGGGTTTTTGCGGTGACCAGTCCCGGCAACCGGGGCGCGGTGATCCAGAATCAGATGCCGCTGAGACGACGACCGAGGCGACGCTTGCGGTTGATCATTTTTCGGCCGTTCTTGGTTTTCATGCGGGCGCGGAAACCGAGGTTCCTGACCCTCTTGATCGAGCTAACGCGGCGGGGATAGTGCATTGGTCCAGTCCCGGGTGGGCTTATCGTGGTTTGCCGGCCTGAGCCGACGATGTACTTCCCTGGCGTACTTGCCAGATCGGTCTTGAGCCCCGCAGTTTAGCAGCCTCAAGCCGCCAACGCCACCGGTAGGCCCCGCGAACCACATTTCTGCGGCGTGCAGCGCCTTGGATCCCGCACGCGATCGGCTCTGATCTCGTGGGAAAAGGCTCGGCGGGGTGCGTCCTTTTTATCGATCTTATTGTTGACGCGAAGGGCTGGTATTGGACATAGGCAATATTTCATATGTGTTGTTGTCACCATGCTGCCGTTAAGCCGCTCGCACCCAGTCTGACGACGGAGGCGGGCGGGTTCCTGGGGCTCGAGGAACAGGTACTGGCAAGGAATCTTCGGGGCTTCCGTATTTTCCACGCCTCACGTGCCGATACAATGCATAGTTAATGAAGGTTGTTGCGCCGGACCCGAGAGGGTACGGACGAGTTTCCCAGTTGCCTGTCCCGAAAGCCAGGGGATAGACGGGCCACTGGAAAACCCGCCCAACTGAGCGTGCCATTTTGAGTGCCGTGCCCTTCCGACCCTGCTGAGGTCGGCCTGAAGGGGGCTCGGCGCAGGTGCTCTTTCTGTATGGACAGGTTTTCATGACCGAAGATGAAATTCAAGCCGCTGAGCAATTGCTCGGCTATCAGTTCAACGACCGCGAACTGCTCAAGCGGTCTCTGACGCACGCATCGCTGGTCGATTCCAGGTTACAGAGCAATGAACGCCTTGAATTCCTGGGCGATGCGATCCTGGGAATGGTCGTGTGCGACCATCTCTTTACCGGCTACTCGCATCTGATGGAAGGCGAGATGACCAAGATCAAATCCAGTGTGGTCAGTCGGGCCACGTGTGCGATCGTGGCCGAGGAGATGGGCATGGGCGACTTGCTCCGGCTGGGCAAGGGCATGTCCAACCGCAATGCCCTGCCGCAATCCGTGGTGGCGGCCGTCTACGAGGCGATCGTTGGGGCGGTTTATATCGATGGGGGATTCGAGGTCGCCCGAGAGTTTATTCTGAGCAAGATGCGAGGCCTGATCGAAGAGGCCGATCTTTCCGGCCACCAGTACAACTTCAAATCCGTCCTTCAGCAGGCCGCCCAGAAGCAGTTCAGCCAGCCACCGCAGTACCAGATTCTCGATGAAAAAGGCCCTGATCACGCCAAGTGTTTCGAGGTTTGTGTCGAGATCGGGGCCCGGCAGTTCGGCTCCTGCTGGGGACCATCCAAGAAACAGGCTGAACAGGAGGCCGCCCTGCAGGCGATCATCGAGCTCGGTCTGGCCGAACGTCTTGAGAGCGGCGAGATTCGGCTGGTAAGAAACGGTGCTGAGATCAACGGCGAGGCGGATTGAGCGGGTAGAAGTCACCACGGAGGGCTGCGGAGGGCCGCGGAGGAGGGAACCGGGGAATATCCGGTCCGGCCGGGTGCGATCCGGGGTCCATGACCGAAGAAGGTGAGTCGATTTGGGGCGAAATGGGGGAATCGAGGGAGGCAGCGTTCTCTCTGCGTCCTCCGCGGTGAGTAACCCCGTACTGGCTCGGCGAATGGGTGGTCCCACTTGACGGGCGGAACCTACTCCATAGAATTGGCCCTTTCCCCGTCTGCGGGCCGTCGGTGACAGGCTGTGCCTGGCGCTGCATGGGGTATCCGATCGCGGCTGATGGATGCTCTCGCCTCAGGGGATTTCGCCGCGGATGAGGTGTCGGCAGAGCCGAACACCGAACCCGCGAATAGGAGTTCGGTTGTTCGGGTCAACGTCTGATGCCGAGAGTAACGGCAGATTTAATGGCCCGTGGTGTAATCGGTAACACACCTGGTTTTGGTCCAGGCATTCCAAGTTCAAGTCTTGGCGGGCCAGTTTTTTGATCTGTACGTGAGCGTTCATGGCCAGATCAATCAAACGGCAGCCGCCATGTGCGGGTCGTAGTCGTTGAGCAAGAGCGAAACACAAATCGAATCCCAGTCGTCGGTTCGTCCCGTGGCGGCGATCATTCTCGCCGCGGGCAAGGGTGAGAGGATGAGGAGCGAACTGCCCAAGGTCGTTCATGAAGTTGCGGGAAAGGCGATGGTCTGGTGGGTCGTTCAGGCGGTGCGCGAAGCCGGGGCGGGGCGGATCGTACTGGTCATCGGGCACGGTTCCGATGAAGTAAAGGCGATCTTCGCCGGTGATGACTCGGATATCGAATACGTAGTCCAGGCGGAACAGTTAGGTACCGGCCACGCGACGCTTTGTGCGGAATCGGCGTTGGGTGGTTTCGCCGGCGATGTGCTCGTGCTGGCGGGCGACGGACCGCTGATTCGCGCGGGCACCATCGATGAAATGCGGGCCAGGCACAATGATGAAGCCGCCGTCGCCACGCTGGCGACTTCGGTTATCGACGATTCCACTGGTTACGGCAGGATCGTCCGCGATTCCACCGGGCGCTTCGAGGCGATCGTCGAGCAGAAGAACGCAACGCCGGAGCAGCTTGAAATCAGGGAGATTTATCCCAGTTACGCCTGTTTCGATGCGGCTCGGCTGTTCCAACTTCTGAAAGCGCTGAAGCCGAATGAGATTAGCGGTGAGTACTACCTCACCGAGATTCCGGCGATGATCCGGGCGGAAGGGGGCCGGGTGGAGCTGATCGAAGCCGTCCCCCCCGAGGATGTGCTGTCGATCAACACCCGGGAGCAACTGGCGGAAGTGGATGCGATATTAAGGGCTCGGTTGGAGGCTGTAGGACCATGAATGCGCCGGATGGAGAGCATCTGAAGATATTTGCCGGGCGGGCGGGAAGACGCCTCGCCGAGGCGATGTGTGAGCACCTGGATCTCCCCGTGGCTAAGGGAAGCGCGGAGTTCTTCCCCGATGGCGAGGTCATCGTGAAAGTCGATGAGGATGTGCGCGGCCGAGATTGCTTCGTGGTTCAGTCAACCTGCGACCCCGTCAACGCCAATCTGATGGAGTTGCTCATCTACATAGACTGCCTCAGAAGGGCTTCGGCCAAGCGGATCACCGCGGTGATCCCATACTTCGGCTACGCCCGCCAGGACCGCAAAGATGAGGGGCGGGTACCGATCACGGCCAAACTCGTGGCAAACCTGGTCGCCGCCGCCGGTGCGGACCGAGTCTTGTGCATGGATTTGCACGCGGCCCAGATCCAGGGTTTTTTCGATATCCCCGTGGATCACCTCTCGGCGGCGCCGGTTTTCATCGAGTATCTCAGGGAGATCCGCGATCAGTTCGAGGATCTGGTCCTCGTCTCGCCGGATGTGGGAAATGTGAAGGTCGCGAATATGTATGCGAACCTTCTCGATGCGGATCTGGCGATCATCGACAAGCGGCGTGAATCCGGAACCACCGTCACCTCCAGGAATCTGATCGGCGAAGTCAGAGGTCGAAATGTCCTGATGGTCGACGACATGATTTCGACGGCGGGAACCATCTGCGAGGCGGCACGGCTTGTCGAGGAAAAGGGAGCCAAGGGGATCATCGCCGCGGCAACCCACCCCGTGCTGGTGGGATTGGCTTTGCAACGTCTCAACGAAGCGCCGTTCCGGAAGGTGGTGATCACCGACACCATCCCCGACGGCGAACGGCTGAATCCCATCCGCGCCAAGTTGGAGGTGCTCACTGTGGCCAAGCTCCTGGGCGAGGCCGTTCACCGAATCCATCACGACATGTCCATCTCCGCCCTGTTCCGCAGAGCGGGTGAAACGAAAAGGTAGCTCGGCGTTTGCCTGGGCCGCCATTTGGGCAGCAACAGGTTCTCAATGAACTGACACCCACCGAGGAATTGAATAATGAAACACGAAACCCCAACCATCGCAGCACTGCCTCGTGAACGAAAAGGCAGCCGATACGCTCAGCGATTACGAAAGAGCGGCCGCCTCCCCGGCGTGATCTATGGCCACAGGACCGACCCCGTGTCCGTAAGTGTCGATGAAGGCGAGATCGTCGGTCTCCTCAAGCACGGCACCCACGTGATGTACGTCGATATCGATGGCGGGAAGACCGAGACCTGCCTCGTCAAGGACCTCCAGTTCGGGTACCTGGGTGACAACGTCATCCATGTCGATTTCACCCGTGTGGATCTTGAAGAGGAAGTCACTGTAAACGTGCATTTGGCATTCGTGGGGACGCCCGCCGAGGCCAACCTCGCGGGCGCGATCGTGGAGCATGATCGCACGGAGCTTTCGGTGAAATGCAAGGTCAACGCCATTCCCGAGAATATCCCGGTAGATCTCTCCACCATGGAAGGTCTCCAGCTCTTTGCAGAGCATATTCCTCTTCCTGACGAGCTGGTTCTGGCCGAGGAGGATGACACCCTTATCGTCTCGATCTCCTTCGTCAAGAAGGTCGAGGAAGTGGGCGAGGAAGCCGAAGTCGAGGCCGGTGCCGAGGAGCCGGAAGTTATCTCCGAAGGCGAAGCCGAGCCGGAGGCCAAATCGGAAGAGTCATGAAGCTGATCGTGGGACTTGGAAATCCCGGCTCGCAGTACGCGGAGACCCGTCACAATGTCGGTTTCGCGGTGCTCGATCGTCTCGCCCGCCGCTGGGCCCCCGGCGAGACGGCCCGGAGCAAGTTCCACGGAGTGCTGCTGGAGGGCACGTGCCACAGCGAGCGCGTTCTTCTGCTTAAGCCGACCACGTTCATGAATCGCTCCGGATTGAGCGTTTCCGAGGCCCTTCGGTTCTACAAGCTCGATCCCGCGGAGTCTCTGCTCGTCATCGTGGACGACGTCGCCCTTTCCTGCGGTCTTCTGCGGCTGCGCGCGGAAGGGGGGGCCGGAGGCCACAACGGGCTCACTGATATCGAGCAGCAACTTGCCACATCTGGCTACCCCCGATTGCGAATCGGGATCGACCCGCCGGGGGAGATCCCTCAGAAGGATTACGTTCTGGGGCGGTTCCGGCCGGAACAGAAAGAAGCTCTGGAGCCGGCTCTGGAAGAAGCTGTCGATGCCTCCGCGTGCTGGGTGGCTTACGGCTGCAAGGAAGCAATGAATCGATTCAACCGCAGGCAAAGCGCCTGATTGACCAACGAGGTTACCATGTCTGACGAAAAGAAAAACATCTACGAAGGCCTGTTCCTTTTCCCCCAGGCCGCCGCAACGAACCTGAAAGCCGCGGTCGAGCACGTTGAAGAACTGCTCAGCCGCGCCGGTGCTGAGGTTCAGAGTTTCCGAAAATGGGACGAACGCCGTCTTGCTTATGAGATCAAAGGCAACAAGCGAGGAGTCTATTTTCTCGTCTACTTCCACTGCGATCCGACGAAGCTGGTCGGGTTGGAGCGAGACTGCAACCTCTCCGAGCAGATGCTTCGAGCCCTGGTCACCCGGGCCGACCACCTGCCCGCGAAGACCATCGAGGCGGCGGATGGAAGATCGCAACTCGCCGACGAGATGAAGTTCAGGTCCGAGCAGGAAAAGGCTGCCGCTGAAGCGCCGGCCCCCGGCGCCCCCGGCGCCCCCGGCACCCCGGGCACCCCGGGCACCCCCGGCACGCCGGGCGATTCCGGAGGATCGGCCGAGCCGGCCGGAGACCCTGAACCTGCCGCGGCGGCCGCCCAGGCGGAACCTGCGGCGTCGGAGCCCACGGAGGCCTGATGCTTCCGATGGGCGGCAGATGCCTGCCCCGGCCGTGGGATCGCCCTCGGTCAAAGACGCTACCCTGTAGGCGACCAGACACCTCTTACGGGAGAACATGATGGCTAATTACAACAAGGTCATGCTCATGGGCCGACTCACGCGTGACATCGAACTTCGCTACACGCCGTCCAATCAGCCGGTGGCGAATATCGGGCTCGCGATCAACCGACGCTGGCGTTCGAAAGAAGGCCAGGATCAGGAGGAGACATCTTTCATCGACTGCGAGGCCTGGGGACGCACCGCCGAGGTAATGAGCCAATACCTCAGTAAAGGTAAACCCGTATTCGTCGAGGGCCGACTCAAGCTCGATCAGTGGCAGGACAAAGACGGTGGCAACCGCAGCAAGCTCAAGGTCGTCATCGAGAACTTTGAGTTCATCGACTCACGCGGCGCTGCCAGCGGCCCAGGCGACCAAGGAGCGGCTGCTCACTCTGGCGGCGCACCCGCGGGTGCATCCGCTCCAGAGCAGCACCAACCCATAAGCGAGGACGATATCCCCTTCTGACGCCTATCATCAGGCGGCGTCAGCACCATGGTCGATCGCCGTCGACCTCAAATCGAATCACTAATCGTTGAGGTGTTTCTCAACGCCTCTAACTTCTCAGATCTGTCGAGAAAGGACAGCGAATCATGGCCAATAACATCGAATTGCTACTGCTGAAAACCGTCGAGAATCTGGGGATTGTCGGCGACATCGTCCGGGTGAAGGCCGGCTACGCCCGCAACTATCTTCTGCCTCACGGTCTGGCGGAATTCCCCACGCCCTCGAAGATCGAGGCCCTCAAGGAAGAGCGTGCCCGGGCCAAGGCTGAAATGGCCGCCCTGAGAGGGGAGCGAGAGGAATTGCTCGCCCTGATGAGCGAGGTAACTATCACTCTCGTCAGGAGTTGCAACGCCAAGGGCGGTCTCTACGGCTCGGTCACCCAACGTGACATCGCCGATGGCCTCGCCGAGGCAGGTTACGATGTGGATGTCCGGGCCATAAGATTGCATAACGCGATCCGCCGAATCGGCGATCACCCCGTGCCCGTCCAGTTCGATAAGGATCTCCGCACCGAGATCAACGTGGTGATTGAACCCGATCAGCCTCTGGAAGAACGCGAGGAGATGGAATTCGACGATGAAGGCGAGCTCATCGAGAAGCCCATCAAGAAGAAGAGGTCTCGCGAAGAAGAGAAGCCGGCGAAGGCGGAAGGCGACGCAGAGCCCGAATCCGCGGCAAAGCCCGAAGCCGCCGCGAAAGCGGACTGAGCGTTCCGAAGAAACGCTTGTATCTGATGAATCACACGCCGAAGCCCCGGGATAGCCATCCCGGGGCTTTCTCGTTCGTCATCGCAGAATCTGGCGATTTCACCCCCCCAATATTGCACTGATCCGATCCAGGACCGCATCATCGAGTTTCAGGTCGCTCGATTTGACGTTCTCGATGATCTGTTCCGGTCGGGTCGCTCCGATGATCGTGCTCGTCACTTCCTTGCGATGCAGGCACCATGCCAGGGCGAGATTCGACAGGGGGACGCCCATCCCATCCGCCAGGTCCTTGAGCCTTCGCACATTCGCTGCATTCTCTTCAGTAAGGCGAGGCCGCATCCACTGGCCCCATGATTCATCCGAGGCCCGGCTGTCATCTGGAATGCCATCCAGATACTTGCCCGTCAGAATGCCCTGGGCCAGGGGCGAGAAGTTCACGATCCCCAGTCCCCACCGTTCGCAGGCGGGGAAAACTTCCTCCTCCCAATGTCGTTCCAGCATGTTGTATAGCGGTTGGTTGCTTGCCGGCCTCGGCCAACCGTGGTCATCGCAGATCGAGACCGCTTCTGTGATCTGATCCGCGGTCCACTCGCTTACCCCCCAGTACAAGACTTTGCCCTGGGCGATCACATCGCTCATCGCCCGGCAGGTCTCCACCAGGGGAGTCTGATCATCGAACCGATGGCACTGGTAGAGGTCGATGTAGTCAGTCCGCAAATACTTCAGCGAAGCATCGCATCGCTCGAACACCTGCTTGCGGCTCAATCCCCGGTCATTCGCGCCCGGGAAAGGCCAGATCTTTACCGGCCAGAAGAGCTTCGTGGCCAATACAAAGGTGTCCCGCCGGAACGGAGCGAGCGCCTTGCCCACGACCGCTTCGGTTTCGCCTCCGCCGTAGACATTCGCCGTGTCGAAGAAGTTGATTCCGCTCTCGTAGGCGGTTCGGTGCAGTAGATCCGCCTGCGCCTGATCGCGATCCTGGAAGCTGAGCCACGAGCCGAAGCCCACTTCGGACAACTTGAGTCCCCACATGCCCAATCTGCGGTATTCCATATTCCGGATGACTCCTCTAGAGGTGAACGTTCCAGGCGGTTCCACTGGCATCGTATGCGGCACCTGGCCGCAATCGGCGGTCAGTAATCGATAGTATCGTCGTTCTTTGCGGATCGGTTGCTTTCCTTCGCATCTCCGTCCGCCGGCGGTCCCTCGGCTGGCATGCTCTTCAACCCGGGGACATGACCCGGTGAGCCGATGTCCGCCCCGCCGAACACTCCCATCTTTTCGCACTTTCTCGCCCCATGCACACCGGCTTCCGAAAGCCGCCACAACTTTCCATTGTCGATCTCATCAGCTCCCGATTCGGTCAGCCAGATACTCGGCCCGCCTAGGCCGGTACATCGGGGCCAATCGCCGCCGTTCTCGAAATTGACGGTACAGATGACTTCGCCGGTCGCATCGACGAGCGTGAGGATCTCGTTTTCCGCCGATGCACTGTTTGCCAGACCACCCCACTTGATCGGAATCACGAGCCAGTGGCCGGAAGGGGGGGTGTCCTCTGTACCGTAGGGGTTTGCTGTTGGAGTGGAGTTCTTGGGGAGGGCGCCCGCCGAGCGATCCGCCGCTCTTGCGTTCTCGCCGGTGCCGTTTCCGGCGACTGTTCCAGGGGCCGTTCCCGGGGCGCTTCCGGGGGTGGTCCAGGCTTGGCGGAATTTTTGCTCATCCACTGATCCGCCGTTGATAAGGACGGCGACCTGGCCGGGTTTGAGGGTGCAGGTGAAGGGGGCCCAATTCGCCCGACCTTTCTCATCCTCATCATCCAGCTTCCAATTGAGCATCTCGACGGGTTCATCGCCGACGTTTGCGATCTCGATCCACTCGGTTTCCCCGCGTCGCTCGCTGGAGGCAGGATTATACATAATCTCGGAAACGACCACTCGGCCGGTACCGGCAGCGGTCGAGCCGAGAGACAGACAGACCACCGCCGCAGGCCACTGTTTGGGTAGCATGGCGTTTCCTTACCTACCGCGGACCCTGCTACTGTACTCGACCGCCGATCATTTCGTGACAAACCAACCATGCCAGAATCGCAGGTAAACGCCCCCGAGCCGATTGAAGAGCCGGATCCTCAGAATCCGACCCCTGAGCTGCTGCTATTGGCCTATGCCCGGGGCATTTTCCCGATGGCTGACCCCGAATCAGGCGAAATCGGCTGGTACAGCCCCGATCCGCGAGGGGTCATCCCTCTGGATGACTTTCGTGTCCGGAAAAGCCTCGCCCGCGCGGCCAGTCGGGGGAGCTTTGAGATTCGTTCCGATATCGCATTTGAAGCGGTGATGAGGTTTTGCGCCCGACCCCGGACGGGCGAGGATCTGTGCTGGATCGATGACCGCCTCATCAGCGCCTACGTCGCCCTGCATGAACTAGGCCACGCCCACAGCATCGAGGCGTGGCGCGATGGCGAGCTCGTCGGTGGTCTCTACGGCGTACACATCGGGGCCGCTTTTTTTGGTGAGTCGATGTTTATTCGCCCCGAACGCGGCGGTACCAACGCCTCGAAAATCTGCCTCATCCGCCTCGTCGAACATATGCGCGAATGCGGCTTCACTTTACTCGATACGCAGTTCACCAATGATCACCTCGAGCAGTTCGGCTGCATCGAGATTCCTCGCGATGAATACCTTCATCGCCTCGAACGAGCGATTCACACCATAGCTACGTGGGGCGATAACGAGTCGAATAACAAATAAGGACTCCCGTTGCGAGCCGGTGTGTGCAGATTCGCGAGCCGTTGCGTATCGCACCGGCAGGCCCCCGGACCCCCGGACCCCCGCATTACCAAACCTCCGCGGCCTATATGTCCGGGGCTCAGATTTCCTTCGAATGAGTTCGCAGGCAATCGATCATGTACTTCGCCTGTGGGTTGATAACCTCGTAGAACACGCTGCGGCCGGAACGTTCGGATTGGACCACGCCGTGGGCCCGCATGATGTTCAGATGCTGGCTGACCGCTGCGGGCGGCAGGTTCACCGCTTCCGCCAACTCTCCCACCGAATACGGTTCATTGAGA
>PJEL010005379.1_pt1 | contig 10343 bp, 8 predicted proteins | sample 1853271 | NCBI WGS metagenome assembly PJEL01 (sample SAMN08108733, study PRJNA415343) | Invertebrate metagenome, whole genome shotgun sequencing project. | host: Globobulimina | place: Sweden: Gullmar Fjord | collected 2015-08 | reverse complement strand
CAATTTGATTTAAAAAGTACAATTATTAAAAATTACTATAACCTTCTAAAGAAATTTTATATCAATCTATTATCCAATTATAGAAGATTTTTTTCTACTGGTGACATTCCCTATATAAAGATGCGGAAAAAGATCATTGATATTCAGACAAGTTAAGACTTTCTTCTTTATTCTAAAGATCGGTATCTTGATTTGAATTATTAGTTTTCATTCTAATTATTTTTTAAATTCAGAATATTATTCTATATTTTTTTATCTTCCCAAATAAACTAATAAAATAGAAATATCAGCAGGAGAAACTCCACTTATTCTTGAAGCATTTCCAATAGTTGAGGGTTTAATTTTTTTTAATTTTTCTCTGCCTTCTGTAGATAACCCTTTAATTTTATCATAATCAAATTTTTCTGGAATTTTGAGTTCTTCAAATTTTTTAGTTTTATTAGCTAATTCTTCTTCTTTTTTTATATAACTTTCATATTTAATTTGAATATAAGCTTGAGTTATAGAATCTTTATTAAAGGAATTAATATTTTTATTTAATGAATCATTCATATCCAAAATATCATTCATATGTAATTCAGGCCTTTTTAATAATTGGTAAGCAGATTGTTTTTCTTTAATTGTAGAACTGCCTTTATTTTGTAATCTTTCATTTATGTTGGTAGATAACTTTGTTTTTTTTAATTCTAAAATTATTTTATTTGTTTCATCAATTTTATATTTTACTTTATCATATCTTTCTTTAGAAGCAAGACCGATTTTATATCCTTTTTCTGTTAATCTTATATCAGCATTATCTTGCCTAAGAAGAATTCTAAACTCAGCTCTTGAAGTAAACATTCGGTAAGGCTCTTTTGTTCCTTTGTTTATTAGGTCATCAATTAAAACACCAATATAAGCTTCGGATCTTTTTAAAATAAAAGGATCTTTTTTATTAATTTTCATATGAGCATTTATTCCAGCCATTAATCCTTGGCAAGCAGCTTCTTCATATCCAGTTGTTCCATTTATTTGTCCTGCAAAATATAAATTTTCAATTAAATTTGTTTCAAGTGTATTTTTCAATTGAGTTGGAGGAAAGAAATCATATTCAATAGCATATCCAGGTCTAAACATTTTAACTTTTTCAAATCCGGGAATTTTTCTTAAACTATAAAATTGAACATTTTCTGGTAAAGAAGAAGAAAATCCATTTACATAAATTTCTATAATATTCAGACCTTCTGGTTCAACAAAAATTTGATGACGTTTTTTATCTGAAAATCTTGTTATCTTATCTTCTATAGATGGACAATATCTAGGACCTAAGCCTTTAATTCTTCCGCTGAACATTGGTGATTTATCCAATCCCTCTTTTAATATATTATGTACTTCATCATTTGTATAAGTAATATAGCAACTTTTTTGATTGATTACTGGTTTTGTTTTATCTAAAAAAGAAAACTTCTGTGGATTTTTATCACCTTTTTGTTCTTCCATTAAATCATAATTAAGAGTTCTTCCATCAACTCTTGGAGGTGTGCCTGTTTTCATTTTTCCGGATTCAAATCCTAAAGATTTTAATTGCTCAGTAATTCCAAAAGAGGCATTCTCTCCCATTCTACCTCCTCCAAAAGATTTTTCGCCAATATGAATCCTTCCATTCATAAAAGTTCCACTTGAAAGAATAACAGCTTTAGCTTTGATTTCTAATCCTAAGTTTGTTTTAACTCCTATTATTTTTTTATCTTTTATAATAAATTCTTTTACTGTTTCTTGCCAAAAATCGATATTAGAATTTTGCTCAAGTGTTAATCTCCACTCTTCAGCGAATCTCATTCTATCATTTTGAGTTCGGGGACTCCACATTGCAGGTCCTTTTGATAAATTAAGCATTCTAAATTGTATAGTAGAATTGTCAGCTATTATACCTGAATATCCTCCTAGAGCATCTATTTCTTTAATAATTTGTCCTTTTGCAATTCCTCCCATTGCTGGATTACAAGACATTTGTCCAATGTTATTCATATTCATTGTAATCATGAGAACTTTACTTCCCAGATTAGCCGCAGCCATAGCCGCCTCACAACCAGCATGTCCTCCACCAATTATTATTATATCGTATTGATTAAATATTTCTATCTCCATTCTTTGCTTTTTTTACTATACTAAAAGTATATGAAGAAGCGGAAAAAAGTTGTGATACTCAATGAGCTATGATCAATTTTTCTTATATACCAATTCCACCTGAAGATGTATTGATAATTGATCGTAACTCATTGATTATCAATGACCTTTTTTCGCTTCTTCATATGCGAGTAGTATATCTTCAAGTAGAAGTAGTATATAATTCATGATGTAAATTTAAGAATATTTCTGATCTTCTTTATTTTAATTTAAATTATTTGGAATTTGAAATATTTTTTTAGTTCCACGTGGAACATTAGATTTTGAATTACTTTATTAATTCTCTTTTTCTCCAATATCTAAGTCCATAATCAACAAGTAGCTCCTCATCTTTATTTATATATCTCTTAGCTACATATAATATTCTCCATGCCCCATTTGTATATGCAAATTCTATTGTGCAATTTGGTAAATTACGTTTTGAGTCTACTCCATGATTAATAAAACGAGTTTCATTCCCAAACTTAAATGCATTTATAGAAATGTTTTTGGGAAATTTTTTAGAAAAAGTTCCTTTGCAGGGATATTTCCATGACCATATTTTAGAAGCAATTTTGTTTTTTGGGATTATTTCACCAACATATTCTGCTATTAGATTACCTTGTGGAATATCAGTGCTTGCAAAACATCCATAACCTATTTGATCATTTACCCATTTTATATATACAGGGGCAATATATCCGGACTTTACAAATAAATCATATTTTTGAGTTAATTTATCATAATAATCTTTGTTCTTAAGATAATGAGAGAAATCAGATTTGTTTATTTTTTTAAAGATTTGACATTCCTTATCGAATTTAGAATGATTAGAATATTCTACATTTAGTTTATTAAATAATTCTTTAATTTGTTCTATTGTTTCATATTTTTTTTTTTTATTATTTACTAGAATAGAGGGAGACTTTATGTCTTTTATATTATCTTTTTTCTGTTTACTTTCATTAAATATTTTTTTAAAAAACAGAATAGCAATTAGAATAAAAGCTAGAATTACTAAACTTATTAATATTTTTTTTCTTTTGGTATTCATTTTAATTTGTTAATTAAGTAATTTATATACTATTAATCAATTAAGAACAATGACCTTTTTTCACATCTTAACATATAAGTAATATATTTAAAAAATAATGATATACTGCTTCCAATTGAAGAATATCTGATAATCGATCATTATTCTTTAAAATCAGATGGTTTCAGATACATTTCATCTACGATTAGTATATTAATCTTTTTTCGATTTATCATTTAAATTTCGGGATTGAATTTATGAATTTATATCCATTATTTTTATTTCTATCTTTTTCTAATTCAAAGCAAAATATTATTATCCCATTCGTTATAACTATATAATTAGCTTTTATAATTTTATTATAAAGTGAAATTTGATTTAATGTTTTTTCATTTAAACAAATATAAGAAGCTTTACATTCAATTAATATTGTTATTTCTCCTTTTTTTGTATAAACAATTATATCTGATCGTTTTTTTTTATCATGATAATACAATGAAGATTCTACAGAAATTAAAGCTTTTGGATAACCTAACTTGGTAAGATAATGAATCATATGTTGTCTAACCCATTCTTCAGGTGTGAGAATTATATATTTTTTTCTTATTATATCATAGATTTTATATTTGTCACTCTTAAATTTTTTTATTTTATAATCAAATACTGGTAAATTTAAATTCTGCATTGTATTATTTTTTTGATCTATCTTGATCTTTTTCTACAGGATTTTTTATTAAATTTTTAGGTGAAACTTTATTCTTTATTTCAGCTATATTTTCTTTTGGATGCGAAAATTTCTTTGATAATTCATTCTCTTCTTTTATCTCTAATTCTTTAATTTTCTCTTCACTCTTCTCTTCATTTTTCTCTTGATCTGTTTTGTCAGTTTTTTTATCCTTTTTTTCTTCCTTCTTTTTCTTTTCTTCTTTTTTAATTAATTCAGGATTAAATTCTGCTAAAATTTTATACCAAGCTATAATTTTTAAAATTTGAGATGGATGGAGTTTATTCTCATCATAATCTGGCAGAATAGTTTTCATAAATTCTTTTAAATCTTCGGGTGAAAATTTAAGATTTATACTATCTAATGATTTTCTTTTATCATATATTTTATAAAATACATCTTGCAAAGGAATAGCAACAACTTCTGATTTAGAATATATTGCAATATTATCTAAAGGTGTGGCTTTTGAAAAATTAATATTCTTTATTATTTTCTTCTTTGCTTTGTCAATAGTTTCTAATAATAAACCTCCACGAGTTACCTTTAATAATTTGAAGAGGCCATTAGTCCCTTTTACTGAAATTATATCTCTTAATAACATAAAAACGAATTAGTAATGATTTTATAAAGTTACAAATTATTTATTTATATCTGAAATCATATCCATAACACTATCAGGAACAATCTCAGTTTTTATTTTACTTGTGACGTTAGCCATAGCTGAATTAACAGCTCCAACAATTAGATCTTGTAAAACCTCTTTATTTTTTAAGTTTATCATTGAATCTTCAATTTCTATTTTAACTAATTCTCTTTTCCCATTAACTGTGGCTTTAATATCTCCTGCTCCAGTTTCTCCTGTTGCAGAAATATTAACTACTTTATCTTGAATTTGTTTTAATGCATCTCCTATATTAAAAAGAGAATTAAAAGTGTTATCAAAGTTTTCCATTATTTTATATTTAGTTTTTAAAAATTTACTTAAGATATGAATTTATCATTTTCAAATTATAAATTAAAATAAATTTATCATGAACTTAAGCATATTATGAAATTTTATTTATATATACTATTTCTACTTGAAGATGTAAGAAAAATTGATCATAACTCATTGAGTATCAATGATCTCCTCCTGCATCTTCATATACTTTTAGTATATTCTCTATTTTATCTATAGAAATTAAATTTTGAATTCCTTTATTCATATCTTTTAAAATAAATTTCTTTTTCTTTTTTTCTTCGCTACCAATAATAATAACATAGGGAATATTTCTTTTATTTGCATAAGTTAATTGTTTTTTTATAGATTCTGTTGAAGGATATAATTCTGTATTTATATTTAACTGTCTTAATTTGGAAGTTAAATTGAGTAATAAACCTAGAGTTTCTTTATCAAAATTAGTTACTAATATTTTAGTTGTATTAGATTTCAAATTAGGTATTAATTTTGAATCTTTTAAAATATTCCATATTCTATCTAAACCAAATGCAAATCCTATACCTGAACAATTTTTTAGACCAAACATTGAAGCCATATCATCATATCTACCTCCACCACCAATACTTCCTATATCTGAATTTTCTACGATTATTTCAAAAACAGTTCCTGTGTAATAGGCTAAACCTCTTGCAATGGTAGGATCTATTATTATTGATTTCATATTTGTTCCTAAATATTTTAAATATTTAAGTAATAATTTTAATTCATTTATAGATTCTGTTTTCAAGGTTTTTTTAAGTTTTTTTTCTAAATAGTTTAATTTATTTTCATTTGAACCATCTATTAATAGTAATTCTTTCAATAAATTAATCTTATCTAAATCGATATTTTTACTCTTAAGTTCATCCAATGCTTTATCAATTCCTATTTTATCTATTTTATCTATTATCGTAGCTAATAATACTTCTTTGTCTGCTTCTTCAATATATTCTGCAAAAGACTTTAATAATCCTCTATGATTTATTTTTATTTTGTAACAAGGAATTTTCAATTTTTCCAAAATTTCAGATGCCATTGATATCAATTCAGCCTCAGCTATAATAGATTTTGTTCCAATTATATCCACATCGCATTGATAAAATTCTCGATATCTCCCTTTTTGAGGTCTATCTGCTCTCCAAACAGGTTGAATCTGATATCTTTTAAAAGGAAGTGGATGTTTTTCTCTGTTCATTGATATATATCTAGCAAAAGGAATAGTTAAATCATATCTTAATGCTTTTTCTGTTATTTTTTTTGATAATTTATGGTAATCATTATAATCTCCCGAATCAGTTTTTTTTAAATAATCACCTGAGTTAAGAATTTTAAATATAAGTTTATCTCCTTCTTCACCATATTTTTCAGTTAAAATAGAAAGCTTTTCCATAGATGGTGTTTCAATTGGAACAAAACCATGCTTTTGAAAGTTATTTTTCATTATATCAATAATATATTTTCTTTCAAATATTTCTTCTGGACTAAAATCTCTCATCCCAGCTGGAAGTGATGGAGTAATTTTTTTCATTGCTTTAGTTTTATTTATACTACTTCTACTTGAAGATGTAAGAAAAATTGATCATAACTCTCTGAATATCAACGTTATTTTTCCGCATCTACATATACTTTTAGTATACTTCTACTTGAAGATGTAAGAAAAATTGATCATAACTCATTGAGTATCAATGATATCTTCCTGCATCTACATATACTTTTAGTATAGCTTTAAAGTAGAAATATAGTAAACACAATATTTAGAGCAAAATAAGAAAGGATAATGATATTGTTAAAATCCCTCATTAAAAAAATAATGTTAATTAAATCAAATAAATTTTTCTCATAGATTTTAATTATTTAAATTTTAATGAGAAAAACATTTGTTTTTAAATGTTAATATTTTAAATTATGATAATAGAAAGCTTGTATATTATTAATCAAAAGAATAAATAAAATTATCTGATATAAAATATAAATATAAATATAAATAAAATGGCATAAATCCTATTTTTTGATAAAAAATAAGATAAAAATATGAATATAAATTTTGAAATGAATATTATTTATTTGTTTTTATTATGAATAAATCATTAAATTAGAATTCCAAAAAAACATACCTATGTCAAAGTCTTTTTGGAATTTTTTAAAAAAGATATTTTTACCCATTAGAGAAACAGATGCAAATAAAATAATTGCCATATGTTTTTTGAAAACCTTCATTTCTTCAATTTATGCCATTATTTATAACATTAAAGATGCTTTAATAATAAGTGCAAAGGGCTCAGGAGCAGAAGCAATTCCTGTTTTAAAAGGCTTTTTAGTTTTACCTCTTTCTATTCTATTTGTTTATATTTATTCTACTATGAATAATCATTTCAAAAAGACAACAATATTTTATTCGATAATGTTTTTTTTTGCATTTTTCTTCATTGTGTATTCATTCATTCTTAGACCATATGAAAACTATCTTATTCCATCTGAATCTGCAAATACCTTATTAAATTTTATAGGATTAAAGAATACTCATTGGGTAGCAGTCTATAGAAATTGGATCCATTCTTTTTTCTATCTTTTAGCTGAATTATGGACTCAAGCTTGTATTTTTATTTTATTTTGGGAATTTGTTAATAGAGTATGTTCTATTGATGAAGCTAAAAAGAGTTATAATTTATTTATTGCTTCAGGATCTCTTTCTTATTCAATTACTTCTTTCTTATTATATTATTTTATAAAAATAAAAAGCATTTCTTTAAATCTAAAAATTCAGATATTAATGATAATTGCAGTATGTTTAATTATTTCAATTGCAATAGTTTATTATTTTTTGAATAAAAAGACTTCAATAAAAAAATCAGTAAAAGAAAAAACAAAGTTGTCTTTTCTTGAAGGATTAAAATATATTTCAAGATCAAAATATTTAATTTGTATAGCAATAACTGTTATTTCTGTTGGCTTAAGTATTAATTTAGTAGAAGTGACTTGGAAAGCTAATTTAAAATTGCTTTATCCACAAAAAACTGATTTAATGGCTTTTATGTCTAAAGTTAGTGGATTTCAGAATTTAATTTCATTATTTGTAGTATTATTTATTAGTGGAAATACTCTAAAAAAATTTAGTTGGAAATTTAATGCAAAAGTGACTCCATTCTTAATATTAACAACAGGAATTTTATTTTTTCTTGCTAGTAAATATAAAAATACCCTTTCTGATTTTTCTTTATTATTAGGTATAAATACTTTGAAATTAGTTGTTTATTTAGGAGCATTTCAAGTAATAAGTAGTAAAATTACAAAATATTGTTTTTTCGATATCACAAAAGAGATAGCATATATTCCTTTAGACAATGAAGCAAAAATTAAAGGGAAAGCAGCTATTGATGCAGTTGGTTCTAGGTTAGGAAAATCTGGATCTTCTTTTATACATATTTTAGTACTTTGGCTAGTAAGCACAAGCTCAGTTCTTAATGTTACTATTTTTCTTATTCCTATTCTGATATTTATATGTGGCTCATGGGTATTTTCTATAGACTTTATTGCCAAAAAATTAAATAAAAATAATTTTAATTCAACATAAAAATAAAAATTTAAAGATTTAGAATTATAAAATAAAAATGTTAAAAAAGTTTAAAGATTATTTAAAAGAAAATTTTTTCCCTATTGAAAAAAATGAATTAAATAAAATTTTATTTATTTGTTTATTAAAAGGAATTATTTCTTCAGTATATGCTTTATTAACAACTCTTAAAGATGCTGTAGTTGTGGCAGCAGAAGGATCAGGAGCAGAAGCTTTATCTGTTGTAAGAGGTTTTTTTGTATTGCCTTTCTCTATTCTTCTTGTTGTTATTTATTCATATCTGAGCAATAAATTTAAACCAACAAAAATCTTTTATATAATCATGTCTTTTTTTTCAATTTCTTTTATTCTTTATTCTTTTGTTTTAAGACCATATGAAAGTTTTTTTTCTCCTCATGAATCTGCTAAAGCTTTATTAGATATTCTTGGCCCTCAAAATTCTCATTGGGTAGCTGTTTATAAAAATTGGATGCATGCTACTTTTTATGTCCTTTCAGAATTATGGCTACAGGCTACTATTTTTATTCTTTTTTGGGAATTTGTTAATAGAGTTTGTACTATCGAACAAGCTAAAAGAAGTTATAATTTATTTATTGCCTCTGGTGGGATTTTTAATTTTATAACTTCAATCTTCTTTTATAATTTTATGAAATACTTTCAAGGGTCTTTCAATTTTAAATTTAAATTAGTAGCTATATATATTAATATTTGTATATTTTTATTAATTATTGTTTACTATTATCTAAACAAAAATAAATCAATACAAAAAGCTTCAAAAGAAAAAACAAAATTATCTTTTTGGGAAAGCACTAAACATATTTTCTCTTCTAAATATTTAATTTGTTTAACTATAATGACAATCTCTTTAGGTTTAGGTTCTAATCTTATTTCTATAACTTGGAAAGCCAATTTAAAAAACTTATTTCCTTTGAAAACAGATTATATTAATTTTATGATTAAGATAAATGGCTTAGAACATTTTTTATCTGCATTACTTTTAATTTTTGTAAGTGGAAACGCTATAAGGAAAAAAGGATGGAAGCTTTCTGCTTCTATTACTCCTATAGTTATTTTGGTTACAGGTACTTTGTTTTTTTTGTCAAGCAAATTCAGGTTTTTATTAGATCCTTTTGCTTCTATTTTGGGAATGACTTCTTTGAAATTAATTGTAATTTTGGGTGCCATACAAGTATTAAGTACCAAAATATCTAGATATGGTTTTTATGATATGACAAAAGAGATTGCATATATTCCTTTAGATAATGAATCTAGAGTTAAAGGTAAGGCTGCTATTGATACAATTGGATCAAGATTTGGAAAATCTGCTTCTTCTTATATTCATCTTTCAATTTTATGGCTTGCTAATACTGGTTCTGTATTGAATATAACTATCTTTTTAATTCCGATTTTATTTGTTATTTGTATTTCTTGGTTGTTTTCTGTTAATTATATTTCAGATAAATTAAAAAAAGGAAATTATAATGTGTAGATATTTATTTTTCCAACTTTTTTGGTTCCAAAAAATCATTTACTTTAAAAGAAATAAATAAAAGAATTATTAAGAAATTTGTATATAATAGAATTAAAAGAAATAATAAATCGTTTCAACTAAACAAATAAAACACCTTGAATTATCATTCCCAATACTTTCCCTAAATTTTTTCAATTCTTTATCTAATTTTAAATTCAACCTTTGTGCATTTTTTACTTATTTAAAAATTTTTTGAACACTAAAACAACGTGAAATATTTTAGTGAACATTAAAATAACATAGAAATAATGTAACTGAATAGAAGCCCCCTTATTTTTTTAAAAAATCACTTGATGAATAAATTTTAGTAGCATTTATAGTCAACAAAATGGTTTTATACTCAAAATATTCCAATCAAAA
>PJEL010005378.1_pt1 | contig 10344 bp, 11 predicted proteins | sample 1853271 | NCBI WGS metagenome assembly PJEL01 (sample SAMN08108733, study PRJNA415343) | Invertebrate metagenome, whole genome shotgun sequencing project. | host: Globobulimina | place: Sweden: Gullmar Fjord | collected 2015-08 | reverse complement strand
CGTGATGGCGCTGTTCATTCACACAACTGGCGTGCTTGCCAAGCTCTTGGCCGAAGCGATTGAAGCGATTGAACCCGGACCGATGGAAGGTGTGAAAGCGACAGGCGCAAATCCAATCGAAGTGATTCTTTACGGCGTAATTCCACAGGTTTTGCCACTTTGGATTTCGTACTCACTATACCGCTTGGAGTCGAACATTCGCTCGGCAACGGTTGTCGGCATGGTTGGCGCAGGCGGTATCGGTGTGCTGCTTTGGCAATCTATTTCAGGTTTCCAGCTGCAACAAACCGCCGCAATCATGTCGATTGTTATCGTGACGGTGAGCGTTATCGACTTCGTTTCTCAAATCATCCGTAAGAAGTTTATCTAGGCATCTTAGATGTCTATTTATCTGAACTTATCTAGATAAGTGATTGAACTTTAGAAAGGAAACTTTTATGCCCGTTTACTTAGATATTGCCTCAGAGCTTGAAAAGGAAGTGAAAGACCGCTTTGTTCCGGGTGACTACTTACCACCGGAATCCAAATTGGCTGAGCGCTTTGCCGTGAATCGTCACACGCTTCGTCGCGCTGTCGATGAACTGGTATCTACGGGCTTAATTCAACGTCATCAAGGCAAAGGCAACATGGTGATTCGTCAGCCAAGTGAATATCGACTTCACTCGGGAGCACATTTCACCAAGAACCTGATTGAGCAAGGCGCGATGCCAAGATGTGAGGTGCTTCAGTCTCGTCTTATCAATGTTTCTCCCAAGATAGCGGGCTACTTGAAGATTGAAGAGGGGATCAAGGTTATTCACATCCGTACCCTGCGAAAAACCGGAGATACACCGAGAACCATCATCGACCACTACCTACCCAATGTGGCGTGGTGGCCGATTCTCAAGAACTTCACCAACGGTTCTTTGCATCAATTTATTCAGCGTGGCTTGGAGACTGATTTAGAGCGAAAAGAGACTCGAGTGGGCGCGAAAATCCCAACCAATGAAGAGTGTCGTTTGTTGCAAATCAGCACCAGTACACCGCTACTCAAAATTAAAACCACCAACGTAATCAAAGGCACGCAAGTGATAGCGGAATTTTCAAGTTCGAACACCCGTGCCGACGCAACCGAAATTGTAATGGAGCACTAAATGACAGCTTTGAAAGAGCGACAAAAGTGGATGTCAGTACTCGCGCAGAGCCAGTTCTCAGAATTGAAAACGCGCTGGGAAGCATTAGGGCTAGACGCAGAATACGCAATGGTTCGCCAACCAGAGATTGGTTTAGCACAAGTGCGTGCACGTATGGGCTCAACAGGCCGTAAGTTCAACATGGGGGATGTCACGATTACTCGCGCCGTCATCAAACTAACGAGTGGAGAGCTAGGTTACAGCTACCTGCAGGGGCGAAGCAAGCCTCATGCAGAGCTAGCCGCTGTTGTCGATGCCCTGATGCAAAACGGACAACAAGCCGAAGTGCTCAACACGCAACTGATTGAGCCTTTGGCAGCGATGAAACATGAACGAGACAGTCAACGTCGCCAAGAAGTGGCTTCAAGCAAAGTGGACTTTTTTACTATGGTTCGTGGTGAAGACTAGGTCCGCGGAGAAGATTAGGCTCGCGGTGAAGCTTGTTTTATAGAGAAGAGCAGCTTCGCAGGTAAGCAAAAGAACCACATGTCATTCAAGAATAAGATTAACGAATTAAACAGGTTAGAACGAATTCAATGAGTATGATTTCTCCTGCATTTCAAGATGCAGTTCATGACAGTCAGCAGTGCTTTCGATTGCTGCTCAAGGCGATGTCTGAACCCGGTACCGTCGTAACACTAAATCGTTGCGAAAGCTTTGGTTCAATGATGAGTGCAGCCGCTCAAACGCTACTTTCCATGGCCGACAATGCAACGCCGATCTGGCTATCTTCGACATTAAAAGCTGATCACGCGGTGACTGAAAACATCAAGTTTCACATTGGCGCACCGATTGTAGAGCAGACTCAACAAGCGAGCTTTGCTGCGATTTCAGCACAAGATCTACAGGATGTTGATTGGTCAGAACTGACATTCAATCTCGGTAACGAAGAATACCCAGATACCTCAACAACAGTTGTGATAGAGGTTGATAGCTTAACGTCTGGAGCTGAGCTGTCTCTGAGTGGCCCGGGTATTCAAAGTGAACAAGCTGCGTTTTTTAGCGGATTACCGGCGGGCTTTATTGCTCACCTTAAAGAACGTCAATCATTGGTGAAGTTCCCATTAGGTGTCGACTTTATCTTTGTGGCGAACCAGCAAGCGCTGTGTTTGCCTCGTACAACTAAAGTGGAGGCGACAACATGTACGTTGCTGTAAAAGGTGGTGAAAAGGCTATTAGTCTGGCGCACCAACTGCAAGCGAAGAAGCGTCGCGGTAATCCTGATTTACCAGAATTAAGCGTTGAACAGATTCAAGATCAGCTGTCAGGTTCGGTAGACCGAGTGATGACGGAAGGCGGAATTTATGACAAACAACTCGCGGCATTAGCCATCAAACAAGCGGCTGGCGATTTGGTTGAAGCTATCTTCTTGTTGCGTGCTTATCGCACCACGTTACCTCGCCTGATCACTGCGCAACCCGTTGATACCAATACAATGCGAATTGAACGTCGTATTTCAGCAACCTATAAAGATTTACCTGGCGGTCAGATCTTAGGCCCAACCTACGATTACACGCACCGCTTATTGGATTTCAGCCTACTTGCCGAAGGTGAAACACCGCAGATCCCTACGCAAGATGTCACTGACTCTGAACCTTGCCCTCAGGTGTTGGGCATTCTCGAAAACCTCGACATGATGTTGACCGAAGAAGATGACCAACAAGTACCAGAAGACATCACCATGAATCCGGTGAACTACCCATGTAACCGCAGCGCACGCCTACAAAACTTGGTGCGCGGCGATGAAGGCTTCTTATTGGCACTGAGCTACTCAACCCAACGTGGCTATGGTCGCAATCACCCTTTCGCGGGCGAGATTCGTACGGGGTTTTCAACGCTATCGATTGAGCCTGAAGAGTTAGGTTTCAGCATCGATATTGGTGAAATTGAACTGACAGAGTGTCAGATGATCAATGGCTTTGTTGGTAATAAACAGAACAAAGCTAAGTTGACTCGTGGCTACGGCTTAACATTTGGTGCGACTGAGCGTAAAGCAATGTCGATGGCATTGGTTGACCGTTCTTTGCAAGCCGCAGAATACGACGAGCCTGTTGATGGCCCAGCTCAAGATGAAGAGTTTGTGCTTTCTCACTCAGACAACGTAGAAGCCGCAGGCTTTGTATCTCACCTTAAACTTCCTCACTACGTCGATTTCCAAGCAGAACTGGAGTTGCTGAGAAAAATGCACAAAGAGCACGATGAATTGATGGCTCAGAAAAGCAATGACGAACAAGGTAATGACGTACAAGGAGGTCAGTCATGAACACTGCAACGCTTAATGCACCGATAGGTAACGATTCAGCGCCATTCAATACTGAAGAAACAGCATCTCAGAACTCAGTAGGTGCGACGGGTTATAACTACGGCTACCTTGATGAGCAAACCAAGCGAATGATTCGTCGTGCTTTGCTTAAAGCGGTTTCCATTCCGGGTTATCAAGTACCATTTGGTGGTCGCGAAATGCCAATGCCTTACGGTTGGGGAACGGGTGGTGTGCAGATCACCGCTGCAATAATCGGCCAACCTGACACGCTAAAAGTGATCGACCAAGGTGCTGATGACACAACAAACGCCGTGTCGATTCGTGAGTTCTTCAAGTCCATCGCCAGTGCAAATACGACTGAAAAAACGACGGAAGCGAGCATTATCCAGACTCGTCACCGTATTCCTGAAGTTGATCTTCAAGAAGATCAGATCTTGGTGTATCAGGTGCCGATCCCAGAGCCGCTGCGCTTTATTGAGCCTCGTGAAACTGAGACTCGTAAAATGCATGCCTTGCAAGAGTACGGAATCATGCACGTCAAACTGTATGAAGACATCGCTCGTTTTGGACACATCTCAACGGCTTACGCTTATCCAGTGCGAGTAAACGATCGCTACATCATGGATCCATCGCCAATTCCTAAATTCGATAATCCAAAAATGGACAACATGGCAGCACTACAACTGTTTGGCGCGGGTCGTGAAAAGCGTATTTACGCCGTTCCTCCTTACACCAAGGTTCAAAGCCTAGATTTTGAAGATCACCCATTTGAGATTCAACAATGGGACGAGCCATGTGCGATTTGTGGTTCGACAGATACTTTCCTTGATGAAGTCGTTATGGATGACCAAGGCTCACATATGTTCGTGTGTTCAGACACGGATTACTGTCGCGAACAACAGGAGAACAACGCATGAACGCTGTGACGAACATGAAACACGAATGGAATCAGTCAGAGCAGCCTCTGTTGTCTGTCTCTAACCTCACCAAGCTTTATGCGCCGGGTAAGGGCTTTCAGAACGTATCTTTCGACCTTTTCCCTGGAGAAGTGTTGGGCATTGTGGGTGAGTCGGGCTCGGGTAAAAGTACCTTATTGAAGTCGCTTTCTGGCCGTCAAACACCAGACAGCGGTGAAGTGATTTACTTGCGTGGTGACGCGGATAAGCAAATCTCACAACTGGAAGATTTATACCAAATGGCGGAAAGCCAGCGTCGTCATTTGCTTCGTACCGAGTGGGGCGTGGTGCATCAACATCCAATGGATGGCTTACGAGGCCGAGTGTCGGCGGGTGGCAACATTGGTGAGCGCCTGATGGCAGTGGGCGAACGTAACTATGGCGAAATTCGTGAGAAATCCGCGAAATGGCTCGGTGATGTTGAGATCCCAACGGATCGAATGGATGACATGCCGACGACTTTCTCTGGCGGTATGCAGCAGAGATTACAGATCGCACGCAACCTTGTGACTCACCCTAAGTTGATCTTTATGGATGAGCCGACAGGTGGCTTGGATGTGTCGGTACAAGCCAAGTTGCTCGATCTTCTTCGCCGCTTGGTGACAGAGCTTGAATTGGCCGTGGTGATCGTAACCCACGATCTTGCTGTAGCTCGTTTGCTTGCCCATCGACTAATGGTGATGCGCCGCAGTGAAGTAGTAGAAAGTGGCCTTACTGATCAAGTGCTTGATGATCCTCAACACCCATACACACAGCTGCTAGTTTCTTCTGTATTGCAGAATTAAGGACGATGACATGAATACCAAATTAACCGTAAACAACGTCAGCAAAACCTTTGTGCTGCACAATCAAAATGGCGTTGAACTGCCAGTATTAACAGGCGCTAACTTCTCAGTAGACAGTGGTGAATGTGTGGTTCTGCACGGTCATTCAGGCTCTGGTAAATCAACGCTGTTGCGTGCGCTTTATGCCAACTACCTAGTGGACTCTGGCTCAATTAACGTTGTACACCAAGGCAGCATGCTCGACCTTGCGAAAGCGACACCAAGAGAAATCATCAACGTACGTAAACACACCATAGGTTGGGTGAGCCAGTTCTTACGTGTGATTCCACGTATCAGTGCACTGGAAGTTGTGATGCAACCTATGTTGGAAATGGGTGGCTGCGCGCAAGAAGCACAAGAGAGAGCTAAGTTACTGCTGACTCGCTTAAACGTACCTGAGCATTTGTGGCACTTAGCACCAGCAACTTTTTCTGGTGGTGAACAGCAGCGTGTGAACATCGCACGTGGTTTTATTGTGGATTACCCAATCCTACTGCTTGATGAGCCAACGGCTTCACTTGATGCAACCAACAGTGCGGTGGTCGTGAGTTTGATTGAAGAAGCCAAAGCGGGCGGCGCTGCAATCATCGGTATCTTCCATGATGAAGCAACGCGAGATTTGGTCGCTGATCGACTGTATGACGTGAAGCTACAAAAAGACATTTCACCAAAACAACTCACCACAGCGTGTGCGTAAAGGGAGCTGACGCAAATGATTATTACCAACGTAAATCTGGTGCTTGAAAATGAAGTAGTGCGTGGCTCGGTTGAGTTGCGAGACGGCGTGATTGCCAACATGTCTGACTCGACAAGCCAACTTCCAGGTGCCTTTGATGGTGAGAATGGCTTCTTGATGCCGGGCTTGATTGAACTGCATACCGACAATCTAGAGAAGTACTTCACGCCAAGGCCAAAGGTAAACTGGCCACCGCTTTCGGCAATGAGCGCACACGACACTCAGCTGATAGGCTCTGGCATCACCACGGTGCTTGATGCAGTTGCACTAGGGGATTACCGAGATGGTAATCGCCAAGAGAACCTCGATCAGTTTATTAATACCGTAGCCGAGAGCCAGAAGCGTGGTTTAACCCGTGCCGAGCACCGTATTCACTTGCGTTGTGAAGTGCCGCACTCTACTACCGTTGGCTTGTTTGAGCGTTACGTAAATATGCCAGAAGTCCAGTTGGTTTCTTTGATGGATCACGCGCCGGGTCAGCGTCAATTTGTGAACATTGATAAGTACCGTACTTACTATCAGGGCAAGTACAACATGACGGATGCTGAAATGGCGGTCTACGAAAAAGACCAGGTTGCTCAGTCACAGCGTTGGTCGAAACAGAATCGTGATGAGATTACCCGTCAGTGCCGTGGTTTGAATATACCAACCGCAAGCCATGACGATGCAACCAGCGCACATGTGACGGAATCTAAAGAGTTGGGCATGGTCATCGCAGAGTTTCCAACCACAGTTGAAGCGGCAAAGCGCTCTCACGAATTGGGCTTGAAGGTAATGATGGGTGCGCCAAACGTGATTCGTGGTGGTTCGCACTCGGGTAACGTTGCAGCGTATGAGCTGGCATCTTTGGGTGTGTTGGATATTTTGTCTTCTGATTACTACCCTGTGAGCTTGTTAGACGCGGTATTTACGCTAGTGAATGATGAGCGCAATAACCTCGATGTAGCACAGGCGGTACAATTGGCGACATTGAATCCTGCACAAGCTCTTGGCTTAACTGACCGTGGTGTCATCGCAGAAGGTAAGCGCGCTGACTTGGTGCTAGCGCATCGTTTGGATGATCACCAGCTAGTATCTCGTGTGTGGCGTGAAGGCAAGAAGGTATTCTAATCCATGTCTAAAGGTTACTCATTTGATGTGAATGGGGCGGTGAACGCTGCCCCTAAAGCTGACAAACCGGGTCAGTTTTATTACGTAATTGGTCCTTCTGGAGCTGGTAAAGATTCAATTATCTCAGCGCTACGAGAGCAGTTTGTTGAAGACTTGGTGGTCGCTCATCGCTACATCACACGTGCGGCGGATGCTGGTGGCGAAAACCACGTAGAGCTCAGTGATGATGAATTCTTCATTCGCTATTCACGCAATATGTTCGCAATGAGTTGGCAAGCGCACGGCATGAGCTACGGCATCGGTCAAGAAGTTCACCAATGGATGGATGCGGGTTTGAGTGTTGTAGTCAATGGATCACGTGCGTATTTAGATGCAGCCAGAGACTTGTTTGGCGAGCGGTTAGTGCCTGTCGTAGTGAGCGTTAAGCCTGAGGTGTTAGAAGCACGCTTAAGAGCCCGCGGTCGTGAAAGTGAAGCTGAGATTGCCCTTAGATTGCAACGTGCGGCGGACTATTGTGTGGATTCAGCATCAGGCTCATCAGCTTTAAATAACACGCTGTGTATTGATAACAGTGGCACGCTTGAACAGAGCATTGCGCAGTTTGCTCGTTTAAAAGAACAAGCTGAAATACTCGCAGAACCAGCAGGCGGTGTTGCATGAAGTTGACCATGTTAGGCACAGCCAACAGCGCGATGGTGCCAGTTTACGGGTGTGATTGTTCGGTGTGTGTTTCTGCCCTTGAAAACCCCAGTTTAAGACGAGAAAAGTCATCAGCGTTCCTTGAACATAACGGCAAGTTTTTGCTGTTGGATGCTAATGCGCCTGACCTGATGCGCCGTTTCCCTGCGGGCTCGATAGACAAGATTTTATTGACCCATTACCACATGGATCATGTCCACAGTTTGTTTGATCTTCGTTGGGGAGCTGGCGATAAGATCTCGGTGATTTCACCGGATGACCCGCTTGGCTGCGACGATCTTTATAAACACCCTGGTATCTTGGACTTTTCCCTGCGAGCACAAGCATTTAAATCGTTTGATTGGCAGGGAATTACCATCACGCCTCTGCCACTCAATCACTCTAAACTTTGTCTTGGTTATTGCTTTGAATTCGATGGCAAGCGCTTAGCTTATTTAACCGACACGGTAGGGCTGCCAAAACAGACTGAGCGTTGGTTGAAAGAGTTTCCCGTTGATTGGTTAATTACCGATTGTAATTACTCGCCAATTGAAGACCCTCAAGCTCTAGCTAGCCTAAACCACAACGACTTCCACCATATTTTAAACATCGATGAAACCTGTCGCCCCACAAATCTGGGCTTGATTCATGTGAGCCACCACATGCTTGGCTGGGCTGAGCAACATCCACAAGCCTTTTCAGAGCGACTGCGCATTCTCAACGATAGCGAGGAGATAACCCTATGAGCCAACCTCTTTCCCCTACCTTAAACAGCGAACCTAGCGTTGCTGAAAGCAGTAAACTACATAACGTTGAACTCGGGCGTTGGACTGAAATCGCCGACCGTTGTGTGTTGAATAACGTGTTGGTCGGAGACTACAGTTACATACAAAACGACTGTAACCTGATGTTTACCGAGATTGGTAAATTCACGTCCATCGCTGCGGCGGTTCGCTTAAACCCGAGCAATCATCCATGGTGGCGTCCAACGTTGCATCATTTCACTTATCGCCCGGGCAAGTATCAACTAGGCGAAGACCCTACTTCACTGGACGATGAGGTGTTCTCGTGGCGTGAGGAAGACAAAGTGCACGTTGGACACGATGTGTGGATTGGTCACGGTGTGATTGTTCTTCCGGGTATTACGATTGGCAATGGCTCGATCGTTGGTGCAGGGAGTGTGGTTACGAAAGACGTGCCGCCATATTCTATTGTGGTTGGCAACCCTGCCAAGGTGTTGCGTCCTCGCTTTGATGATCCTAGCTATGCTGAGCGATTAGAAAGCCTTGAGTGGTGGCATTGGGATGATAAAAAGCTGGCAGAAGCATTGCCACTTTTCCAAAAAGATTGCGGTGAGTTTTTGGCTTACTTTGAGCAAACCTAAATCCAATATCCTTTAAGTCTGAAAACTAAAAAAGCAGCCTAAGTGGCTGCTTTTTCGTTCAATAAATTTCTGGCGGTTTAGTTGGTAAGCCGTTTAGTTCGCTAGTTAATTAGCTAGCTTAGCTTCGACTTGCCCAAGTGCGCGTTGGTACATAAACCATGCACAGGTGCCGGCAAGCACATTACCTACCATTGCGCCCCAGAACAGGCCTTCAATACCAGCAAGTTGAGAGCCAACCCACAAGCAAGGCAAGAAGAAGGCGAACAGGCGCAGAGCTGAAATCGTCAAGGCTGTGTAAGACTTGCCCAGAGCGTTAGAGACAGAAACCATCAGCATACAGATTCCCAGTGGCCCTAAGCTAATAGGTACGATCAGTAGGTGATAGTTCAAAATCGTTGAGACTTCGCTTTCACTGGTCATTAGGTTTGCCAGTCCGCCTGAGAATAACCAAGTCACTAGTGCAATCATTAATTGGAAGCCCAATACGAACATCACTGCAATCTTAACGAGCTTGCGTATATTTTCGAGATTGTTCTCTCCCAACATGCGCCCAATCATTGGAGGCATCGACATCGTTAATGCCAGTACAGCAACAATCGAGAAGAATTCAAAACGGGAACCCAGCGCCCAAGCTGCAACGGCAGCGGTGCCATAGCCAGCCAGCAGCTTAGTGGCGAACATGGATGAAACAGGTGGCAGCAGCTGACTGATCATCGCAGGCCCCATAATGTTACCAATGGAGCGAACACTCTTACCAATGTCGAGATCGTGCCAGTCGAACGTCATCCAATGCTTCTTAGTCACCTTAGGAGCAACGAAAAATATACCCGCACCGAATGCTAAGATGGTCGCAATGGCGGCTCCATTGATACCCATGTCGAGAGTAAAGATGAAAATCGGGTCCAATATCAAGTTGATGATACTGGTCGCGATCATCATTGAACCGGGTAGCAAGGTATTACCATTGGCACGACACACACTGTAGAAGAAGTAGAGCAGCGCACCTGTCCAAGAGCTGACTAGCCAATAGATCCAATAAGAATCAATGATTGGCAATACCGTCGGTGGCGCATCCAACAACTGTAAAATTGGCCCACGCAATAGGTAGATGATGACGGAGAAAAGCGCAACACTCACGCTGCCCATCGCAATCACTAATCCACCTAGTTGCTTGGCGTAGCGCGTTTCATTCGCGCCAATGGCTCTAGCGATTACCGCGGT
>PJEL010005377.1_pt1 | contig 10344 bp, 9 predicted proteins | sample 1853271 | NCBI WGS metagenome assembly PJEL01 (sample SAMN08108733, study PRJNA415343) | Invertebrate metagenome, whole genome shotgun sequencing project. | host: Globobulimina | place: Sweden: Gullmar Fjord | collected 2015-08 | reverse complement strand
ACCCCCTCCCCCCCCAGGAAAAAGCGGATTAACGAGGCCCAGGCGTGGTGTTTTTGCTATTAATCTGTAGGTCTCAGTGATTCCAAAAGCACACATGCCATAGGCATTTGTCAGCCATGCCATATCGGGAACTGCAATCTCATGGCATAAAGGACTGATATTTCCTGCTGTTGATGTACATTTCTCCAGGTGCAATAAACAAAACTGTATAGATCAAACAGGCAGCTCGGCGAAAGCACCAAGCACACCCATTTGATTGAACTAAGAAGCTAACTCGAAGCAACCATTATGTGAGCCATTGCGTGCGGCTATTGCTTGCCAGTACCCAGTTTTAATTATGCAGCTTACCATGCAGAATTGCCCCTGGACTCGGTACACAAAAGAGAGATTGGCACACAAAAGAGCGGTATGAAGACCAACAGTCTTCCGAGGCACCCCAAGCTCTTGGGCCAATAAACACATTGACACAAGCCCCACTCAGCAAAGAGTGTCGCTAACTTCACAGCTGGCTCTGCCACACTCGCACTTGACAAAAAATATCACCAGCCAGAGCATACCCAGCTTGAAAATTGATGTTGGTGTGCCGAGGTCATCGATCACGAGAGAGAGTGCATGCGTCAGGAGAGGGTGTGCCTATGTCTACTCAACAACTACCCTGGTCGTCATGATGTTCTTCGTCACAATCACCACTCTCATCCCACCATTCCGTTGGCTTTGTGTCACCATCTTCCATGAACCACTTGCCTTTTGGACCTTCATAGTACCACCAGGTAGTGTCTGGATATCGTGAGTCCTTGTACTTAACCCAAAGTGGGTCCTTTTCATCGGGATAGTTTGCCTCTGGGTCCCTGTCATTGGCCTCTTCATCATCAGGATACATAGTATAGGCTCTTGGTCCTTGTCATGATGGGTCTCGTCGTCATCGTGCCTCGGCTTGTTTTCCCAGTTCTGTTCTCTGCGACACCTCCAGGGAGCCATGCCAGCTTCAAATCTGGTCTTCACATGTACATTTTCTCTGGCGTAGACCTTGATGATGTAATCATCCTCACAGGGCACCTTTGAGATTTTAAATCGTTTGTAGTCGTTTCGCATGTTGTACTTGTGTTCATAAAGAGCATCCAGCACATCATCTCTCGACAATCCCTCATCATTAGCCCAGCACTGCATAAAATCACTGAGGTAGAATGATGATGTTTCATCCACATACAGACCAGCAGGTCTCTTTTCTGGATGGCGCCCAAACATTGCGACTACCTTTGAAATTTGACGAGTGTTAATAATGTATCGGCGGTTAATGCATCGGCGTGGGGATCGTGACCGACCCATGGCTTCCTCACACAGCAAACTATTAGAAGGCTTGAGACAAATGGCTACAGAGTCATCACCCACCCACCCACCCACTATGCAAGTAGTGATCGTACATGCACCTCTCCCCTGCCCTGCACTGTTGTGTTCTGTCAACCTCAAGGGCGGCATTGGTATCCGAAGTTTTCTCACTCTCTCTGTCTCTCTCTCTCTCTCTCTCTCTTTCGCTCTCTCTCTCTCCTCTCTCTTCCTCTCTCGTTTTCTACCTCTCTCTCTCTCTCTCTCTCTCTCTCTCCCTCTCTCGAGCACCAGCAGCAGCAGCAATGCTGGGCTCCCAGTAAGGTGCTTGACTCTTGTTGAAGTGCTGGTTTTAGCTCTGGGTACGGTGCTTGGCTCAAAGGGATGTGCTTGGCTCTAGGTAAGGTACTTGCCTGTAGGAGAGGTGATTGGCTCTAGGTATGGTGCTTGGCTCCAAGAGAAATGCTTGTCTCTGGGAGAGATGTTTGGCTCATGGAGAGGTGCTTGGCTGTAGGAAGAGGTACTTGGCTCGAGGAGAGGTGTGTGGCTCTATCAGAGGCGCTTGTCTCTAGGAGAGTCGCTTGGCTCTAGGACAAGTGCTTGGCTCCAGGCAGGTTGCTTAGCTCCAAAAGATGTGCCTGACTCTATGTCTCTAAGAGCGGTGTTTGTCTCCAGGAGCGGTGCTTGGTGTTGGCTCTAAGTAAGGTGCTTGGCTCTAGGTAAGGTGCATGGCTCTATCAGGAGGTGCTTGTCTGTAGCAGAAGTGCCGAGCGACGAAACACAATAAAAACACACACAAACAGAAGGAGGAGACAATACAAACCTTGCTGCCCCACTCAGAGCCAAGCACATCTCCTGGAGCCAAGTGCCTCTCCTAGAGATAAGCCTCTCTCCCTAAAGCAAATAATATATACCTCTCCTACACTCTCACGCATGACATCAATGTATACTTTTTGCAGAGCTTGTTCCCATCTCAGGGCATTCATAACCCAATCAACACCTTCCAAACTCTGACTACTGCTATTGGGTTATTCATGCATGCACTTGCTCGCGAGTGCGCACATGCGCAAGCACATGCCTGTGCACACACGCATGTGTGCATGTATGTTTAAGCCTGCCTGAGTGCACATTGCATGCATACTGCATACTTGCCGGCAGGCAGCAGCCGGACAGGTGTGATATGATGTGTAAACAATCACAGGGCTCCCCAAGTCAAAAGCCACTAAACATCATTTGTAGGACATTCGGTCAGGTGTCTTTAGAGGGGGCAGTTCCTATAGAAGGAATTTGGCGCACTTACACAGAGACCCTAGGGTTCAAGACGCAGCGATTCCAAAAGCACACATGTCATAGGCATTTGTCAGCCATGCCATTTCGGGAACTGCAATCTCACAAAGGACGGACACTTCCTGATGCTTATTATGTGCATCTCTTCTCCAGGTGCAATATGTTCGTGAGAGGCAGAAGTTTTGCAGAGGACACATACAAAAAATATATATTCTTGATCCCAGATCAAACAGGCAGCTCGGCGAAAGCACCAAGCACACCCATTTGAACGGATCCAGATTAAACAGGCAGCTCGGCGAAAGCACCAAGCCCACCCATTTAATTAATTAAACTAAGAAGCTAACTCGAGCAGAAGCTCACTTCTGCCTCTCGAAAAAGGGCCATGTGTTGTGTTGTGTTGTGTTGTGTTCTAAGTCATTGCAGCTATTGCTTGCCAGTACCAAGTTTTAACTATGCAGCTTGCCATGCAGAATTGCCCCTGGACTTGGTACACAAACGAGAGATTGGCACACAAAAGAGCCGTATGAAGACCAACAGTCTTCCGAGGCACCCAAGTTCTTGGGCCAATAAACACATTGACCCAAGCCGCACTCAGCAAAGAGTGTCGCTAACTTCACAGCTGGCTCTGCCACTCTCAAACTTGACTCAAAAAATGCACCAAGCATACCAAGCTTAAAAATTTATGGTGTGCTGAGGTCATCGATCACGACGGAGTTGGAGGCCCAGCAACCTGCAGAAAGCAAATTGTTCATTGATTCAGGCTTCAATTCAAGTTGAAAGAGGGCATAGTTAGAGGGACTAGCAAGACTTTAATTCCCTAGGAATTTAAGTTGTCCAGGGGCTCCAAGTGTGAGATTAACACTAAACATATATAGTAAATTAAATGTTTGGGGAATTAATAATAAATGCTTGCTAGTCCCTCTAACATAGAGACAAAGCCCATTTAATGTAGTTGGGAGTGCAAGCTGATGTTACTTCAAGTTGCTGAAAACGGAAGGAAGAAGACGATAATGCATGCAATAGTCTACTTTTAGCTTAACCCATTTCGCATGCTCTCGCCTGTGTTTGTCAAGCTACTTGCTTGTTCTTTGCATATCTTGGTATTTTTTGTGAATACTTCGGGCTATGATAGGGTTACCTACCTGTTTCAGTCCGTATTCGCATCGTTCTCGGCCACCTCAACTTCAGGCCTGCATGAGTCAGCTGACCACTATGCTTGGAGGGTTAATGTGCAAGGTACCCATTGTTCAAACCAGGTGCCAGATAATAAGCACAAGCAACAAAGTTGCACTGGCCAACCTCATGATAAAGTAAGCCAACGAACACACTACAAGCTACAAACACTGCTGACAATCATGCTCAAAAGCCTTGACCGGTTTGTTCGCCTTGAGTGTGAGGGGCACTGAGAGGAGGACATACGGTTTGTTGATTTTGCTGATCGTGTGAACCCTTTCGAACCTGTAGCGGAAGGCAAACTGCACAAACTTCGAGGGGTATTTGGTCCTAGGATCGGCTCAGGGGGCTAACACAAGACAAGCTCATCGCACCGACACCATGGGCGTCTCAAGTCCTTCTCTGCAAGATTCTTGGGCCAGACAGCCTGAGAAAGAAGTTGTTGGCAGTTCGCACTGCACGCCAAGGTTTGCCAAGTTCTCCCAACAGCTGCCAGGCTGTGATTGCTTGACATGTTGATTTGTTGCTCACACTATGGTTGTGTCAAGCACACAGTACAATGAAAGTTGAAAGCAAGCCCCTTGAAATTGTAGATGTAGCGAGGCCCAAAGCGAGGGAGGCCCAAAGCGAAACCTTGTTACAGCCTCAGGGCTTATGGATGTCCCATCGAACACACAACCTTACGATTACCATCAAGATGCTCCCAAGTCAAGATGATCTACACCATACTGTTGAAAGGCCAAGCTGGCCACAAGAAGGCCCCAACATCACCCCACATTTACAGTACTTCTCTTGGCTTCGAGTTGGCTCAAGCTGCTGGAAACTGTTATGCTCGTTGCAGAATAAGTCCACTAGGAAGCTTCTAGTTGGCACAAGGTTGCTCCAAGATGCCATATACCCAGACAAAATGATGTTGCCATTTAGTTGGAATTAGTCTAGGTTTAGCTAGCCACCCCAAATTCATATAGTACACTCAGCACATATCAGCATCATCGCCTCAAATGGTTTCCCAGTAGTTTTAAAGAAGTTTTTCGATGACGATGCCAGCGGGGGTCCTTCTTTCTTGTCAACACTGATATATTTCATCGCCTTTGACATGGACACTTTGAACGAGTCTTCCGCGCGCTCGATCTTGGTAAAGCTCATGTCATACCTAAGTCGCAGGCACATGTGATTCAAGAAAGTGTGCTACTGCTACTACTACATACTACTACTACTACTGTGAATGCAGGGTGTACTACATACAGTTCTACCACCACTAATACCACTACCAGGACATACAAGGTAGACATTTCAAGCATGGTACTTGGTGATCTTCTTGGTGCGCTCGAGCATGTTCATGTATTTGAACAAAGACTGTGGCTCGATTGCACTTGAATCTGGGTTGATCCCACTCATGTCCGCTTGCAGAATCGCACGGTCATCTTTCATGTTGACTTCCAGACCTAGATACTCAGATCTGTCAATTGCTCAAGAAACAGTTGTGGCAACCTACCCTGCAGGAAGTTCCATTTAGTTTTTACACACCACCAGTTCAATCTGGGCGTGTTGGATCATGTTGGGCCTCATTTGGCTTAGCTGTTTGGTGACACTCGCAGTTGCACGCTTAACATTAACAGACAAACCTTTGAACAATTTGTCATAACCAACATCTAACCTTAGCGCCTGCATCAAACTGCCAAACAATTCACAAACAGTGGACTCTCGTGATGATGGTGATGGTAATGTCTAGCACTGGTGGCACCGGGTCAGCAAGCCTAACAATCGAACCTTCAAGACCTTATCAAATCTAGTGCTACGCAATCTTAAAGTAGTTATCGAAGTTTCCATTTGCAGCCGGGCACTGCACCTTGAAGCCATCTTGGATATGATTTGGGCTGGATTACCCTCGCTTGAGGCATATGTCACGAAAATGAAATGGATGGATTATGATCATGCACACCTGTCTCCTCGGATTCCACCGGGACAAACCTTCCCTGGCCAACTCCTGCAATCTGAGTATATCGGGCCATCGACTTGCCCTTTTTGCTGATAAGAAAGACAGAGCCACCTGATCCCTCCAGTATTTCAACATCATGTTCATCACTAGGGTGTCGTTTCGAAACCTTTTCCGGCATCTTGTCGACACTGTCGAACTCTTCCGGCGCCTCCATGCTTCCTTCATCATCAGCTTTCGAATCGAGTTTGCCTTCAGCAGCAGTATCGGCATCTTTCGACTGCTTGTTGTTTGTGTCATCTTTAGGGCACAAAGAGGCCACCTTGTCAGCGAATTTCGACATGTGATGTTTGTACATCTCTTCGAAGCGATCTGAGAACTGGGAGGGCTGGGACCGCCAGTAAGCAACAGTGTCAGGATGAATCACCACTTGTGTGCCATTCCTCACACACACATCGAGTTTCAGCTTATCGATGTTTTCAACGACCTCATAGCCTTCGATCTTTTCGAGTTCAGTCTGCGTCAGCACCGCTTTGGAGTCGTCATACGCAACCTCGCAGGCTAACCATGATCAGAAAAACAACTACTAAGTAGTAGCTTTTAATACCCGCACCAGGCAAAACAAACACAACGAATGTCTGAGGGCATATGCTCCATTCTACAAACTGTGTGGTTGCTAGTCTTGGAGAGATGCCCCACCATCCTCAACGCAAACACAGAATTGTGCCTAAAGCATTGTTAAGGAACTCCAGCGAATGTAAGTTGCTTGTCGACCCAAGCAGAAGTAACCTCCTGGCCAATTCGGGCAATGCCATACTCAAGAGTCTTTGCTGGACTCAATAAGTTCGGAGACATGTAGTACAGCTTGTTGACATCGAGCTTGACTCCAGTGATTTTCTGCTTCTGCTTCATGTGGAAGACCTCACTGGTAACAGCAGCAGGCAGAACTGATGCATGCAAGGGGTTACCTTGGAGGCCTGAACACTTCACTTACTACTTGCCACTAACTACTCCCTTACAGCGCTTAGCTTTAGGCAGAGAGCTTGTTTCTAGGAGAGGTACTTGGCTCTAGCTGCAATGCTTGTCTCTAGGAGAGGTGCTTGGCTCTAGGAGAGGTGCTTGTCTCTAGGAGAGGTGCTTGTCTCTAGGAGAGGTGCTTGGCTCTGGGTAAGGTGCTTGCCTGTAGAAGATGTGCTTGTCGCTAGGAAAGGTGCTGGGCTCATGGTGGCAGCCCAGTCGGGAAGTCCTCTATTAAATAGGGAAATCCCTGATCTAGTGGGCATGTAGTATTTACAGGCCTCCTTAAGGGAGCGTATCTGTGTTGCAGGCAAAGCTTGCTGGTTTTCCAGTAACAAAGCAAACAATGGGGAAAGACAAGGAAAGGTGCTGGGCTCCAGCAGAGATGCTTGTCGCTAGGAGAGGTGCTTGTCTCTAGGTAATGTGTTTGTCTCTTGTCTCCAGGATCGGTGCTTGAAAGTGTCTTGGCTGTGGGGTGGGAAGGTTTGCGAAATCTGCATGTCTTATTTTTTGTTTGTTTTTCTCGTCTTTCGGTCTCTGGGTAAGGTACTTGGCTCCAGGAGAGATGCTTGGCTCTAAGTAAGGTGCTTAGCTCTAGGTAAGGTGTTGGGCTCCAGAAAAGGTGCTGAGCTCTAGGTATCGTGCTTGGCTCTAGGAACACTTTTTGCTCTAGGAGTGGTGGTTGGCTCAAGGAGAGGTGCTTGTCTCCAGGAGCAGCGCTTATCCCTAGGAGAGGTGTTTATCTTTTGGAGGGACTGTCATGATGTTCCAAGTATATATTGGGGGAACCTAGTAAGTGAGCACTACAGACTCAGACTAAGACTGCTATTACTAAGAGCAGTTACCACAACCACACGACTAATTATTTATGGATGTCTTTACCAACCACTTTGAAAGTTTGCTGCCAGGCCCTCTAGTGCCCAAACAGTGTCGGGAATCTGGAACTCATCTATAGATTTTGTGAGTCCATCTTCTTTTCAGACCCTTATATTCCCGAAACAAAACAGCGAATATTCGCCTCATGTTGCCTGCCCCCATCGTACCCAAGCACTGTAGACGCTTGCGAAACAACAAACATAACTTGGGGTTTGCAACGCTACCTGTTGCCATACTGCCCAACTGTCCTGGAAACATGCTTATTAGTAGTGTTCTCAGCAGTCGAACATTATGCTGTGATACTTGATATTCACGCTAGATCGCGGGAAAATGCCATGGTTTTGGCACGATGATGGTTCACGGACTCTGTTCATGCCACCTCCGCCACCTCCAGTGCCGCCGAAAGAGAAAACAGATGTAAGTTTGAAGGGTTGCCTGCTGCCTCCAGCACCAAAGAGACAGCCGCAGATTCCAGCCAAACTGAAGCCAATGCCCCCCAGTATTCCACCGCCAAATTTCGAGAAGTCGACATCAAGCAAAGGACATCCTCCCCAAGAGGTTGAAAAGTCGAGATCAAGCAGTGGGCACCCTCCCACAGAGATTGAGAAGTCGAAATCAAGCAGTGCTTCGCCTTCCAAAGCTGACAAGAGAGAAGCAAGGATGCAGGCCGAATCAAAACATGCGTGTGTGGTGGTAGTAGGTGACGAGGAGCAGCAAGAACAGCAAGACGATGAAGGTGAGGGCGATGGCGCATCGAGCTTGGAAGAGCCAGCAGAGGCTTATTATGATGATGAACCCTATTTGGAGAAGGCAACGCGAGCCTATGAAGAGGCAACGAAGATTCTGGACAAGGTCGACGATTGCAAATGGCAAATACGCTCCTTGACTGCACAGATACTGGAATATGAAAACGCAGCTGAAGCTTTGACGGCAGAGGGAGCTGCATGGGAGCAGATGGCAAAAGAAGAGTGTGAGACTTTGCAGGAGGCAGCCGAAGACAAGGATCAGAAGGCTTTGATGGAGGCAGTGGATGCAGCCAAAGAGAATGAAGAGCAGGCTTTGCGGAAGGCAGCAATGAAAAGGAAGAAGGTTGAAGCCGATGAGTGGGAGGATTGGACGCAGAAAAAGTGGAGGACAAAAGACTCTGAAGACACAAGGAAGCGGCAATGGCAGCAGAGTGATTGGAGTGACCAGGATTGGAGTGACCAGGACTGGAGTGCTTGGGGAAGACGGAGTGATGAGGGCTGGCGTTCTTGAAGCAGAGGCAGAAGTGAGCTTCTGCTCGAGTTAGCTTCTTAGTTCAAATGGGTGTGCTTGGTGCGTTCGCCGAGCTGCCTGTTTGATCCATACAGTTTTGTTAGAAGAACACAACACAACACATGGCCCTTTTTCAAGCAACATGAAGAAAGTATATTCATACTCCAGAAGCAGAAGAAATGCCTTTTCATGTCCAAACTATAGTCTATACCCCCATGCATGTCTACACCCAGAGTCTTCTGCTTCTATATCGGAAGTGCTTGACTTTAAACTTTCTGCTCATGAGATCGCAAAACATGCTTGCCAGTTTTTGTATTGGGCTACATGGGTATACAGGCGCTGTCTTTATTATGTAACAGTATGCAGTCCACCACATTGATTGTGAATGCAATCCTTCCCAAAGCTGCACACAGAAACCTTATATGACTTGCTTGAGGCAATCGCAGCTTGAGCATGAGCATGAGCATGAGCACAGTCGAAGTATGAGCATGAGCATGAGCATGATGTAGAATCTCGAATGGCAAATGACTTGAAACAATGTCGGCAAAATTGTCGAATGTCTTGATAATTTGCCACATGCATTGACTGCGCTCATTGATGGCTTTCCATCGTGCCTTCTCTCATTGCTAACCTTAACTTGACAGGAACCTCTAAAGGTAAAACTGAATTATAAATAGTGTAGGTTTTTGACGGACCTCCCAAGCGAAATCACAGATTTTGAGGGGCCAGGCGTCCAAGAACCCTTCCGACAAGGATTCCCGAAAACAGTTGACAAAGGACCCAACAAAAACATACGAAAAATACACTTTTGAATTGTTTTGGCTTCCTTGGGGGTCTCTTGGGCGACTTTTGGGGCTGTCTTGGGGAACCTTGTCGCTGCCTGGCCGCCTTTTGGGCCAAGAGGTTCGAAATGGGACACCCCAGAACAGCCCAAGAGAGTCCAAAAGAGCACCAAATAGGCCAAACGAGCAGCCCAAGAGAGGCCCAACAAGGCCAAGAAGGCCCAAGAGAGATCCCAAGATCCCCAAGGGAGGCCCGAGAGACTCCCAAGGAAGGTCCCAAAGACTCCCAATGAGTTCGAAGGAGTCCCAGAAAGCACCCAAGACGAGCTAAGAAAGCATCGCGAAAGTAAACATGCAAGAACGCAGCCCAACACAGCTCCACCAAAGAACCTCTGAGCATCGAGTGGCTTCGGCAGGGGTCGCGAAGCGCTTAGCGCTAACTACCACTACAATCCCAAGTACTGTCGGAACTTTGATAGGGTGCCTTCTCAATCGTCGGTAGCTCTGATACGCCGGGGAGGGCCCGGTGCGTCGCCATTGCCGGGGCGTATGCATTTGTGGCCGACGAGGACGATGGCCTCCAGGTGATCGATATCGATGATCCGACAGATCCGCAGTTGGTCAGCACCTTCGCCACCGCGGCCACGGCCTATTGCGTTGCCGTTTCCGGTGACGCAGTTGCTGCAAATGCAG
>PJEL010005375.1_pt1 | contig 10346 bp, 5 predicted proteins | sample 1853271 | NCBI WGS metagenome assembly PJEL01 (sample SAMN08108733, study PRJNA415343) | Invertebrate metagenome, whole genome shotgun sequencing project. | host: Globobulimina | place: Sweden: Gullmar Fjord | collected 2015-08 | reverse complement strand
ATAAGCAATGCTACGATGTTGATGACCTTGATCATCGGGTTGATCGCCGGGCCTGCCGTGTCTTTGTACGGGTCACCGACTGTGTCGCCAGTAACTGCAGCCTTGTGGGCGTCTGAACCTTTACCACCATAAATGCCGTCTTCAATATACTTTTTGGCGTTGTCCCATGCACCACCACCACTTGTCATGGCAATTGCCTGGAAAAGGCCTGTAACGATAGCTCCGATTAATACTCCACCAAGTGCTTCTCTGCCTAAAAGCACACCAACAAGTATTGGTGCAACTACAGGTATCAAAGCAGGGACCATCATCTGCTTGATCGCGGATTTTGTAACGATGTCAACACATGCGCCGTATTCCGGCTTTGCTGTGCCTTCCATAATTCCCGGTATTTCACGAAACTGGCGTCTTACTTCTTCAACAACTCCGCCTGCTGCTTTACCAACAGCCTCCATCAGGAGTGCTCCGTAGTAATAAGGAAGCAGTCCACCGATAAAGAGACCTGCAAGAACCATCGGGTTAGAGAGATCAAATGAAAGAGTCTCACTAAATGACCTTGAGTACTCAGCAAAGAGAACCAGTGCTGCAAGTGCTGCAGAACCGATAGCATAACCCTTTGTAACAGCCTTTGTTGTATTACCGACTGCGTCAAGAGGATCAGTTATGTTACGGATCTCTTCAGGAAGCTCTGCCATTTCAGCGATACCGCCTGCATTGTCAGTGATTGGACCATATGAATCGATTGCAACAACGATACCTGTCATGGAAAGCATTGCAACAGCGGAAAGGGCTATTGCAAAAAGACCGCCTCCGGGGTTACCATCGAAACCGCCGCCTATGTTGTATGCTCCAAGAATAGACGCTACAATAACAAGAACCGGCATAGCCGTTGATTTCATACTTACTGCAAGACCTGCTATAACATTTGTACCGGCGCCGGTCTGGCTGCCTGCAGCGATGTGTTTAACAGGGGCGTAACTTGTAGATGTAAAGTACTCTGTGATCCAAACGATCAAACCAGTAAGGACAAGACCGATTAATGCTGCGCCAAATACACTGCCCGCAGTAAAACCGCCTGCCTGCTCTGGTGTAAGGCCGCCTATAAATGAAGCTGCTACAACATAAAATGAGATTGCCGCCAGGACACCTGACACTGCAAGTCCTTTATAGAGGGCTCCCATAATATACTGTTTTGGTCCAAGCTTCACAAAGTATGTACCGATAATAGAAGCGATGATTGAAACACCACCGAGCATCAGAGGAAATTCAATCCATGGGCTGTCAGCACCGAAAATTGTCTTTGCAAGAAGCATTGCTGCAACCAGCGTAACTGTGTATGTTTCATAAAGGTCAGCTGCCATTCCAGCACAGTCACCAACATTGTCACCAACGTTATCAGCGATAACAGCCGGGTTTCTTGGATCATCTTCAGGAATACCTGCTTCAACCTTACCAACTATGTCAGCACCAACATCAGCGGCCTTTGTATAAATACCACCTGCAATACGCGCAAACACACTCATTAGTGAACAACCGAAACCGAGTCCGATAAGTGCATGAAACACCTCTGCACCGGCAGATGCCTTGGCAATGTAATAATAACCGGCAATGCCTAAAAGACCGAGACCTACTACCATTATACCGGTAACAGAACCGCCTTTAAAGGCAACTGAAAGCGCAGGCTGAATGCCACCGTACGCAGCCTGTGCTGTACGGACATTTGAGCGGACCGAGACCATCATCCCGATATAACCTGCAAGTGCTGATCCGGCTACTCCAATTATAAATCCAAAGGCAATCCATTTACCTAAGAAGAATAAAAGAACAACCAAAACTCCAGCTACCATTGCAACAGCCTTGTACTCACGTGCAAGGAAAGCGGAAGCGCCCTCGCTAACTGCATTTGCTATTTCCTGCATACGTTCATTTCCTGCATCCTGCTTTGTGATCCATCCGGCGGTCACCAGTGCGTATATAACGCCTGCTGCTCCGCAGATGAGTGCAAATAAAATTGTACCACTCATAATACTAATCCTCCTTCATTTAAATTTTTGTAACTCATATTAAATTAATAATTATTCCCGGCCTCATTCCTTACTGGAATCTGCCTCTTCAGTCCCGGTTTCCGCCTGCTCAGACTCCGCTGTCTCTGCCTCGACCGGTGCGGCAGCCTCAACCTGTGGCGCCGCATCTGCAGCCTCTCTTCCGGAATATTTCAAGAATGTCAATGCTGCACCTCTGTAAAACATATGGGCAAGCTTTGAGAACGGGAGATAAACAAAAAGAGAGAAAACAAAAACAAGATGTATAAAGTAAATGGGATAAGCCAACTGTCCAACGCCGGCTATTCTCAGCATCTGCGCAAGAAATCCGGAAAGTCCTACAATGCCTATCACACCAAGTAAAAGCCAGTCGAAATAGCTTCCCACTCCTAATTTTTCAGCGTTTTTAAACCTGTTACTCATCATGACCATAATACCCGCGATAATTCCAATCGCCCCGATATTACCGAACAGTTTAATGATCAAGCCTTTATCAAATCCGAACGGAGAATGAATCCCAAGAACATCAATGTATAGAACACCAAGGGCCGTAGCAATTCCGGCAGCAACAAAACCATAGAAGACAAGCATGTGAGATGTGTACCTGTCACCGCTTACATCGCATGTCTTAAACCTCTTATGCGTCAGAAATTCCGTGAACATTTCTATAACACTACCCTTTACGTCACCGGTCGAAATTCCGGCTGCTGTCTTCATATCAGCCCAGAATTTTTTAACCCCGATAACGCCTGCACCAACACCAATTGCAAAAGCCAGAGTAAAAACTATCTGTATCGGGAGATACGGCAGAAACTCACTGAATATAACATCACCTTCGGGGCTCCAGTTTCCAAACATCGAGATCACGAATCCCACAATAAGCGTCGGGATCAGCAAGGTCACGATCATCATTGCCTTGTTGTTAACCAAGTCCACAAGGGCGGCAGGTGCAGAGTACTGCTTTATGGTCTGCTTTCTGATAGCACCCAGGACTTCACCTGGATTCGCACCCCTCGGACAGTATGCTGTGCAGTCATTGCACTGGTGACAAAGCCATACATCGGGATTGCCCTGGAATTTTTCTTTGAGCCCCCACTGTGCCCAAACCATCTCTTTACGTGGGAAAGGGTTTTTGTCAGGTGTCGCGTTACATACAACCGAACATGTCGCACACTGGTAACACTTTTTCAGGGACTCGCCCCCGGCTGCAATAACACCTTTTACAAAATCTAAATCAGGTTTTACTACTTGTGGATCAGCCATTTATTCCTCCATTAACTGTAGGGGCAGGTTTGAAACCCGCCCGTACATTCATTATTCCGTATCTTAGAATTCTTTAAAAGGATTCGGTTCAAACTCTTCCATTTTCTCTACATAATCAGCCAGTATCTGCGGCAGTTTGTCGTAATCCTGTATTGAAAGCTGCACAAGCTCAACCCTCTCAGGCTCAAGCATAAGCCTTCCGAGTGTCTCCTGAAGTTTTCCGAGTCTCTCGCTTGCAAGCTCACTGCCCCTTACAAAGTGACACTGGTAGTTCTCTCCGAATTTACATCCCAACAGGATCATGCCGTCTATGCCGTTTGAAAGCGCATCAGCGATCCATGCAAGGTTTAGGTTTCCAAGACATCTCACAGGAACAAACCTGATAGCGTTTGACCACTTTGAGCGGTTAAGCGCTGCTGCGTCCAGTGCAGGGTAGGCATCGTTTTCACAAACAAGCCCCAGAAGTCTCAACCCTTCTTCCGGCACGTCAACAGACTTGAACGCCTTGGACATCATCATGATATTGAAGTCTTTAAAGTTAATGACCCTCTCAGGACATGAACCGAGACATGTACCACACCTGCGGCAACGGGACATTTTATGAAAAGGAACTCCTTTTTCATCTTCCTCAATCGCGCCGAAAGGACACTCTTCAGTACATCTCTTACATGATGTACACTTCTGGAGGTTTACCTCGGGATAAGTCTGGTCCCATGCTCTGGGATGTACTGCATATCCTTTTTCGGTTGCCTCTATACACTGTATTGCCTTAAGGCTTGCTCCCATACCATCTTCGGTGCTTCCGAGCATATGCATCGGCTGCCTGATACTGCCTGCAGTGTAGATACCGGTCCTCCTGGTCTCATACTGAAAGCAGATATAGTTGGAATCAGTGAATCCGTAAGCCTCTTCGAGTATAGGGAGTTCAGGTCCCTGCATGTAGTCAAGGTTCAGTATATTGGGAACCTTATGCGGTTCGAGCGGTGCATTCGGATCAGGCTTCTGGCCTTTTGCCTTCGCTTCTTCATCAAACTTAACTTTCCACTCAGCGAGTACTTCCGGCTCTATCCTTGAATTTGGGACCATGCCTGTTGCAAGAACAACCATGTCCGCTTCAATTATGATACTCTCGCCAAGGAAAGTATCTTTAAGTTCTACATTGAGGTTACCGTCACCAGCTTCAGTAATTCCGACGACCTCGCCTTTTGTGAGCATTACTCCGGGATCGTTCTGCATGCTCTTGTAAAAGAGTTCATACTGTCCCGGTGTTCTCATGTCTTTATAAAGGACATATGCTATTGCATCGTCATCACTCTCTCTTACATATGCGGCCTGCTTCAATGAAGTAAGGCAACACATGGAAGAACAGTATGGCAGATGCTCCGGATCTCTTGAACCAGCGCACTGTATAAAAGCTACCCTCTTTGCGGGTTTACCATCTGAAGGCCTTATGATCTTACCTGCTGATGCTATTTCCTCCATCTGAACATTTGTTATGACGTTAGGAGTACCGTAACCGAGATGACCGAGTTTAGTAGCATCATATGGTCTCCAGCCAGCTGCGTTAACAACAGAGCCGGCCTTTGTCTGTTCACTGCCGCCATTGGTTTTTATCGAGACATCATACTGTCCCGGAAATCCGGCGATCTTCTCGATCTCGGATGAAGTAAATACTTTTATTTTATCGTTTGATGTGACCTTTGCTATCGTGTCTTTAATTGTCGGTGTTTCGATCTTTTCAAAAGGATAGCTCTGGGGTAGCTGTTTATGCATCTTTCCAGCCCAGCCGCCTAGTTCAGCCTGTTTCTCGACAAGGGTTACATCATACCCTGCTTCAGCAGCTCCGAGGGCCGATGTCATACCGGCAATACCACCGCCGACAACGAGAACAGATTTATCCAGTTCCTCAAGGAGGAACGGCTCTGGAAGGTCCATGCTCCTGGACTTGGTAACACCCATCCTGATATAGTCCTCTGCAAGTGCCTGTGTATCTTCAGTGTTCGGCTCCTGGCTCCAAGCAACAAATTCTCTGAGGTTCGCCCTCTCAACGATACATCCGTCGAATTGGAACTCTTTAGTCTTTGCGCGTGGGGAACATGCAGCAATAATGAGAACGTTTACGCCCTCTCCACTAATATCCGCTTTAATGAGATCAAGTCCGGCTGTGCCGCATAATGCGTCATGTGACTTACAGATATCCGTCTTCATTTCCTTTCCACCGCACTCTTCCAGTTTTTCTATATCAACTGTATTCGCAATGTCACAACCTTTACAGATGTATACTCCGTATTTCTTTTCCATTAGGATAACCTCCCCACGGTCTGAATAGCTTTAAGCGCGGCCGCTGTGGCACCCTGCGTAGACTTGGCAACGTCTGCGGGGTCTTTGGCACAACCAACGGCGTAAATGCCTTTCTGGTCTTTACCGATAACCGCGAAACCATTTTCGTTAATTTTTATATCAGAAGGAAGCTTCACCCCGGAGACCATCGGCTCCATGCCTGTTGCGAGAACAACCATGTCAACCTGCTCTTTAATCTTGCCTCCAGCGAAGATGTCTTCAGCTGTTACAATAATATCTCCGGTTGCACTGTCTACTGCTACCGCAGCTACCTTTCCTTTAATAAGCTTTAGCTTATCGTCTTCCTTCACCTTGTTAAGGAACCTCTCATAGGAAGTACCCGGTGTACGTATATCTATATAATAAATACTGATTTCAGCATCCGGATACTGCTCCCTTACATATGTTGCCTGTTTCAGTGATGCCAGGCAGCATACAGCAGAGCAGAACGCGAGATGGTTTTCATCACGAGAACCAGCGCACTGTACAAATGCGATCTTCTTTATTTCTTTGCCATCAGACAGCCTTGTTATCTTACCCTGCGTCGGACCGTTACCAGATGCGATCCTCTCCATCATTACATTTGTAATTATGTTCGGGCTTGTGCCGAATCCAAGGTTGTCGATCTTCTTGGCATCGTACGGCTTCCAGCCTGTTGCCAGCACGATCGCGCCGGCCTTTATCTTGATTGTTTCCGCCTGCATTTCCAGATCAACTGCATCATAATTACAGGCTTCCTTGCACTTAGTGCCGCAATCACTTTTGCAGGCCGACTTGTCTATTACGTACTGAAAAGGGAAAGCTTGGTTGTGCGGAATAAATGCTGCCTTTTTCTTGTCGAGCCCGGCATTGAAATCATTCGGTATTTCTACCGGACATGCCTCTGTACATTTGTTACATCCTGTACATTTTTCATTTACATGACGGGGATTCAATTTTACGTCCACTTCATAACTACCTGCCTGTCCTGAAATCTTCTCAACATTAGCCATGGTATAAACTGAGATTCTGTCATTCAGTTTTACTCTTCTATAGTTGATCTCGAGTCCGCAAGACGGCGGGCAGAGTTTCGGGAAATATTGGTTCATCCTGGAAACTCTTCCACCCATAAAGGGCTCCTGTTCCAGGATAGTAACGTTATAGCCTGCCTCTGCTGCTTCAGTTGCAGCAGTAAGGCCGCTTATTCCGCCACCTATTACTAAAATGTTAGTTTCCTGTTCTGACATACTATGCCTCCATTTTAAGAGAGTTAGTTAAGCCATCAAGTACGTGGCCCATACTCTTCTACTTATTCATGTCGCCTGACAATTATTTTCTTTCAGAAATATCAATTAGAAAAATTTGTCTACTTAATAACTTAAATAACTCTCCGGACGCCTTTACGGCGCCCGGAGAAAGTTAATTACCTCTTACCTGATTACTCAGGCCAAATGTGTTTGAGTTCTTCTTTGCCCATAGTGAACTCACCTGATTCCATGTCATAAGTGGAAGTTGTGAACAATTTCCACTTATCGTCATCAATGAAGTTGAAGTCACCACGGTAGTAGTAGCCTGGGTACCTGGTCTCTTCTCTGTACATAATGTGACGAGCATGTGCTTCGAGTGAGAGTATCCTGTGGTAGTTCTCCCAGCATCTCATCAGCTCATGGAGGTTAGCAGCGCCCATCTTTGCTGAGTCTTCCTTGAGTAATGTAAGCTGCTTCAGACCTTCGTCAAGCATGGTCTTTGAAGTCATGTAGTATGTTGAGATACCTGCGAAGTACTCATCACCGATCTTCTGCAGTCTTGCCTGAAGCATATCCGGTTTAATGTAATGCGGATTAATTGCAGGATCTGTTGTGTGAGTTTTGTTTTTCTCATAAATCTCAAACGGGTTGTAGAGTTCTGCTGCCATTTCGTCAGCTGTCTTCCTAGGTGTCGGAACAAAGTCAGGATTGTCGAGGATGTAAGCTATGCAAGCCTTTGCCGCGATCCTGCCTTCAGCATGTGAACCTGAGGAGAACTTGTGACCTGAAGCGCCGCAGATGTCACCGGCCATAAAGAGGCCCGGTACTGTTGACATTCTGTTGTAACCCCAATGGTAGTGATCAGGTGTGCCAGGGATATCGCTGGGGCCTGAGCACCAGAATCCCGCGCAGCCTGCGTGTGAACCGAGGAGATACGGCTCTGTAGGCATGATCTCGGAATGTTCGGCAGCCGGATCAACGCTCTTACCTGCCCAGAGTCCTGCCTGACCGATACACATGTCAAGAAAGTCTTCCCATGCCTCTGCTTCGAGGTGTTTGACTCTCTTCTTACCTTCTTTTTCACCAAGCTGCTCAACAAAGTTCTTGTTGATTGCCTGCATTGCCAAATCAGTCCTCATCATGATAGGACCTTTACCTTCTTTCATGGCATTCAGCATCAGGTGGTTTCTGATTGTTGTACCAAGCTTGTCAACGTACTTGGCGGTGTATTTCTCTCTTGCGTCTTTGAGATATGCTTCGTCCGCGCAGTAGTCTTCACCAAGGCTGTTAGTAGCTTTACACTTGAAGAAGAGGAACCATGCGCCAACAGGTCCGTAACCGTCTTTGAACCTTGCAGGAACCATCCTGTTTTCCATAAGGGTCAGTTTAGCACCAGCCTGCATGCCGAGGGCATAACCAGAACCAGAGTTCCATACTGGGTACCATGCACGTCCCTGACCTTCACCAACAGACCTGGGTCTGAAGCAGTTAACCGCTCCACCAGCTGCCAGGACGATACCTTTGGCCTTGAAGATGTACATCTTGTTCTCTCTAACGCTCAGACCAACAGCTGCTGCAACTCTGTTAGGATCGTTAGCATCTTTGAAAAGTCTTACGATAAAGACCCTCTCAAAGAGGTTCTGTTCAACGCCTGTTGCTACTCTGTTTTCTTCAAGGGATTTCTTAGCTGCTTCAGCTACGATAGCCTTGTAGGATTCACCGTTGATCATGATCTGCCATTTACCGGAACGAACAGGGGTGCCACCATCTTTCAATGATGTTTTACCTGCGTCCGCTGCCTGGTGTCCGTCAAGTGAGAAACCGTCGTCGCCTTTTTTCCAGATCGGAAGGCCCCACTCTTCAAACAGATGAACACTATCATCAACGTGTCTGCCGAGGTCATATACAAGGTCTTCCCTTGTAATGCCCATAAGGTCGTTCCTTACGTATCTGACATAATCTTCACATTTATTCTCACCAACATATGTATTGATAGCTGAGAGACCCATTGCGACCGCGCCGCTTCTGTCTGCTGCAGCTTTGTCAATCATTGTAATCTTTAAATTGTTGGCCTTTGCCCACTGTGTTCCTTCATAAGCAGAACCGCAACAAGCCATACCGCCGCCGATAAGGAGCAGATCTGTCTCATGCTCAACAATTTCCGGCTTTTCACAATACGAAAATGTACATGTTTCTTTTTCTTCTGACATTGTCTATCCTCCTTTAATTTATTCAGAGCGGGCCGGGGTGTTAAAGAATCCGGGCTCTTTTAATTTTGACATATCTGGTTCAGGCTTTCCGCCATAACAGTCGATTGAGTTCTCATCAGTTGTCCTGATCGGAAATTTAAATCTTTTCAGAACACCGTTTCTGAACTTGACAGTCCACATAATTGAGTCAGTTCCTCTAAGAGGGATAACAGTTCCTCCCAATGGAACAAAGTCAGCATAACCCCTTACCTCGATTGCCTGCTGTGCACAGATCTTTACACAGTTATAGCACTCCCAGCACTGGGCAGGCTCTTGGTTATAAGCCTTCATGGTGTCCCTGTTAAGGGCCATGAGATCGTTAGGACAGATATACTGACATGCAGTCTTATCCAGGGCCTTACAACCGTCACATTTTTCAGCGATTACAAAACTTGGCATTTTAATTCCTCCTTCATTGTTTTCCAGCTTAAAATAAGCCTTCTTTTTTCAGTGTTAGTAGCTGAAACAGCCACATCCAATCTATAATCAACACCCTCCCTTCAGTGAGATAAACCCCTGTAAAGAGGGCAATATTATTACTTTGCAATACTCTGATAATAACTAATCAGAATATCAGCAACTTCAGGACGTGAAAATTCTTTAGGTGGTGCAATACCTTTACCTAACATTTCACGGACCTTTGTACCTGAAAGCAAAACAAAGTCTTCTTTTTTATGATCAGGTGCTTCACACATCATTACAACCTTATCCAGTTTCTTCGAGTATGCTGTGTGGTCAGCCTTGAAGATTTCAATATCAAGCGCACCAGCAGGAACATCGTTATCAAAGATAGTCTGAGCATCGAATGCGCCATAGTGATCACCAACGCCTGCATGGTCACGACCAACGATGAAGTGAGTAGCGCCCATGTTCTGACGGAATACAGCATGCAGTACGCCTTCACGTGGACCGGCATAAAGCATATCAAAACCGTAACCAGTTACCATTGCACTGTTTTTCGGGAAGTACAGCTCAACCATTTTACGAATCGCAGCATCACGAGTAGGTGCAGGGATATCTCCTGGTTTCAGTTTACCGAGCAGCATGTGAATAACCAGGCCGTCACAACCTAAACGGTCCATTGCCATGTGGCAAAGCTCTTCGTGTGCCAGGTGCATCGGGTTACGAGTCTGGAAAGCAACAATTTTATTCCAGCCGTGCTCCTTGATTTCGTTACGAATTTCAACTGCAGTACGGAAAGTGTCCGGGAATTCATCCTGGAAGTA
>PJEL010005374.1_pt1 | contig 10347 bp, 7 predicted proteins | sample 1853271 | NCBI WGS metagenome assembly PJEL01 (sample SAMN08108733, study PRJNA415343) | Invertebrate metagenome, whole genome shotgun sequencing project. | host: Globobulimina | place: Sweden: Gullmar Fjord | collected 2015-08 | reverse complement strand
ACCCCCCCCCCAAGTCTTCGCAGTTAAAGCAACATGCGCGGTCAGCCTGTGGTAACGACCCTAAAACCACTGGTAATGAAGGTCTTTCTTTAACGCATGATGATGGCACTTCTTCATCTGCAACGGAGACCCCAAAAGACTTAAAAGTAACGGTGGATGGGGGACGACAACAAGACCCTCCAGAAGAAGTTCCTCTTCCTCTCAAACAGTCAGAGGTAACTTAACTGTAACTGAAACTGGCACCCCTAGAGAAGAGGAGTGTAGCATATTGTGTTTGGTCTATTCCAACAACATTTTCTTCCCATCCATTTTCTGCTGCTATAGGAGAAGGGTGAATATAGATAGCATGATGTTCGATCTGCGAGATGGCCAAGGGTGAGAGAGAAAGAGTCTTGCCTTGCAACCCGTCATTATGTTCGTCAAACTGTTCTAACAACTAATGTATCCCCTCTTAAATCCTGAAAACAAGCACGGTGGTGGTTAGCATTTGCCCTTCGAATGAGCTCACCTCACCATCAATTGATTGGTAAGGAGATAGGTAGATCATCCAAGTGAGAATTACCAACGTTGTGGTGTTTTCTAAAAATTAAACATTCTAACCCCTTCCATCCCCCTCCGTTCCCACCGCACAACCGCTTAATTTATAGAATATCAAATTAAGCGGTCATTAGTTGTTGCCGCAATATTTAGTTATTGTCACGTGTGAAGGATGAAATACAGACCCACACCCTCAATTCGTATAAATATGATTTTCATTCTTCATGTGGTTATTGCTAGATACATATTATTCCTCATTAATTGGGTCTAGACTACTCAACTTAACTCCCCTGATCTGTCTGTAGATGTTAAGGGGGACTAAGATCTTCCCTTTGACATGTGAATCTTCCCGTTATTACAATATTATGATTTTCTTCTCCCTTATTCCTCGCTACGGCTCTGCCAACATGTCAACATCATGTTTACTGCAGTGTCCATGAGAGTATTTTTATTTGATTTTAGTTATTTTCCCATTTTCGTGGTGACGACAAAGAACTGGTGTGTTGTTGCTTCTGTCAATTCTGTTTTCTGAATTTTGAATAGTAAATGAGACTGTCATATGAAAACAGTGTCACAATATTTCATTCCATCATTTTCTAGGTACGTTCGTTCTTCAAGATCGATACATGTAATATCGAGTGACTAGAAATAACGTAATACTATTATTTAACAAAGGTATAAATGAGGAGCATGCACAAAATTCCCCAAAAATGTTTCGTGAGTAGTGATGTACATACATGGTTAAAAAGCACAAATAATTCCCTTCAGATACTCTGAGGGGGTAAGTATTGGTATTTCGCAAAGAATGCAATAGTGATACAGCCATTTCTTATGTTCAACCAACCATCTTAGTGTGGGTACCGTTAAATATCATTCCCCTCGCAATCTGTGGGATAATCGCACTCTGGAATGAACCCATCGATTTGACGAGGGTCATCACACAGTTCAACCTGGAACATGTGTTCGAGTTCCCTCGCATCGTAGCCATAAACGGGCATGCATCCACCAGAGTCATCTAGATATCTACAGTCCACCTTTGGCGTAACACCATCATCTTCGTAGTTTAACTTGGCATTATAGATAATATTACCTTCATCGTCCCGAATAAAATCGCCATTTTCCTGGCGTTCCTCGTAGGTATCGCCATCAGGAACAAGGAAAGCAGTGAAATACGTGTTGGGCCATTTGCCATTTTCCTCAGCCCAGTTGACTGCTGTTTGCAATTGCGCTTGGCTAAACGTGATGGTATGTACATTCCAGTACCCATCCTCATAGTACTCCGTTACATCGTTCTTTGAAATTGGAGCAAAATTGCCTTTCGCATCAATCGGGTCTGGAGAATCCGCAAAGTACACGTCCTCTGCTCCGAGGTAGGAATCACCGCCCGTACCCCCCATCAGGTTCACATGCAGATTAGCAGTATCCATACTCTCCACATGGGTCCAAACCTGAAGTGTGTAACCCTGAAAGCCAGCAAAACCCCGAGGGATGCACGGTGGGAATTCAGGAAAGTTAATAGCATCTTGTTTTCCGGTTGGAGGAAGGTTCCAGAAGATTGTGGGCTGCGTCGGGCAGTCGCCCTGAACCTCCCCACCTTGAGTATACGCTGGTTGATAGGGTACACCCGATTCACTGAGCATGTTAGGGAAGGGGTCATGGTTTTCACCAGGCCCACCACCCGCTCCACCTCCCCACTCGGGCGCGATGAAAAACTTCCACATTACATTATACAATGGAGCACCAGGGGGGGGATCTTCACCGGGTGGGTATTTAGTAGGTTCAATATCTAAATTCAACTCAAAGGTATGTTCTGCACACTGCGAATAACCCATAGGAAAATCTTCCTGTGTATAAGGATATGCCGGGTTGTCCACCACAAACGGGTCATTCTTCGTATTTTCACTGATAAAGAAGTCTTTGCCATAGCCAAGGTCGAGGAGGTCAAAATTAATTTGGGCACGACGAGGCCGTTGCAAGCACCACCTAACCCTGGTGTGGAATTTCGCACCCACGGGGATAGACGTTGGCATGCACACAACCTGCAGGCAGCCCCCTACTTTCACTCCAGGAAGAGCCTCAATACTGTTGTCTTGAGCACATATTGGGCATGCAAGAGCCTTATCTGGTGGTAACACACACTGTTCTGGTTCTTCTGTGGGCTCTTCTGAAGGCTCAGGCTCTTCTGTGACTTCTTCTGTGGGCTCTTCTGAAGGCTCAGGCTCTTCTGTGACTTCTTCTGTAGGCTCTTCTGTGACTTCTTCTGTAGGCTCTTCTGTGACTTCTTCTGTAGGCTCTTCTGTGTCCTCAGGAATGTATTGAAGGTTCACATAGCTCTTGTCTGATCCTTCCTCCAATGGAGCACAAGCCACATCTTTTGTCACGTCTCTGAATGTGCATCCCAAGAACATGTCTGGATCATCATTCAATCGGGCACCAAGTGAAGAAGGAGCAATGATAGATGAGGGTTCTAGAACAATAGAAATGGGATCACTGAAGCAATTTCTCTGGTTTGTTTTCTCGCAGCACTGTAACTCATAAAGAAGTAAAGGAGGCCCATTATCACTTGCACACTCGTACGTTGTTACTGTAGCCGACACACACCCTAGGATAGAGCAACAGTCTGTATTGTTCGACTTAGGTCCATACATAAAGTTGTCCAATGTCCCATCAAGAACGTTGTTTGGCAAAGAACTGTACATATAAGTATCACCACAATCATCTCGTTCTTCGTCGCTGTCACCACTGGGCGCAGGCGTGGGAGCAGGAGTACTAGGTGCTGGAGCAGGCACCGGAGCAGGACCCTCCTCCCCTGAGCGTCCAGCAGAATCGGTACCATCCACCGCCCCCGAGCTACTGCTGCCATTGTCCCATGGAGCTGTCACCAGTACAGCCACAAGCACTGCAGCTATCACCACCAAACCTAGAAGCACAAACATTAATTTTTTAACACGCCTATGACTTTGAGCGGCGGGTGGAGGAGATTGACTCCTTGATTCATTTCCCCTTGATGCAAGGGGCACGTTGCTTGGGGTTTGATCACTCATTCTTGTCCCCTTTTAACCCTCTCCAATGAGTGTGCGTTTTCCTAGGGAGAAAGAAATTGGTTTACTCACTCATTCACGATGCGTTCCTGAGCCTTTCTGACCTTTACTACTAACTCACACTCTCAACCTCACCCGGCGATAACTAAATTACTACTCATGATGCGATACGTTTTCCAGCGCCTCTGGGATCTTCCACTATAACTCGAACTCAACCTTACCCCAAGGAGAACTAGACTGAAGCTCACGATACCCCTTCCAAGGCCTTACTTCAAGCCTTTTTCACTACTAATACTCACGATGCGTCGGTTCCTCAACCTCTGTGATCTCTAACTAACTTGCACTTAACCTCACCCAGGAAGAACTGAACTACTACTCGCCCCATACCTCCCTTCCTAACCCTATCTCACCTTCAGGACCTCCTAACTTTTGCGATGCTTGACCCTAGAAGAGTTGAGAGCGCTCTTTCCTGTAGAATTCCAATGCAAAGAGCTTCACTCGCCTCCCATAAATTACGGATTACTCCACCCAAAGGTATAAACAGCCAGCCGCCGGGTGTGGGTTGCAGGTAGTGGTGAATGATCTGAGTCAGCGAATTAGAGATCTAATTTCGCCGCAGATGAGTTTGAGGGGTGGCGAAAACCTTTGGCGGATCTATTTTGATGTGTTTTTGGCGTCTCTACGGTTTTTCCGCAATGGAAATTTTGACGAGAAAAGTTGTTACTGCAGGCCAATTGGGGGGGTTAATATGAGGGGGGGAGGGTTACGTCAAGGTATTAGGAAAATTTTGGGGGGTCATAGGAAGAGTTTAAGAGTGTTAGAGGCGGGTAGGGGAAGGTGTAGAGGGGGTTCGGTGTAATTATTGAGGGGGTGGGGGGGAAAAACCAAACCCCTTGAGACTGAAAATGAAATTTTAAATATGGAAAGAAATATATGCTCTTGGGAAATAATGGCCCACACTTAAATGACTCGTTGTTAGGATACGAGTCTAGAGGATGTTACAAGAGCAGAGTGTCGCGGTTTCCGTACCTGGATCGCGGGTACATGATTCTTTCAACCTCCAACCACTACACAAATGACAAGTAATGTAGTAGTCAAACAAATAGTGTTATTCACCACTATCTTACAATCTCGTTCCTTAGGATTCCCAAAGAGTGAGGAGAAATCTCTCTGCACTATCTACCTGCTATGTTCCTATGCCTATTTATACGGGCGCACAAGTTCCTCATCTACAGTAACATACGGTCCCCCAGACTAGGAAGGGGAGCTTGCTATTTTACCCTGTCAATTTCTAACCAATTCATTTATCCCGGTCACAACTACGGATCACCTACGTGCCGGATAGGGGTCTTGCCAATCCTGCTAAGCTGGCGCAAGCTCCACAAGTCCAACTAAATTTGATCCATTTAGTTGCATTACTGTTACAATGAGGAGTCCAATTGAAAAATAGCGCGTGCGATTAACCTACTTTGAAAGATCACTCCTCGAGTGGTGGAATAGCCCAGGGCGGCAAAAATATTGTATCTGGAAATGAAGAGCTCCTGACCAGCAGCTAATGGTTGAATATGGCATCCCAGGGGCCGCTTGGAACCCGCATTATGGAATCACGCTGATCAATGCACGCCGCAACAGTGTGGTAAGGGTTGGGAATCCGGATAGAGGCCTGTGAGTGATTAGAGCTACACAGAGAATTCAAACAATTATCGATCCAGATACGAGTACTGCAACAGACACACTATCCATAAGTGCAAGGTTAGCTTAAGTAGCACGTCACAGCGATCGGTTGCCGTATTGGAGCGCCCTTAAGTAGATGCCGGTGCATTAGTCGCCTGAGGTATTGGTACACTGTCGGTTTATCAGTATATAACCGACATTGAGTCTGGGGATGTTACAGTCCAGGACGTTACAATGGCAGAGTGATGCGATTGAGTAACCACGTTTCAACCTAGGAAACTCTAGCTTGGCACTGGCCCCTTGGTTCCTTCTGCTTGTCATTGGCTTACAAGTATCGGTATATATCTTCTGAGGTTGAGACTTGGTGAAGGCCAGAGGACACTTCTGAGTTTGTAATGCCCTAAGAAAAAGTATTGCCACTCCTCGGCGTTGCAAAAAGGTGGATTCCTAATGAACAACTCTTGCCCCGTCTCATCTGAATCTCATAGAGTGACAACATTTGTGTGATAAAAAGCGGGCTGGCTATTTGTAGCTCAGGGGTCTATTACAATGCGCAAACGGGAAGGATGTCCAACTCTGTGCTTAAATTTCACGCTGGGCGCTTCTGATGTTGCGTCCCGTTCAACATAAGTCACACTTGCTGTATCTATTGCAAGGCGGTAACTGCTTGGGCAAGCAATATGGGTGGCTAAATGTTTTGCGGGATGTCCTGGTCTGATTTCCACTTGACGTGTTATCCAGTGGTGATACTCCTGCTCTTGATTTTGCTATGCAAGCATCATTCAAGTGGCGGTGATGATAATTACAGCAACAGAATTTGGGGGGTTTCCGGCAGAGATTTCCCCCTGCTTGATTCAGATTCAGAAGAGCTCCCTAGGATCACCATGGTTCGCTCTTTCTCGTACCTCACACCACTACATCTATATGGCTGACCGTTCCCCTTGATCCTCGTTGTTTTTCCTTTTCTAACCTGCATCATGCAATCACTATTATTCGATTCCCTGCAGGTTGAGGATGTAGAGTTAGAAAGCCATTTTCCAGATGGGCAACTATCATTTCGGCGGAGTCTGATGCAGAAAAAAAAGAAGTGGGAGCCAGAAAGTGATTTGGGAAGAGTTTTTCAGGCATGAAAAGTTGATAGAAATGAAAAACGTACTGTCTGTTTCAATGTATTTCATAGCTGGTTTTCAATAAGCAAATGGCTTTCCCCCTTGCCTGTACCGCGGTTACTAAGTTCAATGAGCATGCCGCCTGAAATTGGTTCTTTTCATTTTTAGGTACCGCTGGACACTTTTGGACTAAAAGACTGGGATTCCCTGGAAATTTCACTCGGCAACAACGACTCTAGTGTTTTCTCTCGGTGGTACGTGGAAAGAGGTGAAAGCCATGGAATCATGGTATGGATGGGGCGAACCCTTCACAAGGATGGCGTGGCGAGAATCAGGCACTATCATCTCTTTCTATTCTTCATGCAGACAAATTGATTCTTACAAGATGTTGTTCTTTCTTTTTAACGTTTTCAGCTGGAGGCTGGACGGAGAAGGACGCAGCAGGGGTTTTAGCCTCTCTGTTACCTTGCCTCAGAAAGAGGAGGAAGGGCTAGTAACCCATGATGGGTACTCGGCGCACATTGTGTATGAAAGCGTACCATGTGAAGAAGCTGGAGTGAGCGAGCATATATTTCAATTAATCTAAACAAGTCTTAGGCAAATGTTTTTTGCGTGTCCACCCGTTTTGATTAGGAGACTGAAATTTGCTCAACCCCTTTCCAACGCTGGCTGTGGCAGGCTAATGAAACGGAACTAAACAGTAAAGTGTGCATCGCGGAGATGATTCGTCCCATTTGGGACACTCCTGTGCGTTGCAAGACTTTATATATGTGTTGGTATGACATTTTCTATCTCAAACAGTGACCAGCTTGCCTCCCTTTCACAGCACCAAGCGAGGCCCAGACCACCAGCTGGTGAGCATATTGAAGATGAACCTAGTATGCTAGAGGTTAGGACGTCGCCATTCCCTTCTTCTCTACACACTTTCCGCGTGTTCCAATTAAATCAGAGAGACACACATACATATATATACCATCATCTTGTCCTGTAGGTAGACAACTATGGATACGGTTATGCAAATGAGCTTGCTACTGCATGGGAGTTAAACATAGCTACGATGGCCCTCAGAAATGCGACGCTCTCACCTAGTGGTCTATTAAGCCAAGGTTACATTGACCATGGTGATGGCACATTTACAACTCCTACTGGCCTCCGCCTGGATGATGGAACCATTGTAGATGTCATGATTCTATACGATAATACTGCCTTAAACTACTGGGGCACTCACTCTCAGGTTTCGAAAAGTACAACAGACTCAAAGAACAGTAGCAATTAATGTTCCAATTTTTTTGCAGTCCGATTGGATTGGATTTCGAGATATTGTATGCGATGATCGATTTTATTGCCAATATATATTTATGAAACTCTCATCTTCATCTCTAGGCAGAAACTGATATTGTGTCCGCTGTATCATTAGCCAATGCTGTTCTACAAGAGAGCTCGGCGGAATTTCAGGTGAACACAAATAATAAATGTCCTTTTTGTACGCAAAATGGCTCGAAAAATATGATATTCTTTCTTTTGCTATGAATACGTGTTGATTGATTTTCTTGCGCCGCTTAGTATCCTAGCTACAGCCTGTTCAGCAGCTCATTAAGCCTCCCTGTCAGAAAAATAGTTCATATTAACACATTCAATTTGTTAGCTTCGTCTCTGCTACGTGGGATACATTGAGGAGTACATAGCATCTGATTGGTAATCGTTCAATTCTTCAAAATGATGAGCTGCTTGATTGGTACATACACCAGGTTAAGCCACTTAGTATTATGCCTATCCTCTCCTCCACACCCATGTTATATTACAGGCATTCTAGCTTGCACGACCTCCAAAGTTCTACGGGGATCCCCGCAGGTACACTGCGTGACATCTACCGTGCAGACATTGTGCAGGTAGGCTGCACATATCTTGATAAACATGTGAATAGAGAAGAGTATTGAATTTGAAGGATCACGTGCAATTGGGCGCGCTAGGGGAAAAGTTGTTTTGACGGAGAAGAAAGTATGTCATCTGATTCACTGATAAGAACAGACCACCACATTTACCTTTTGTGCTTCTGGGACATTATTAGATGTTTATTAAGCCTATTGATGGAGCAAGTTTCTGTGGCCTAAGCAGTACCGTCTCATATGATGAACATGGTGTCCATTCGCACTATGGAATGTGGCTCGAGAAATTTCAGTACGGTCTTGTTTCTCCCTCTTGTGTAAGCCAATTCTCCCAAATCCATGAAATGGGACACACCATTGGCTGTTTTCATGACTTTGAGTCAGGAGGATTTATACTTGGACCCACCAACTACCACTATGGCTACCGATTGTGTGGTGATGGGGGATTTAGAACAATTATGGCTTACAGGTAGGTTGATTTTCTCGTATATCCGTATCGTTTATCGTTTACCTCTAGCTGTGTCAACGGCTATCGAGTGATGAACCTGGTATGTGTTCTTCAGTTGTTTTGGCGCCACTCGGATGGGGTTTTTCTCGAGCCCGGACTACTACTGGGAAGGAAACGTCGCAGGAAGTACCCGTGACCCTGGTTCAAACAATTCTGCCATTGCTCGTGATGGGAGATGGGTTACTGCAAACTTTCGGTCCTCAGCACCTTCTAGGCTTCCAATATCAGATACAATCATGTGAGAAACAATTGTATACAAAGCTAATTTGTTGATGTAGGCAATGTGCTTCTGATTTTACAACTTTCTTCTTACAACTTATTACTACTTCTCTGCAATTTCCTCTGTCAATTCAAATTCAACACTGCAACGATTGCCTCATCATTCTAAGACCAAGTCTTATGACTAACCCAACATCAAACGAAATGCCGAACTCAAGAACCATACCAGATCATCTCCCCCCAACGCCAAGCATAACACCTTCAACAAGCACATTGCCTACTCAAATTCCAACAGCTTATCATCCAACTCATAACCTAACAACGACCACCAGCCCAACACTCAATTCAACCTCAAGCTCCGTGCTGATTCCAACACTAAGTCTTCCACAACCTTATCCAACACTTAACCCATCATCAAGCTCAATGACAAGGTATGTTTTTGGCTTGGCTATCACGCTTTGAGTTAGTATTGTTTACAATTGAAGACGTGGTGATGTGAATTCGCAGAAAACACTCTCCCAGACATCATCTGGGATAAAAATCCAATGCCTCGAGTTTGTCTCAATCTGATCAATGAATTGCTTAAATATACTCATAACTAGAACAACATTTATTACGTCAAGTAGTACCTTGTTTCTTCACCATTGCAACAAATTCGTTATTTCTTGATTAGGAAGTGACCAAAAAATGTCTTCTTCGCATTCTGTGGACTGCATTGTGTTTCTGTTTCAAATTTAGTGCATTCCACTGACTGGCATGAACAATATTGTGCTACGCTGACTTGGCGAAATATCTCTAACAGGCCATCATCACCAATGTCCATGATGAATAATTTAAACAATAGAGCATGGAATAATACACTGGATATTTCCATCGGATGTTACAAGGATGATAGGGCAGAAAGAGCACTTTATGGTGTTTTTATGGAATCGGACGAACTTTCAACTAATTTATGCATTAGTTTCTGCCGATCCATGAAATATGAGTTTGCCGGACTTCAGGGAGGGAACAAGTTGGTCTCATCACCATGTCTCAATCATTGTTTGCTACTATTCAAACCACTACTAAGCCCCTACTTACCTTTTAACCACCCTTTCTGCCTCTGTCACTCCGTTATATATTTTATTCTCATTTGTGAATATTCTATGTAACCAGGTGCTATTGTGGCACAAAAGCGTACGTGACTTATGGTTTGGAGGACGACCACAAAGTGTGCAGTGCAGAATGCACCGGGGACAGTAACAAATACTGTGGAGGGGTGCTATCTAACAGCGTTTACATTACTACCCCCATTGATAAACATTCCCCAACTTATTTGGGTAAGTGAAAAGAATGGAACTGCATACATAATATAGAGAGTGCAGTGCTTTTAG
>PJEL010005373.1_pt1 | contig 10348 bp, 6 predicted proteins | sample 1853271 | NCBI WGS metagenome assembly PJEL01 (sample SAMN08108733, study PRJNA415343) | Invertebrate metagenome, whole genome shotgun sequencing project. | host: Globobulimina | place: Sweden: Gullmar Fjord | collected 2015-08 | reverse complement strand
TGAACCTCTTGGTTACCTTTTAAGTACCACTTCAGAAAATGAGTTATCTTTTTGGATTTCTAGCAATAAAAATATGAGCATTAATGTAAATGACCACGTTACTTTAATTGTCAGCAATGATGAATTAAAAGGCATAGTTACAATGGTTATTGGTAGTAATAAAAATAATAAAGAACAAAAAATACATTTAAAATTAGAAGCTAACAATTATTCAAAACTGTCACCTAACGCAGATATAAAATTACTACTCACTCAGCAATCAGAAAAAGTCCTTAACTTAATTAAATAGTGAAATTTAAATGCGTCTCACAGACTACATTGACTTTAAACCATCAAAACTACCTCTTTTCTTACAAAGTGAAGTAGCTGAATGTGGTATCACATGTATAGCTATGATTGCTTTTTATCATGGTTATAAAGTAAACATGCTTGCTATGCGACAACGTTACCCCGTTGGTACTCAAGGAATAACAGTTAAGCACATTTTAAAAATTGCAGATGATATTGGCCTATCTGGGCGAGTATTAAAATTAGAGCTTGGACAGCTATCTAAGCTAAGGGGACCTGCAATATTGCATTGGAACTTTAATCACTTTGTTACGCTTGCTTCAGTAAATAGAACTGGCATTGTTATCCATGATCCCGCAAAAGGAAAAGTTAAACTAGATTGGCAACAAGTCTCTGAAGCATTTACCGGTATTGCAATCGAGTTAACTCCAACACCTGCATTTACTGTAGCCGATGAACGAGTGAAGATGCCGCTCAGAGCATTCATTGGCAATATTGAAGGACTCGCATCCTCATTATTTAAGATATTCGTTGTCGCCTTGATTCTGCAATGCTTCCTCTTAATATCCCCCTACTATATTAGAATTGTGATAGATCATGGAATTCCACTCTCCGATAGTGGAATGTTAATATGGTTGCTAATCGCATTTATTGCCGTCACCTTACTAACAACTTTTAGCAATATTATTCGCTCTGCTGCAATTTTATACTTAGACAAAAATTTGGGCTTTCAAGTAAAAGCGAACATCCAGCGACACCTATTACATTTACCCCTTTCGTTTTTTGAATCTCGCCATGTTGGCGATATTAAATCTAGGTTTGAAGCATTTAATGAAGTCCAAAGAATGATAAGTCGTGGTTTTATTTCTGCCATTGTCGAAGGCTTGCTAGGCATAACAACTTTAATCATTATGTATACTTACTCACCAGCTCTTGCTTTAGTATCTTTATCATTCCTCTTATTCACATTATTGCTTAGGTTATATTTAACCAACAAAGAAAATAAGCATTTAGAGCAAGTTTTATCTAAACAAGCAAAAGAAAACAGTCATTTTTTAGAAACTATCAGAGCAATTATGCCCATAAAATGCTATGTAAAAGAAAGTACCCGACTTTCTTCATGGCTCAATTTATTTGCAGATACTACAAATGAAAATATTAAACGTGAAAAGGTCACGATTACTGCAGAAATTAGCCAAGATTTAGTAAGTAAAATAGAGTATCTAATTGTTATATTTATTGGCGCGACATTAATAATAAATAAAGAATTTACTATAGGGATGTTTATTGCTTTCCTCGCTTATAGACAACAATTTTCGAGCAGCACACAAACTCTGGTAGATCATATATTTAAGTTCAAGTTAGCCTCAACTTATTTACGGAGAATGTCTGATATAGTGATGCAAAACCAAGAGCAAGAAAATACCTCACTGACAATAACCAAAGAACAAGCAAAAGGCCACATTGAAGTACGCGACCTGCATTTTCGATATTCAACATCCTCTCCTTGGTTATTTAAAGGAATAAACTTTAAAATTGATGCCGGAGAATCGGTGGCTATCATAGGTCGCTCTGGGTTGGGTAAATCATCGCTCCTAAAATTAATGACTGGATTAATCAAAGCAGAGCAAGGTGATTACTTGTTAGATGGGCACTCTATAAAAATGCTTGGCATGAGAAACTTTCGCTCAATGTGTGCGACGGTAATGCAGAATGATCAATTACTAAATGGTTCCTTAATTGAAAATATCTGCTTCTTTGAGCCAAAACCTGATCTAGATAAAATCACAGAAGCCATTAAAGGTGCTGCTATATGGCATGAGATTCAAAGCATGCCTATGGGTTTACATACTCAAGTTGGTGATTTAGGTAGCTCATTGTCAGGTGGTCAAAAACAAAGATTGCTTTTGGCAAGAGCGCTTTACAGTCAACCAATCATTTTATTTTTAGACGAAGCAACAAGCCACCTTGATGCTGCTACTGAATTGCAAGTAAATAAATATTTAAAATCAAAGAAAATAACTAGGGTCAGTGTTGCTCATAGGCAAGAGACAATACAAGCCGCAGATAGAATAATTGACTTAGAAGAATTAATTAAGACCCAAACGTTAGCCCAAGCTGTGTGATTAAATACCACGGTAAGAATAACAAAAGGAAGAGCTATGAAATTTACATCCAAACTAATCTATCAAGGGTTGATAGGTTTATCTGTCGTTATGCTTATCTCTGGCTGGCAATTAGGCTTTGCAGATAATGCCGAAGTTATATCAAAAGACTCTGTCACCATTGCGAAAGTTGAGCGCGGTGATTTCTCAATTAAGGTTGATGGCTATGGTTCATTGCAATCAATCAATAAACGGCTTCTCACAGCTACAAGTAATGCGGTGGTTGACGAAATAAAACTAAAAGCGGGTGCTGTGGTTAAACATGACACAGTGATCCTCACTTTAAATAACCCCGAACTAGAAAGTAAGCTACGCTTGGCATTAGCAAAACTTAAAAATGCCAAAACCCAAAAACGACAAACCGTATTACTACAGCAACGTGAGTTGTTAAATAGTGAGTCGAGTGTATCTGAGCTAAAAGCACAATCTGAAATAGCCATGCTGCAAGTTGAAGCAGAACGCACATTGGCTAAATCAGGCATTGTTTCCGGGATTAGTGCCAAGAAAAATGAGCTGGAGGCCAAACAGTTAATAAAGCGTATTGAGCTTGAGGAATCAAAACTCGATAAACTAACGCAAATGCAAAAAGAGGCATTATCGATTCAAGATGACTTAATAGCTCAGGCGCAAGACGAGTTTGATGTAGCCAAATTAATGGTTGAGCAACTTTCAGTTAAAGCAGGTATGAATGGTGTTATTCAACGCTTGCCCTTAAGTTTAGGGCAAAGTGTCAGTGCAGGTTCTGAACTGGCACTAATAGGGAGCCTCTCCCCTCTAGTTGGTGAAATAAAAGTACCGCAAATTCAAGCTCATTTAATTCAAATAGGTATGACAGCCCAAATTAGTACGTTGAATAACCAAGTGCGCGGCCAAGTAGTGCGTGTAGATCCTGTGATCAGCGACGGTGCTGTACAAATTGATATTGAACTCGAAGCTTCTGAATCAGACGCCATGAAACCCATGCAACAAGTAGATGCGACTATTTTTGCCGATGTACAAAAAGAGGTAAATTATATAAAACAACCAACAGGTGCAAGCGAAGGCAGCTATGGCTCATTATTTAAACTCACAATGGATAACAAAGCAGTTAAAGTTGAAGTGCAATACGGCAAAGCATCTGGCCAACTCATCCAAGTGTTGTCAGGGCTAGAGCCTGGCGAACAGGTTATTATTTCTACATTAGATATCCCCGCTGAAACAACAACAATAAAAATTGCTGGTTAAGGAAGAACAATATGAATACTGAAATTTTAAGAGTTAATAACCTAAGCAAGTCTTTTTCTAATGGCGAACAAGTCAGTCAAATTTTAAAAGGGATTAGCTTTACCGTGTACGACGGTGAGTTTATTTCTATTTCTGGGCCTTCTGGTTGTGGCAAGTCAACACTCCTTAACATTATGGGGCTGCTTGACACCCCTCAAAGTGGTGAATATTACATTGACGGTTTACTCGTCTCTGATATGGACTCAAACCAACGTGCGAAAGTACGCGGTAATCGCATTGGCTTTGTGTTTCAATCGTTTAACTTAATTGATGAAATGACCGTACTTGAAAACGTTGCGCTACCGCTAAAATACCGTGGTGACTCTTTATCATCACGTCACGCAAGAGCGTTAGATTGCCTAGAAAAAGTAGGTTTGGCTGATAAAGCTGATTTACACCCGAATCAAATTTCTGGTGGTCAACAACAACGCGTATCGATTGCACGCGCACTAGCTGGCGATTCTGGCATCATGCTGGTCGATGAGCCCACAGGTAACTTAGACTCAAAAAACGGCGATGCAATCATGGCGTTAATAAAAGATCTTAATCAGCAAGGCACCACCATTGTATTGGTTACCCATGATCCCCGTTATGCCGATATGGCTACGCGCAATATCCAGTTAAGAGACGGTACTGTAGTTGCCCAAAACGATGAACTCGTGCCAAGCACACCTGCAAATGTAAAACAGGTTGCTCAGTCATGTTAAAAACTGCCTACAATACTTTTAAACGTGCCAAACAATACTATTTCACCACCGTTTTTACACTGGCACTTACACTGTCGATGGTGCTTAGTTCATTTAGCTTGGTTGATCTAGTGTTTTTCGCCCCACTACCTTATCAGCAGAGCGATAACTTATATTTGCTTGAAGGCACAATTAATTCTAAAGGTTATTCAGGGCCTGCAAGTAATTCAAAAGTGATGAGCTACATACAGAGTGAAAACACCGTTTTTACTGATGTTGCTACTTATCATAAATGGACTGACTATAAGCTACTAGATAAGCCAACAAGACCTGCTGTGGACGTAATACTTGCCACACATAATTTATTTGATTTACTCGGCGTACAACCCAAGCTTGGTCGGTTATTTAACAAATCAGAAGCGCTCGGTACTCAGCAAATGTCAGTCGTTTTAGGCTACCGTGCTTGGCAAACCCACTATAATGGTGACCCGAATATTGTTGGTAAAAAAATACAACTCAACCAACGTCGCTTTACCGTTGTAGGTGTTGCACCTGACGATCTCGTATTACCCTCATACAGCAATATAAATGATGCAATATGGCTTCCCATAGATGCTGACGAAGCTTTTAACCCTAAAACATCAAATGGCTTTATGGGTGCATATAAGAACGTTGTTAGATTTAAACCCGCAATCTCAGAGCAAGAAATTAGTAAACAATTAAGTGATTTATCACTCAAAGGTGCGCAGTTGCACGCTCCTAATATTTTAAAAGACTTTACTGTCAATGCGCGTGTTACTGCATTTAATGATGCACTTAGGGGCGACAGCGGAAAGATTGTACTCATGCTGCTCTTAGGTGTGTGTTTATTAATGCTCATTGCACTTATTAACCTTTCTAGTATGCAGCTCGCTAAAGCCATTACGCGCATCAAACCCCTTGCAATCAGCTTTGCATTCGGAGCAAGTAAAAGACAGCTCATTATTGAAACACTCAAACATAATGTTTTACTCATTAGCATTGCGGTGTTACTTGCTTTAACACTTACTCAAATCGGCTTTATCGTTATTCAAAACCTAGCAGCTGACGCCATTCAACGTTTAGACACGCTTTCTCTTAGCTTTAATACTTTGTTATTTTCAGCTTTTCTAATTATTAGTATTGCCTCACTTTATTCATTTATAGAACTTAGTGTAGTGAAGGAACAAAACTTAATGAGCAGCCTACAAAGCAGCGGTAAAGGAACGGGCAAGCAAATGAGTTCAGCCACCAGCCATTTACTTGTTGGTCTGCAAATTTTGTTTTCGTTCTTAGTATTAACCACTGCTAGCCACGTAGTTTTAGTAACACTTTCGGAAGCACTCAGAGATAACGGACTGGATACAGAAGGTAAATATTCATTAACAATAAACTATAGTAATGTCGATAAATCCGGCGAACGCATTAATTTACACAAAGCAATTAACCAGAGGTTGCTGGCGCTTAACAATGTGAGCAGCTTAGCTGTGTCATCCGAAATGAGGCTGCCAAAAACGGTTAATGTCAATCAAATATATAACGAAGCTGGACAGTATATTGCCCAAGCACGTAATAGCTTAGTAACTGCCAATTACTTTACTGAACTTAACTTAACGATAACGGGTAATGGCTTTGCCAAAGGGGATGAACAACTCGAAAACCCACCGATCATTATCAATCAACGCCTTGCAGATTTACTTAATAAAAACAGTAATGAAGTACTAAACAGTAAAGTGAGTTTTGATAATAAAAAATACTACTCAATCATAGGCATTGTCAGCAACACCTATGTACCGGGCAGCCCTGAAAGTGAAGACTTTGAAGTTTTTACACCTAAAGATTACCCTGGTTGGCAACAATTTACGTATTTAATTACTGTTGCAGATGAAAAGAATGCAATGGCCCATATTCAACAAGCAGTATTAGAAGTAGACCAACGATTAGACATTAATAACATAGCCTCTTTAACAAGTATGTTTGATGAAAAAAGGCAACGTCACTTAAATGCAGCATGGCTGGCTATTGTTTTGGCATCAACATCGCTGCTGATGGTGTGTATTGGCATAAACGGTATTGTTAGCTATTTAGTTAAAGTGCGCAGATATAGCTTAGGCGTAAAACTTTCTATGGGGGCTGACAATTATAGGTTACTAAAAGAAAGCTTATTAGAACTCATGCAACCCATAACAATGAGCTTAGTGTTAGCCTTTTCGTTGGCATTTTTAATTATAGGCTATTGTATGTCATTACCTGGGGTTGACCTGCCTGTAGACTGGTGGTTAACAACGGTCATTTGGCTGGGTTTATTAGCGGTATCAGTACTTGCCAGCTTTTTTCCGATCAACCAAACGTTACGACAAGATCCAATAAAGGCATTACGAAATGAATAAACTTTATCTTATTACAGCGTTATGGTTCATTGCTTCATCATCCGTTGAAGCTATTGAAGTAGATAATAGTAAGTGGGCTAATCTCATAGAATCTACAGGCCAAGAAACTATTTCATTATCACCAAATGGGGAGCTGGTTATATTTTTACACCAAATAGAATACCCATCTATTGAATATTTATCTCAACAGCGCGTCGCATTAGCTGGTCTGGATTTTTATACTAATTTATCGAGCAGAGTTGATACTGAACAATATAGCCACGCAACTTTATTTAATCTTGCAACAAACGCTAGAGAAGAAATTAAGACTGTAGAGGGAGTGATTGTCGATTTTAATTGGTCTCCTGATGCTAAAAAAGTCGCATTTTTAATTCAGCAGGGTGCCAATACAAACCTATGGTTATACGATATAAATAACAATGTATCTAACAAACTAACAGATCTCAATTTATCCACAAGTCTTGGCGGAAGGCATCTGCGATGGCTACCTGATGGCCAAAGTATTGTCGTCAAGCAGCGAAATTTGCCAATAAAGACATCTGAATATATACGTAAAAAACCCAATTTGTTGTCATCTGAGCTGCAAAAAGAGCAAGGGCGGACCCATCAAAGCTTATTAATTAATGACGAGATGAAGAATCAGTTTACATCTATCAATCAAACCAAATTAGTGAAGATAGACCTCAATGGTAAAGTTTCTACATTAACTAAAAGTGGCTTATTTAATGATTTTTCCGTCTCTCCCGATGGTAAGTATTTACTGTATTCCATGCCACCGAGTAAGTTGTCATCTTATTTACCTTATAAAAAATGGGGGAGCGCTTATAATATCGTTAATATAGAAGAACCAACTACCACATACAGCTTACCCAATTTAAACGATAAAATTAATCTACCTAAATCTAAAGATAGCGTACCTATTGGCGCTAGGTTAGTTAAATGGCTACCATCAGAAGACTCAACTGTGACTTGGGTCGAAGCGAGTGATAGAGGGGATATGTCTTTAGCTCAAACTTACCATGATCACATCTACAAACTAGTAAGTCCATTTGACGAGAATAAAAAACTGGTGCATCAAGTAGAATGGAGAGTTCACGATGTATTATGGGGCGTTTCCGGAATAGGTGTACTTCAGGAATGGCGCTATGATAGCAAACAGGCAAGAACTACTTTAATCAACGCCGAAACTTCTGTGAATTATTTAATCCATCAAAGAGATTATCGTGATAAGTTCAACGACTTTGGTGATCCACAGACTCTCCGTACGCCTGAAGGATATGAAGTTTTAGTTGAACAAGATAATTATTTATTTTTCTTTTCCTCAGGACAAAGTAAAGAAGGTATAAAGCCAATAGCTCAATCTTTTAATACATCGAATCACGTTGTTGAAACTATATTTTTAAGCAATACTGACAATATAGAAATGCCCCTAAGAATCGCTAATAACACCTTAATAATAGAAAAGCAAAATAATACAAGCGCACCTCAATACTACGCATTAACGAGTAAAGATTTCAAAAAACAGATTTCACTTTTATCAAGCGAAAATAAAAATAGTTTTGTTAACCAGCCACTTACTATCAATTACAACAGAAGCGATGGATTACATCTGGTTGGAACACTGCATTTACCTAACAATTATAAAAGGAATAAATCAGATAAAATCCCTGCTATTTTATGGATTTACCCCGATGAATTTAAAAACAAAAAACTTAGCCAGCAAAATACAGTACGCACGAATTTATTTAGAGAGTTTGATCCGCTAAGTCCCTTGGTATTTCTTCATGACGGTTTTGCCGTTTTCGAATCTCCCTCAATGCCAATCACTTCATTTAATGGGGGAGAGCCTAACGATGACTTCATTAATCAGATTCGTTTAAATGCCGAAGCTGCCGTCAATGCTTTAGAAGATACTGGCTCTATTGATATTCAAAGATTAGTTGTTATGGGGCATTCTTATGGAGCCTTTACTGTGGCTAACTTACTCGCGCATACAGATCTATTCAAAGCTGGTATTGCTCGAAGTGGTGCATACAATAGGACTCTTACCCCTTTTGGGTTTCAGGGTGAAAAACGTAATCTATGGCAAGCAAAGGAAACATATATTAATATATCCCCTCTAATTTATGCGGACAAAATAAACGAGCCTTTATTGTTAGTTCATGGTGAAAGCGATCAAAACTCAGGCACTTACCCAATGCAATCAATGAGAATGTATCAGGCACTAATTGCTAATAAAAAGACGACTCAGCTAATTATGCTTCCGTATGAAGGACATACATATCAAGCTAAAGAAAACCTATCTTACTTGCTCGCCCACCAGTCTGAATGGGTAAAGAAATGGCTAAACACTTCTGAATAATATGCTAAAACTATTTAATCCACGCCAAAAAGAGTTGCTTGAGCAACGCAAAACTGCCCATGAGACTTGCCGCTTGTTTGCAAAAAGCCCAAGTAAAGGTAATTTAAAGCGTATTAAGAGTTTGTTTACAATGTGTGGTGAAGGAGTGATCATTGAGGCTGGCTTCCACTTCGACTATGGCTCACAAGTGCAAATTGGTGATCGTACTTTTATAAACATTAACTGCACTGTGTTAGATGCGCCAATTAATGAAGGAGCCATAAGCATTGGCGACGATTGTTTAATCGGCCCAAACGTTCAGCTATTGGCCGTATCTCATGCAGTTGAGCCTAAGCAAAGGCTACAAAAAGAAAACTTTGCAGCGCCGATTACTATCGGCAATAACGTGTGGATTGGCGCAGGAGTTATCGTTTTAGCGGGTGTTACCATTGGCGATAACGCTGTAGTGGGCGCAGGGTCGGTAGTAACTAAAGATATTGCTGCAAATACAGTGGTTGCTGGTAACCCTACGATGAAAATTAAAGAGATTTGATCGTATATATTGTAGGTCGTCATTTATGGCGACAATAACATAAACATTTAAGTTACATTTTACGCGCTAAAGCACGTCCTACATAATCTCAAACACGTCCCGTAGGTCGTCATTTACGGCGACAATAACATCAACTCCCGCGTTACACATTACGCGCTAAAGCACGACCTACTTAATTGCACAGCATATCTTGTAGGTCGTCGTTTACGGCGACAATTAACTTGCAATATAGGTAGTTAAACTAACCTAAAGATCAGTGGGCTTACCAATATTAGTCCGCAACAAAAGCCAGCTTTAACTTGCCATGCTTTATATTTGCCTGTGACTTTAATACCTAAAAATGGGCTTAATAAATCGATACGACGCGCAGCAATAAACACTAGCCAACAAATAATGAATGTGAGACTTAGTATAAGTAATGGCTCCAAAAAACCACCTAGTTGCAGTTCAGATATATAAAAGGCTAAGCCAATAATCACACTTTGATGTAATAGATAAAACGGAAATACGGCTGAGTTTAATAAAGCTGCATATTCCGGAGCATCGTGAACAGTGATTCCGGCCCATCGTGAACACCCGTTCTGGTTTTAGCGTGAACGCTCATTCCGGTTTTATCGTGAACACTTTTGACTGATTTTCCGGAA
>PJEL010005372.1_pt1 | contig 10348 bp, 8 predicted proteins | sample 1853271 | NCBI WGS metagenome assembly PJEL01 (sample SAMN08108733, study PRJNA415343) | Invertebrate metagenome, whole genome shotgun sequencing project. | host: Globobulimina | place: Sweden: Gullmar Fjord | collected 2015-08 | reverse complement strand
CCTTCATATGTACGTAATGACATTTCAGTCTCATACGACATGGACTTAAAAGAAGATGGTGAATTGCGTCTATTTGGTGGTGTAAATAACATCTTTGATGAAAATGGCCCGTTTATATTAGGTGGCAAAGGCAACTACGATAGTAATTACGGTGGTGGTAAAGGCCGTTTCTTCTACGCAGGTGCTGAATTTAAATTTTAATTCTTACACTTATAATTAAGCTATACAGTTAAAAGACAAGGACGTGAATCAGGGTAAATGGACTTACCGTTTTATTGAATAGATTACGCCATAAGGATATGGCGTTTTTTCAAATTATGCAGAGTAGAAACTTCATGGTAAAAACCAAATCGTTTATCGCTTTATTGCTGGTATTAATTGCAATTGCGGTAAGCTATAACTTTACAAAAAAACAAGCGGAAGCCATTGATATTTTAAAGATCAATGTAACTGACGGACCGTATGTTTTTGCTCAAAATAATGAATTAGAAGCCTTTTGGCTTTGCAATGGTGAAGTTGAAAGTGAAAAACTAAACCATCAAAAACTACCGCTAACATTAAGTTATTGTGATTTAAGTGCCAATATTTTCACAATGAAAGCAGCTCAAGATAATGTGGTTGAATATCAGGGTGATTTTAATGTAGCAGCATTGAGTGATTTTCATGGTCAATACGACTTAATGAAGCGCTTATTAACGAATAACAATATTATTGATATTGCTGGCCATTGGGCCTTTGGCGATGGACATTTTGTTATCACTGGCGATGTATTTGATCGCGGTGATAAAGTTACTGAAATACTTTGGTTTCTTCATAACTTAGAACAAGAGGCGCTAGCCGCTGGTGGGCAAGTACATTTGCTTTTAGGTAATCATGAAGTGATGGTACTAAATGGCGATTTACGTTACTTACACCCAAAATATATTGAAACTGCGAAAAAAATGGCTAAACCATTTGAACAGTTGTTTTCTAAAGAGAGCATACTGGGCGATTGGTTACGGGCCAAACCAGTATTAGTAAAAATCAATAATATGCTTTTTGCTCATGGTGGTTTTCATCCAAGCTTAGCGCAAGAAAAGCGCACGCTTGAAGAAATTAATACCATATTTAAGCAAAACTTAGTAAAAGCTGAAATGGAAGAAGAGCGAGCTGGCTGGGGCAAATACCTTCATAAAACCAATGGGCCAATTTGGTATCGAGGTTACTTTAAAGATGATGGCGCTACAGCAGAAGAAATCGACTTATTGCTCTCTCATTTTGACGTTAAGCATTTAATTGTCGGACATACTTCGCAAAAGCAAATTGAAACACGATTTCAAGGTAAAGTTATTGCCATAGATTCAAGCATTAAAAATGGTGAATATGGTGAGATTTTATTGATATCAGAGCACGAAATGATAAGAGGTAGCTTACAGGGGGAAAAATTACCGCTGTAACCCTCACTGTTGCTAGCACTAGATTAGCGCTAATTTTTTTATCATATAAAGTGCTAGCCTTATAAAAGGTCGGGTTATAAAAGTTACGAGGGGCTGTTGGTCTTTCATTTTAGTCTCTGCTATAGGCTAATTTTTAAGATAACAAGGCGAAGAGAGTGTTATGTAGTTACTCTACTTTAACGATTTTCAACGATGTTAGGTTGAAAATTTGCCATAGCCCTTTGGGTTGTCTTGAAAAACAGAGTCTCTTTGTTATTTTTCACGCATTTGGAATAACCCAACATTATAAAAAATGCCGCGATTATCTATTTTTCAAAAGCAACAGAGCTAAAACCTGAAAGATCAACAGTCCCTAATCATAAACAGTTACATATTAATCACTTTACAAAAGTAGGCAAAATGCGTGACTATATCGAAAAAATTTCTCGCAAAAAATTTGCTGCAAAAATTCTGAGTCTACTTTTATGATTAAAAAAACAGCTTTATTATTATCGGTATTATTTATCAGTGCCTGGCAAAATGTAAATACTGCGCAAACACCATTAGCCCAACAAGCTGAACCAAAATATCAGGAATTTATCACCTCAGGTGATGCTTTACCTATCACCACTATCGAAAATATAAACGGTAATACCGTTGACCTTTCAACGCCTGATAAAAAGAAACTAGTTATTCTTTTTGCGACTTGGTGCTCAGATTCAAATAGAATGCTTAATGCACTCAATGAATCAGAAATTTTAAATGATACTTCAATCGAAATTATTGCTATTGCGCGCGAGGAAGATAAAGCTACCGTAATAAAGTGGCGTGATGAAAATCATATCAAAGTACCACTTGCTGTTGATGTTGACCGCAGTATTTATTCTCAATTTGCCAAAGGCGGCATTCCACGATTGATCACCGTTTCTCAAGACAATAAAATTATTAAAATGAATTTGGCTGAAGGTGAAAACCAATTAGCTAAAATTCACTGGGCAAAATAATTGTTCAAAGCGTGAAAAACTGGTCTAAGGTTTAAGTCAGGTTGGTAATTATTTACAGCAGTTTTTCTACAAAACTGTGTGAATAGTATCAGATAACATGGATGGTGGTTCTTCAGGAGATAGCAATGTTGTTAAAAATTTCTGGATTGTTTTTTGTTGGTTTAGCGATGTTAGGTGCAGTTTTACCTTTGCTACCGACAACGCCATTTTTATTAGTTGCCGCCGCATGTTTTGCAAAATCTTCGCCCTATTTACACAATATGCTTTTGCAAAATAAAGTTTTTGGTCCATTAATATACCATTGGCAACAATCGCGTAGTATTCCGAAAAGAGCCAAGGTAGTCGCTATTTCGTCTATGGTTGTTGCTGGAGCTTGGTCATGTTTTATTTTGAGCAACCCCTATTTACAGCTATTAGTGATTAGCTTAATGCTTGGGCCGGCCATATTTTTATGGCGATTGCCAACATCTGATGGCAATCGCTAACTTCACATTAACTGGAGGCTAATTGAAGTATTACCTTAGGCAAGTGCTTTTGATACTAATTTAGCTAGATGCTCTGGTAATGTTAGTGAAAGTGCGATGTTATGCGCGTGCTCTGACATTTTTCGCCAAGTAAGTTGCACAATACGGACTATTTTATCTTCGGTATGTTTGGCAGCAAAAGCATCAAAATAGTAACTAAGAAAAACAAGACAAGCGACATCTTCTAAGGTTTGACTGTTTTCATTCGTTTTTAGTTTCTCTTTGCGAATGATTATCGCGGTAGTTTCAGCATCATCTTCATTGTAGTTATTTTCAAGCATAATTTCTTTGGTCAATTGTGCATGAAATTTCCCTTGTTCTTTACGCCACAACAAATAACCCGCTTTACCTGCTGCAAACTCAGTGCGTTTTAAATGCCAACGTTTAATATGCTGTGCGCGAACAGCAATTTGTAATAATTCATTAGCTTGTGGCCAATGTTCATTAAGACAAGCTGTCATGTAATGACCATAAAGCAATTCGTTTGCTTGGCTTTTGCCGTCGATCTCAGTGGTATTTGGATCTTGTGCATTTATCTCATCGATCGCGATTAATACCTGAGCTAATTGAGAAGTACTCATAAAAATTCTCGGAAAATAAAAAGGGCTATCTTAACGTGTTGACCAATATTTACAATATTGTCTGGCTGTTTATAAAAAGAGTGATAATTTTATAAACAATGATCGTAGGATCATATTGTCGTCGCGCTGGCTTTTAAGTATAATACTTTCCCGTCCTGTTAGAGCATTCTAGTTTCTTCAATAAGATTGTTTTAGCGCAAAATTTCTGTTTACCCTGACTTTTGGTATCACATGACAACTAGATATATTTTTGTAACTGGCGGCGTTGTTTCGTCTTTAGGTAAAGGCATTGCTGCAGCATCGCTTGCCGCAATTCTCGAAGCACGTGGTTTAAAAGTAACCATGCTTAAACTTGACCCTTATATTAATGTTGACCCAGGCACAATGAGCCCTATTCAACATGGTGAGGTATTTGTTACAGAAGACGGTGCTGAAACAGATCTAGATTTAGGTCATTACGAGCGCTTTATTCGCACCAAAATGACCAAGCGTAATAACTTTACTTCGGGTCGAATTTACCAAGATGTTTTGGCTCGTGAACGTAAAGGTGAATTTTTAGGCGCTACTATTCAAGTTATTCCTCATATCACTAACGACATTAAACGTCGTGTTATTGAAGGTGCTGAGGGTTACGATATCGCTATGGTTGAAGTAGGCGGAACGGTTGGTGATATGGAATCTCAGCCATTTTTAGAAGCTATTCGTCAATTAGCACTAGAGGTTGGTCGTGAACGCGCTATGTTTATGCACCTTACGTTAGTACCATATTTAGCTGCCGCTGGTGAAATAAAAACCAAGCCAACACAACACTCAGTAAAAGACTTACGTTCGATTGGTATTTTACCCGACATTTTAGTGTGTCGTTCAGACCGTGCTATTCCTAATGCTGAACGCGCTAAAATAGCGTTATTCACTAATGTTGAAGAAAAAGCCGTTGTATCAATGCGTGATGTTGACAGTATTTATAAAATCCCAGCGTTATTAAAAGCACAAGGTACTGATGAAATAGTTGTTAAACGTTTTGGCTTAGAGGTGCCAGAAGCGGACTTAAGCGAATGGGAACAGGTACTTTATCAAGAAGCTAATCCTAAAGGTGAAGTCAATATTGGCATGGTAGGTAAGTACACTGAATTACCAGATGCATACAAATCAGTAAATGAAGCATTAAAACATGCAGGCCTTAAAAACCAAGTAACCGTTAATATCAAATACGTTGACTCGCAGGATGTCGAAGTTAAAGGTGTTGAGATTTTAGCCGAACTTGATGCGATATTAGTACCAGGTGGTTTTGGTGAACGTGGCGTTGAAGGTAAAATTTTAGCGGCACAATATGCTCGTGAAAATAAAATACCTTATTTAGGCATCTGTTTAGGTATGCAAGTAGCATTAATTGAATTTGCTCGTAATGTTGCCGGCTTAGAAGCTGCACACAGTACTGAGTTTAATAAAGAAACACCGCATCCAGTTGTTGGTTTAATCAGTGAATGGTTAGACGAAGAAGGCCAAATTGAATACCGTCATGAAGAATCAGACCTTGGTGGCACCATGCGTTTAGGCTCACAATTGTGTCACCTTGTGAAAGGTACCAAAGCTTGCGACGTATATGGTAGTGAAACAATCAATGAGAGACACCGTCACCGTTATGAGGTAAATAATAACTACCGTGAACAATTAAGCAAAGCAGGTTTGATTTTCTCAGGGCTATCTACGGATAAAAGTTTAGTGGAAGTGATCGAGGTACCAGATCACCCTTGGTTTGTTGCAGGTCAGTTTCATCCAGAGTTTAATTCGACTCCACGTGATGGACACCCGTTATTTGAAAGTTTTGTTGCTGCCTCCTTCGAGCATCAAAAACAACAATCAAGCTAAACAATTAATGAAACCGTAGCCACATGCTGCGGTTTTGTCATTTAGGCACTTAACCTTTAATGATTAAGAGTCTTTAGTGATTCAAAGTTTTTAGTAATTAAAAGTTTTAATGATTTAAAAAAATTAGTCTTAGCGCGCTGGCTAAGTAAATAAAATAATAGTGATTAATAGTAGGAATAATAATGTCAAACATAAGTAAAGTGATTGCTCGTGAAATAATGGACTCGCGTGGAAACCCAACGGTTGAAGCTGATGTATTTTTAGAATCCGGTGCTTGGGGGCGTGCTTGTGCACCTTCTGGTGCATCTACTGGTTCTCGTGAAGCACTAGAACTACGTGATGGCGATAAAGCTCGTTATTTAGGTAAAGGTGTACTTAAAGCGGTTACTGCAGTAAACAATGATATTGCTGCTGCACTTGTCGGTAAAAACTCGTTAGAGCAAGCTGAAATTGACGGTATCATGATTAACTTAGATGGTACTGAAAACAAAGAAAAATTTGGTGCTAACGCTATTTTGGCTGTTTCTCTTGCTAACGCTAAAGCAGCTGCAATGGACAAGAAAGTGCAATTGTTTGAACATATTGCTGATCTTAATGGTACGCCAGGCCAATATTCTTTACCGCTTCCAATGATGAACATTATCAATGGTGGTGAGCATGCCGACAACAATGTTGATATTCAAGAATTTATGATCCAACCTGTTGGCGCGCCAAATTTTAAAGAAGCCCTACGTATGGGAGCTGAAATTTTCCATGCACTTAAAAAAGTGCTTTCTTCTAAAGGCATGAGCACAGCAGTAGGTGATGAAGGTGGTTTTGCGCCAAACCTTGAATCAAATGCTGATGCCTTAGCTGTCATTAAAGAAGCTGTTGCCGCAGCAGGTTACGAATTAGATAAAGACGTAACGCTTGCACTTGATTGTGCTGCTTCTGAATTTTTTGATAATGACAAAGGTATTTACGACCTTAAAGGTGAAGGCAAGCAATTTACTTCAAACCAATTCTCTGACTTTTTAGGCGAGCTTTGCGCGCAATACCCAATCGTATCAATTGAAGATGGTTTGGACGAGTCAGATTGGGATGGTTTCAAATACCAAACTGATCTTTTAGGTGATAAAGTACAAATCGTTGGTGATGACTTGTTTGTAACGAATACTAAAATTTTAGCGCGCGGTATTGAGAATGGTATTGGTAACTCTATTCTTATCAAGTTCAACCAAATCGGTTCGCTTACTGAAACATTAGCCGCAATTAAAATGGCGAAAGATGCTGGTTTTACTGCGGTAATTTCTCACCGTAGTGGCGAAACTGAAGATGCTACGATTGCTGATTTAGCTGTTGGTACTGCTGCAGGCCAGATTAAAACGGGTTCTTTATGTCGTTCTGATCGTGTTTCTAAGTACAACCAATTATTGCGAATTGAAGAATACTTAGGCGACAAAGCTGTGTTTAACGGTCGCTCTGAAATTAAAGGGCAATAAACTAGCCTTATACTTTTTGAAAGAACAATCTAAAAAATTAATTTTAAAGCCACTGTGAAGTGGCTTTTTTTTATCCGCTTTTTGTACACTTTATTAATGCTTTTAAAAGAAAAGGGTTGCATATGCAACAAATTGACCCAAAGTACAGGGGTAAAGTTACATTTATAGCTGAATTTATGTAGCACAATGGAGTTAAGACAAATTTCTTATTAACTACGAATGAATAAAAAATATTCGTATTTAGAAGCTAGCACTTACTGGAAACTATATGATTAAATCAGCTGTTAGACTACCGTCACTCTTTCAAGTGACAATTGCACTTGGCATATTTTTGGCGCTAGCATTTTCATTTACTGCAAGCCTTGACTTGCCCATTCAACTTGCTCTTTATATTGGTTGGTTTGTAATACTTGGTTTAGGTTACTACTTGGGGCACAAGTACCATGATATGGAAATGGCTGCCTTCGACGGTATTTCAAAAGGTTTGCCAGCGGTGCTTATTCTTTTAGCTGTTGGTGCCTTAGTGGGTACATGGATAGCTGGTGGCATTGTACCGACCATTATCTATTACGGCTTACAAACTATTCACCCTTCAATTTTTCTACTCGCCACCATGATCATTTGTTCGATTACTGCGATTGGTACCGGAACATCATGGGGAGCAGCGGGTACGGCAGGTATCGCTATGATGGGTATAGGGCAGGGCTTAGGTGTACCTGCACCCGTTATTGCCGGTGCGGTACTTTCTGGCTGCTATTTTGGCGATAAGCTTTCACCACTATCAGATTCAGTGATATTAGCTTCATCTATGTCTGGTGTTGAAATTGTAGAACATATTAAAGGTATGTTACCTATTGCGGGCATCAGTTACATCATTACCGGCATTATGTTTACCATTTTTGGGCTTCATTATGCAGGCAATGCTGATATGTCATATGTGCAATCAGTGATGGTAGCGATGGAAAATCAGTTTGTTATTACGCCGTTATCATTTATTCCGCTATTTGTCATTTTGGCGCTATTAGCAATGAAAATGCCGTCTTTCCCTGTAATAAGTTTAGGTGCTTTTATTGGTGTTGTTTGGGGAATATTAGTGCAAGACATTAACGTATTAGATGCGGTAAATAGTACTTGGGCACCGATACCTGTTTCTTCGGGAGTCGACTTTCTTGACTCAATACTTAACCGTGGCGGTATGTCTTCAATGTTGGGCTCTGTTGCCGTGATCATTTTTGGCTTAGGCTTTGGCGGTTTACTTGCCAAAGTTGGCGTACTCGATACTATCTCAAAGCTATTTGAAAAACGAGTTAAAACCGCGGGTGGTCTTGCAACGTCGACAATAGGTACGGCGTTTATGGGTAACGTATTTGGTTCAGCAATGTATGTATCGCTTATTCTAACCCCTAAAGTCTGTGCAAAAAATTATGACCGATTAGGCTATAAGCGCAAAAATTTATCTCGAAATGCTGAATTTGGTGGCACGTTAACCTCTGGCATGGTGCCATGGAGTGATAATGGTATTTATATGGCTGCTATTTTAGGTGTCGCTACCTTTTCTTACTTACCCTTTATGTGGCTTAGTTTTATTTGTATATTAGTCACTATTGTTACTTCTTATATGGGCTGGTTTGTTGATAAAGTTGACGAAAATGAGCAAGAAGATATTGCTATTGATGAAGCCGGCTTAAACGATATTTTAGAGCCTCTGCCTGCTTTAAAAGCGACAAGTTAACGTAGCGAGTTAAAACGATACTAATATGAACTAAAAAACCACCTGTTAGGTGGTTTTTTTGTATGAAATTAATGGTCAATAAGATGGGGTTTAAATACTTTTAGTCTTTGCTGTTCTAGATTTTTAGTGAGTTTTTCAATATTCCCATCTTCAATAAACTTAGCAAATGCAGCTTTGGCAATACTTGCCATTTCAACAGGGGTTTCTCGATCAAAATATTGGCTAAAATGACTGGCGTTTTGCAGTGATAATTGGCCCAGCATCAATAATTCATTATCACTAAAGTTAGCCGTTATATGCGGTGACAAAGTTGCTAAGGCATGATTGAGCTTTGATTGAATATCGGCACCAGACATAAATTGAATAAATGTAAATGCATCATTTTTTTGCTTTGAATTTTTCATCATGCTCAGGACTGAAATGGGTGATATTTCGTGGTGTTGCTGCTTTGTTGTCATTTGTGGGAAGGGGAAATAGCCAATATTGGAGATAAATTTTTTGTTGATTTTGTGTGCGGTAAAACTGCCCATTAAGTACACGCCAGCGTATTCTCTAACAATTAAAGGCAGTAATTTTCCGCCATCTAAAAGCGCTGGTTTTAAGGGGAAATAATTTTTGTCTATCAATGTTTTCCAATAACTTAACGCTTGTTGTACCTGTTGGCTTTTATAAGAGATTTTTCCTTGCATTAGCTCTTGGTAAAAATCAAAACTGTTATTTCGTAAGATTAAATAATCAAACCAAGCGGCTGCTGGCCAAGGCGTTTTGGTGCCAATAGCTATAGGGGTAATGTTTTGCTGTTTAATGGTCTCTAGAATATGCAAGAATTCTTGCCATGTTTTAGGCGCTGTTAAATTTAGTTTTTTGAACAAGGCTTTGTTATAGAAAAAGCCCCAAGGATAATGTGAGACAGGAACGGCATAAAAATCATTTTCAAATCTAACATTTTGATTGCTAGCATTGCTAAAGTTTTTTTCAAAATTATTAACAATAAATTTAGGCAAAGGTTCAAGAAGATTTTCTTTTATTAAACTGTTGAGCCTATGACCGCCATACCAAGTGAATACATCCAACTTTTGATTATTTTCTTTTAAGTTTTTCAATATCTCGGCGTAGGTTTCGCCTTTTAAAGTAAGAATACGAATATGTATTTTGGGGTATTGATGTTCAAATGCGGCAATGACGTCAAGATAACCATTTTTTTGTTTTTCGTCTAAGCTCGCCAACCCCAAAGTAACCGTGTTGATCGCTGTGGCCGTAAAAGAAACTAAAAACAAGATAAATAAGCAAAGAGCTGCTTGTATTTTTGATCTTTTTTTAGTGAATTGATAAATTTTTGTCATACAGTTGTTTCGGTTTATTACCGCTCAAAAGCCCTGTTATTGAATAGCCACTGACATACTCTTGTCTGGGCGTTCGTCGCAAGTTCTAAGTTCGTTTTATCTTTTGTTCACAATACAGTATGCTTAATAAATACGCATTTGTCCTTTTTATTTAAAATCAATGAATAAGCAGTCGTCGCTTTGGCAAAATGAACAACAATCGTCAAATTATGCAGAGCTATGTAATGCCCTGTATGAACGCGAGCTGCGCCTATTATCTGCGGCTGAACAAATTTCAATTGATTCTTTACAAGCACGAATTAAAAGCCTGCCTTATTATATCAAGCGCACCGCTCATCTTATGCTTCAAGCACAAAGCCCACTATCTATCGATTACCAAAATGCCACATGGTCGGCTAA
>PJEL010005371.1_pt1 | contig 10349 bp, 8 predicted proteins | sample 1853271 | NCBI WGS metagenome assembly PJEL01 (sample SAMN08108733, study PRJNA415343) | Invertebrate metagenome, whole genome shotgun sequencing project. | host: Globobulimina | place: Sweden: Gullmar Fjord | collected 2015-08 | reverse complement strand
GGCTTCGCCTTCGGCTACGACCCGACAGGTCGCTCCGTCTTTATTAGAAACGGCTGATATTTTCAGCATCAAAAATAAGAAATCAGCAAGTGGATATAATTACATACCTTGCTTTTTCCTCTTAATAAAATCGATAGAATACCTCAACCCTGGCCCAGACCGATCACCACTACGGTCTACTCATAAGTTAGGTTTGCAATCACACATAGGCAACATTAGTATACATACACGAGTCGCACCAGGGCGGGCTTTAGGCATTTTAGGCATTTTGCAATTTTAGGCATTTCTTCGGGTAACTTGATTGTTTCACAAAAAGATCTTGCCACATAATGCAACAAAATAATTTCTAAGATACTAGTTTACTCATCGTGAATGGTTTCAAACATTTTTCCTAATGATATTTCTTTTTCTAGAACCTTTTTCAATTTTTTCCCGCAGTTTTCAGAGCAAACTAGAAACATACAGTCTTTGCCGTCGTTTTTGGCTTCCGATCCCGGCACGGTTATCATCATATAAACCGTTTTTTCTTCCGAGACCAGGTCTACCTGAATGCAATGGCTTTCAAATTCAGATAAGTCCACCTCGGGCTTTAGTGTTGCGCCAAGACCTAAAACTTCCGTCAATTCGTTGATCGTGCCCCGGCATGCGGCACATTGACCCAGGGCTTCTTCATCCGGGATGATATAATATTCCATGATTACCTCACTCTTTCATATTAGCTAAACTGAAACAAAGGAATCCGTATATTAACCAGTTTTAACGGGGAAGGTCAAAGCAATTCCGATCCCGACTAATAATATCATCAAGCGCTTATTAAAATTATCAGGGATTTAACCTTTTGAAATGATTTAAAATAACAGACCTGCGGAGTCAGATTTAACAATATTCTCAAAACTTCTCTTTTTCCACACTGTCGTTGCATAACCCCTCCCCCGTCCCAAATATTCATAACTGATTAGAAAGACTGTAATTATTTAAATTATCGTTTTTTCATTCAGCATTGGCATGCTTGATGCAACCGTTGCAGACCATACTACTTTATCAGAAACCAGGCAGCCCAGAAGGAGAGTGGATAAGCAATGAAAAAGTCGATCGAATTCAACGTAAAACCAGAATGGGAAGAAATTGAAAAAATTAGGATTCAAAGTGCTGAATTTCTTCAGACCCATGAGCTTGCCGATGATACCGTTCATTCGCTATCAATGATAATCAGCGAACTGATAGAGAATGGCATAAAGTACGGCAACTTCAAAATAGTAAAAAATAGAGTCGTTGTCATTATTAACATCGGACGAAACGCCGTCACGATAGAGGTGCTTAATCCGGTCGATGAGACTGCCTTTGAGCATTTATCGAGATTGGATAAAACAATCCAATGGATCCGGGGGTATCAGGATCCGTTTGAGGCCTATATAGAAAGGATCAAAGAAGTCTCTAAAAAGCCGCTCAAGGACGCAGAGAGTGGTATTGGACTGGTCAGAATTGCCTATGAAGGCAAAGCTCTGTTAGATTTCTTTGTTGGTGATAATAGCATTCTAAATGTATCAGTTGTATCAAACATTGAAGGGGATGATAGGAATTTATCATGATAAAACCAGAAATATTTACCAATAACTATTTGTCGATCGAAGTCATGGAGCATGATGCTTCAATTGATGTGAAGTGGGAAGGAAAGAGCCTTGATCGTGAACCCAGCAAATTCATATCACCGATTTTAGTCAAGGTTCTGGGGATGGCCAGTGCGCTGAACAAACGAATTATCATGGATTTTCAGAGCTTGTCATATATGAATTCATCGACAATTACACCGATCATAAAAATTCTGGATCGGGCCCAAAAGGGAATGACCAAAATAACCATCAACTATCGAAAAACCTTAAAATGGCAGGAGCTGAACTTCTCGGCGTTAGAGGTATTTAGTACCGAAGATAATCGACTGGAAATTAAAGGGTTATAGCTATGATAAATCGGGAGCCGATAATATTTGAGGCACATCTTCTGCAGGGTCAAGAAAAAATATCAGTTGAAGCGAAATACGCCTCTCAGTTTTCACTTTCAATCCGATTTCTTAACGGAGACAAGGTCGATCAGGAAACTGTTTATCGAAAATTGGTTTTTCAGAAAAATGGCGACCAGGTAGAAATCGGTCCATGCCAGTTTATTCCGGAAACCTCTAATAACGGCTGTGGCGGACGCATCGTTTTTTATCAGGATGTCTATGATCTGAACAGTTTATTCTTTGACGATAAACTTGAAAAACTGCAGGCGGAGTTTTTTAATCTGCCGCTTATTATTGCCCACAAAAAAAAGATTAAAAGGCCATTCAAAGAATATATTGCGAATTTAACCTATGATTTAAATGTTTATAAAAATCTATTTGACACCCTTGACGCAAGATATGCTGATGAGCCGGAGGAAATAAGTGAGCACGTTCAGCAGGCTATTATAGAGACAGAAGGCCGCAAATTCATGAATTTTCTTGATGAAAAATTGGAAGATTTTGAAAATATCATCATAAATTTCAGCAAAAAAAATCACGAATGTCATGGCTATTACCTGCGCAAACAGCTTTGGAACTTTCTCATGTGTTCGCCGTTCATGACCCGCACAAACTTAAAACCGCGGGGCTACAGCGGAGACTCGGCTATGATGAAGATGATCTACGACAATCAATATGAGGGCAGCTCAACCTTCGGCAAACTGATGCATAAGCATCCTAATGAACACCCGGCCGCCCAGGCCGTGCGCAATAGAAGAGATCTGATCGCGAAAATGCTCAGTACCTTGAAATCCAAGGATTTGAAATCGAATAAGAAAATAAAAGTTCTGTCAGTGGCCTGCGGCCCGGCCTTTGAACTGCAAGATGTATTAACTTCGCCGGAGGATTGCGCAAAGTTTCATTTTACCCTGCTGGATCAGGACGAAAATGCATTATCAGAAGCCAAATTCCAGATCGCACAAATCGAAAACAAACTAGGGGTGAATGTTGAGGCTGATTATTTGAATGAATCGGTACGCACGATGCTCAAAACACCCAAACTGAATAAAATGTGGGGAAAATTCGATTATGTTTATTCAATGGGGCTTTTTGATTACTTGACGCCGCCTGTTGCCAAAGCCGTAATCGGGAAACTGTTTCAAATTTTAAATGGGGGCGGGGAAATGGCCATCGGTAATTTCCATATTTCCAATCCCAGCCGGTACTACATGGAATATTGGCTTGATTGGGTTCTTTATTACCGTACCGAACAGGATTTTATGGACCTGCTAAAGAACGTTTCATCGGCCGAAGCCACAATTCTATTTGAAGATACCGGCAGTCAAATGTTTCTGCATGTCAAAAACACCGGAATTTAAAGGGAAGGGACTGCAAAGAGGCTGAAACGACGGTCAAAAATATTATGAACGAAATTGTGGAATATAAACTAAGCGTTGAAGAACAGGAAATTATCGCTGCCAGGGATTTCGATCAGTTCTTAAATCGAATCATACACGATTGGCTTAAAACGGTGACGGTTTTGGTAATTACGCTGGTTCCTCTCTTTTTTATCCTCGATTATTTCATCGTACCGAAAGATTTGTTAAAGCAGGTCGGGATATATCGAATATTCGCTACATTTATCGTATTTATCCAGTATATGATCATTCGAGCAACTAAACCGAATCCGCTGTCATACCTCCATGGTTATATCGTATCGATGGTCGTTGGCGGCGTAATTGTTTTGATGACCCGGGATTTAGGAGGTTTCAGCTCAAGTTATTATGCCGGTTTGAATCTGGTCATCATCGGAGTAAATTTACTTTTACCCTGGAAAGCCAAGCATTCCGCATTTAATAGTGGCGTTATAATTTTATTGTATATTTTTGTAAATCTTAATGGAATCAGCGACCATTCATCAAACCAATTAATCAATAATCTTTTTTTCCTCTGTGCAACCAGTGTCATTGCAGTGAGTATAAACTATGTTAAACACCTGCTTATCGAAAAAGAGTTCTACTTAATGTGTGAATTGAAAATCGCCCGGGATTCGATCTGGAGTGAAATGGAACTCGCCAAGCGCATTCAAACAGCTCTTTTACCTGATAAACAGAAAATAAAGGGGTACGACATCGCCGCAACCATGATACCGGCCAAGGAGGTCGGCGGTGATTACTACGACATCATTGAAACTCCCAAGGGCGAAAAATGGGTGACCATCGGCGATGTATCCGGTCACGGGGTGGATTCGGGCCTGATCATGATGATGGCCCAAACAAGTATACTGTCCAAGGTCAACAATAACGGCAGTTGCGGCCCGTCTGAGTTGCTCAATTCGATAAATGGGATTATACGGGAAAATATATCAAGATTGGGTTCCGACCATTATATGACGATGATGGCAATTCGTTTCAGCCAATCTGGGATGACCATAGCCGGCAAGCACCAGGATCTGGTAATTTACCGCGCCGCGCTGAATAAAATCGAAACCGTTACCATCCCCGGGACCTGGCTGGGTATTACTGATGATATCAAAGAATGCCTTACGGAACTGACCATCGAAATTAACAGCGGTGATATTGTTTTGTTGTTTACCGACGGAATTACCGAGGCCACCAATGCCAACGGCGAAATGTTCGGCCAGGCAGGTTTGGAGCAGGCGCTGAATAAGCACGCTGACTTGCCCGTTGGTAAAATGCGGGATAAAATTGTCGAGGAAGTCATGACATATCAAGAAAAACAATTAGATGATATGACCCTGGTTGTAATTAAAAAATAACTTGGCATAACCTGGGTTGAGCGGTTCAGCCTACGACAGGCTCCCTTCGGCGAGCTCAGGGCTTGAGCCCGTCGAAAGCAGGCGAAACGGGTTCAACGTTCAGGACTGAAAAACTCTCAAACAACTCAAGTCAACAGAAAAGGTGCGCTTAAATGAGAAAATCCGGATTAGCCTGGGAAGATGTTGAACTGAATCTTCTCACACTCTCCTTTCCAGAAGAATTTGAAGCGTTCTTTAAAGAAGAGCACTATAAAAAATCTTTGCGGCACGTTAGAATCGCACTGCTTTTGTCAATAGTATTTTTTGGCATCTTTGGCATCCTGGATGCCTGGATTGTGCCCGAAGCAAAATACCAACTCTGGTTTATCCGGTATGCCGTATATTGCCCGTTTGCTTTGTCGGTCCTGTTTTTTTCTTACAGTAAATTTTTCAAAAAATTCATGCAGGTTAGTATCGCTTTGGTCGTGGGGCTGGCAGGATCAGGCATTATCGCCATGATTGTATTGGCGCCGCAGTCCGGCAGCAATTCCTATTATGCCGGTCTCATACTGGTATTCATTTTTGGATATACCTTTTTTAAACTAGACTTCATCTATGCCTCGACGGTCGGAATTATGATCGTGGTCGCCTATGAGGTCGCTGCAATCTGGGCCACCGAAACGCCGATACCTATACTTATCAATAACAATTTTTTCTTTTTAACCGGTAATTTGTTCGGAATGTTTGCCTGTTATTCCATCCAATTAAATTCAAGAAAGGAGTTTTTGCAGGCTCAGTTGCTGGAAAACGAAAAAAAGAAAGTGCATACCGCAAATCTTGAACTTGAAAATAAAGTTGAACAACGAACCGGACAATTACTAAAGGCTAATAAAGTTCTCAAACAAGAAATCGTTGAGCGCAACCGTGCTGAAGAGCACCTGCGGGAGAGCGAGGAAAATTATCGAAGCATTCTTGAAAGTATGGAGGAAGGCTACTATGAATTTGATATTTCCGGGAATTTGAGGTTTTTCAACGATGCCTTTTATAGAATTGTCGGATACAGCCGTGAAGAGCTGATGGGAACAAACTATCGAAAATTTACCGCCCCCCAGGATGCCGGCAGAGTATTTCGGGCCTTCAATAGTGTCTATGTCTCCCATAAACCGTCCCGGGAATTTGAATGGCAAATTATCAGAAGAGATGCCCAAATAAGACACCTGGAAGCCTCCGTATCCATAGTTAAAGGCCCGGACGGCCTGCCAAACGGTTTTCGGGGTATGATCAGGGATGTAACCGATCGCAACCTGGCAGAACAGTCTTTGAAAAAAGCCTATCAGGAACTTAAACATACCCAGTCTCAGCTGGTTCAATCAGGCAAGCTGGCGTCGATCGGCGAATTAGCGGCCGGGGTCGCGCATGAACTGAATCAGCCTCTAATGGTTATTCGCGGCAACGCCCAACTTGTCAAACGCTTCATATCCAAAGGCAATTATGCGATCGACGATCTGCTGAAGCAGATGGAACCCATTGAAAGAAATACCAAAAGAATGATGAATATTATCAATCATTTAAGATCTTTTTCGCGCCAGTCAAAATCCGAGTATTATGCCCTGAACATTAATCAGGTCATTAAAGAGTCGTTTCTAATGGTCGGCGAGCAGCTAAGACTGAGAAACATAGAGATTATTAAAACACTGGATCCGGCTCTGCCGAAGATTATGGGTGATACAAACCAGCTGGAGCAGGTTTTTTTAAATTTGATTACCAATGCGCGCGATGCCATTGCGGAAAAAGAGGACGATGAGAAGCAGAATGAGCACAACGCAGACTCGATTGAAATAATAACCAAAGCATCGGAAAGCAATAAAAATATGATCGAAATCTTATTTAAGGATTCCGGCAACGGTATCCATGACTCGGTTCAGAACAGCGTTTTCGATCCTTTCTTCACCACCAAAGAGGTGGGCAAGGGAACCGGTCTGGGGCTTTCAATCAGTTATGGAATCATCCGCGACCACAACGGGCAAATTAAAATTGCAGAAACCGGACCCCAGGGGACGACTTTTCAGGTCAACCTGCCGATTGAAGGGCCGAATTTGATTGCTGTACCGATCGCGAAAGAAAGGGTTCAAGAGACGACCTAGTCTAACGTTTCAGAATTTATACTACCTAGTGAAAATATAAAAAATTATGAATTCTGAGTTTTGCCTTAGTCATGGAATAATTCCAACTTCCCAATTGGGCGAAGCCCTGGATTTGAATAACTGGTGGAGTTCAGCATGAAAGAAACCATATTGATTATTGAAGACGAACAAGATATTCTTGCATTGCTAGCGAGCTTGCTGGAGAGTGAAGGATATACCATCATAACTGCCTGCAACGGACGTGAAGGGCTGGATAGGTTTCAAGAACACAACCCGGATTTAATTCTTACCGATGTCCGAATGCCGGTTATGGACGGCATCGAAGTTCTTAGAGAAGTGAAAACCAAGGAATCTGACACAGAAGTCATCATCCTGACCGGACACAGTGACGAAGCAACAGCAATAGACTGCCTGAGGCTCGGGGCGTATGATTACTTCTGCAAGCCTTTGGAAGATATCGATGTCATATTAGCTGCTGTGGCCCGGGTTCTTGAGAAAAGAGATTTAGAATTGAAAAACCGCTCACTAGTCAGACAGTTAGAGGAACTGTCTATCAAAGATTCCTTGACCGGCCTGTATAATTATCGCTATCTCCAGAAGTGTCTGGATGAAGAAGTAGAGCGAGCCCGGCGGTACGGTCACAAGTTTTTTATTCTCATGATCGATGCCGACCACTTCAAAGATGTTAACGATACTTATGGGCATCTGTTTGGTGACTATGTCCTGAAAAAGTTAGGTCAGCTTATTTCAAATGAATTGCGGTCGACGGATCGACTCTTCCGCTACGGCGGGGAGGAATTCCTGGTCATAATGAATGAGATATCAAAAGACGGAGTGTTGAAGGTAATCTGCAGACAGTTGGCTGCAATACGGAATCATACCTTCACTCACGAGGGCCAAAAGACAACGGTCACCGTAAGTATGGGCGGTGCATTTTTCCCGGAAGAAGCCGATTCTAAGGTGGGCTTGATTAAAGCCGCCGATCAGGCACTCTATCGGTCCAAGGAGGCCGGCCGAGATCGTTTCGATTGTGGTTTTGATTTCTCGCAGGATGATCCGGATCAAAACAGGGGAAAGGTGCAAAATTCAGGTACTATCTAAAAAAAGGATAACATTAATGGGCGAAATAATATCACGAAGATCCCACAACCGATTCAAGGTTAAAGACGGCGCTTTTGCAGTGCTATATCAAAATTCTTCCAAGCTGGCGCAAATAATAGATATCAGTCCGGATGGCTTCTCCTTTCGGTACAGCGACAGTCAGTTCTTAGATAATGACAGATCCGGGCAGGCTTTTCTATACCATGATGATCGCCAACAATTCAAAGATTTTTCTAATTTTGATATTTTTTTAGTCGACAGCGGAATATATTTAGATCGAATCCCCTGTAAAATAGTATCGGATTTTGAACTGGAGGAGCTGGGCTCCCCCAATTCGATTACAATGCGACGGTGCTGTATCCAGTTTTAGGGGCTGGTACCCGAGCAGGTATCCGATCTGGAATATTTTATCAAAAATTGTACCCTGGCTCCAGATTAAGATACGCCCCTGATAATGTCGTTGTGCTGAAAACGCTGGTTTTATTACCTGAAATTCGCATGCATATTCTAAAATCTACCCCTAGTTCATCATTTGCTAACACTTACCAATCGTCTGATCAACCAATCAACGATATCTGATTTCTGCCAATCGCTTTAATTATATGTTGCGCCTACCGATTTTAAACCAAAATTAAAGGATAATTCAGATTGGTCGATATTATCCTTGGACCATCCGGTATCTGGTTTATTGCCATTGTCATCTATACAATCCGTTTGAAAAATGATTTCGTGTTGTTGATGAACTTGGTGTAAATTTACAATGTGATAGAGGCATTGGATAACGCAACTTTAATGTTTTAATTTGCCATGACTGAAAAAATTCTCATAATTGACGATGATCCCGAAATTTTAGATATGCTTGAAACCATTCTAACGCGCGAAGACTATGACGTCCTGCGTGCAGAAAAGGGCAAGGCGGCCATCTCGCTGTTCCAATCCAACCCGATCGATCTGGTTATCACGGATATGAGTATGCCCGGCATGGGCGGATTAGAAGTTTTAAAGGCGATTAAACAATTCGACGAGAATATGGAAGTTATTGTGCTGACCGGCAATGCCTCATTTGAGAATGCGGTTCAGGCCTTGAAAGAAGATGGCGCCTTTAATTATCTGACGAAGCCATTGGAAGATATTGAAGATCTTCTATTCTCAGCGAAACGCGCCATTGAAAAACGAAAATTGCGCGCGGAAAATAAAACGCTAATCGTAGAATTGAAAAATGAAGTAGAGGTCCGCAAAGAGGTGGAGCGCCAACTTATGCAGAGCAAGACCAATCTGCAATCCGTTTTTGACGGTATTTCAGAACCCTTGATTATGGTGGATCGTAAAATGACCATAAAAGTATTGAATGAGGCGGCCAAAGACTACACCCGATTATTACGATATCAGGATATCATAGACAAACCGTGCTTTAGAGTTTTAGCCGGAAGATCAACCGCTTGTAAAAATTGCAAATTGCCGCAGGCAATCGCAAGCAGAAGCCCGGCCACTTTTGAACGAAAAGGTCTGCAAGACCCGGCGCGGATCGAAGAGGTTGTCATATACCCGGTTCATACTAGGGTCGAAATCGAAGGCAACGCGATTATCCGCATCAGTGACATCACCGAACAAAAGAAAATTGAGGAACAATTAATGCGGGCCGACCGCCTGGCCTCTCTGGGTCAACTATCAGGCGGCATTGCCCATGAAATTCGAAATCCGCTGGCCAGTATCAACCTGTTTACCGATATATTATCCGATGAGGATAAGTATGAACGCTCCAATCAGGAAAATGAGCTTTTTGCAGATATTAAAGATAACATCAAGCGAGTCGAAAAGATCATTAAACGGGTGCTTGATTTTGCAAAACCACCGGTAGCGACCTCAGACGATATCGATCTCAATGAGTTGACCCAAGAAAGTGTCAAGTTTTGGTCCTCAAAGCTCAGAAAATCAGATATTCGTCTTAAATTAGAATTAAAGGACGATTTACCCGCAGTTCAAGGAGATGTCATCGGACTGCAACAAGTCATTAATAATGTGGTATTAAATGCCATAGAGGCCATGGGTGAGGGCGGGGATATTAACATCCGGACCTCGCAAGCCGAGTCTTCGATGCGCGAAAGCCAAGATGCAGTTTATTTGAAAGTAAGTGATACGGGCCCCGGTATCCCGAAAGATCAACAGGAAGACATATTTAATCCTTTTTTCACCACCAAACCCGCCGGCACCGGCTTAGGATTAAGTATTTCGCACCAGATTATCAAGCGCCAGGGGGGAACTTTTAGGCTTGATAGTAACCCGGAAGCCGGAACGACTTTTATCGTTGAGCTGCCGGCAACATGCTCCAGGCAGAAAAAGTCTCATCCGCCCCCGGTTGATAGTTGCG
>PJEL010005370.1_pt1 | contig 10351 bp, 13 predicted proteins | sample 1853271 | NCBI WGS metagenome assembly PJEL01 (sample SAMN08108733, study PRJNA415343) | Invertebrate metagenome, whole genome shotgun sequencing project. | host: Globobulimina | place: Sweden: Gullmar Fjord | collected 2015-08 | reverse complement strand
CTTTTTCTTGAAAATATTTCTTCGACCACAAGGTGTTCTCCTGGCAGTCCGTTGGTGTACTACCTAGAAGGGAGTTGCCTTTGGGGGGAGTGGGAGCTCCTCAATCCTTAGCATGTTGTCCTTCCACATGTGATGTGATGGAGGGTGGTTTAGAAAAAAATATCAGGATCACTATTTGCGTTGCACTGCTAAAGGAGTACATTCTTATCGATGCTGTTTCTGGGGATGTTAAGCATATACCATCTATTAGCAGCTCTGGGACAACAATATCTCCTCCTTCTACCAATGCAATTGTCCTCCCTTTCCCGTCCAGCTCCGTAAGGGGACCGAGGCTGCTACTTACAACTACTGGATCAAAGGGAGTCTTGGTTGATGTCGAGGGCATTGAACAAGAGGAAATTATTGCTTGGAGTGAGGCACCAGTGGCATTGCAACTTTCAGCAGTGTTCCTACTGGCTGCATTGCCTCATGAGGTGGAAATTCACGATTGTGCCACACTCTTACCGATTCAGACATTGGACCTCATGGGTACGGCGGTATGCATGGCAACCTGTATGATGATGGGAGGACGAGGGCCATTCGGCTACGTCGGGACGACGAGTGGCATACAGCTTCTTAAAATGATCCCTATTCAATTTCAAGTCGAAGCGTTAGTGGATTCCGGGAATTATGTTGAGGCATTAACTCTCTGTGAAATGTGCAAAACACATGATGAACAACAAAAGGATGGTGTCTCCCCAGGAAGGGTAGGGGGTAGCGGCGGTGACGATAGCTTTCTACAAAATACTGCGGTGGAATCAATACGCGAGAGGTACGCTCGAGATCTACTATTATCGGGGGATTATGATGGGGCTGTTTACCAACTTTTAAAGGCCAACGTTGATATACAAGATGTTGTTAGCATTTTTCCATCTCTATTGCCACCTCATCTCCCAATTTGCCTTCTGGGCGGCATTAGAGGTGACGACTGGGAAGACGAGCAGCTGCAATCGAAGTATTCCATTTCTGATGTGCAGAAGCTTAGCCGTGCCGCATCTGCGTTGGTCAGATTTCTTGAAAACCGGAGGATGGAGTGCGTTGCGGAAGCTGATAGGGAAGAATGTCAAGGTGCTGCAGCAACAACCGCAGCAGTCAGAAATGAAATTTGTAGTGGTGGTACTACTACGGTGGTGGTATCTTCTGAAGAATCTTCTCATGCCATTTGTACTGCAGTACTGCTTGACTCAGTACTTATGTATGCGTACCTGCGGTGTTCCCCACCGCGCAGACAAAGAATTATAGATATGCTCAGTTCAGAGGAAACGACATGCCGTTCTGACTTTGATACAATTGCCCCTGTGTTGTCAGGGGGGGGGCTGACGATGTTAGAACCTCTCTTGTGGCTGTACCGAAGCAAGGGCCACCACACACATGCTCTTGGACTGCTTTCCGAGGAGCGCTGCGTGGGTTCAGGAAAGGGAACACTAAAGGCAGATAGCGAGGGAAAGGGGGTATGGACAAGGAATGATTTCTGGCAATGGACAGCAGAGTACCTACAAAATTTATGGTTCTCTCGAAATCCTGTTCACCCATCACTGGTTCTCGAGGCCGCGGTCACGCGTCACCTGCTCGGAACGAGGCCACACCTAGGGCTCACGGTCTTCACTGGTCGTGCCTGCAGGGGAGAGAAGGTGACTAGTAGCAGGACGCATGCAAGAGTGAAACGACGACAGCCATTAGGAAATGGCATATCCCCACAACAAGTAGTGTCATTTCTGAAGAGTGTGATTTTTTCTCCTGACACTGCTTTGGTTGAAGGAGATGATCATGAAGATGGTGATGCAGGATAATCAAACTCCACTGGAAGAGATAATAATAATAATACTCCACTCACCGCTGGACGTACTTTGGCCATTGCATACTTGGACTACCTTGTAAATACACCACTACCGTCTCCCCCTCTGTCAGCAGCTGGAGATAGCCAGAGCGAGATATCTACTGCAGCAGCTCTAAACAACATTCCTTATCCTCCTTCAATTCTCACTACTCTGGCTATGATACATGATGAACTGGCTTATCTCTTAATGGAAGGGGTTTTGGCAGAGCAGAAATCTGCAGAAGGTACGACGGCAACTACGGCATGTAGTGGTGGTACTACTTTTGGACCTGATGCACGGGCCACACTCTACAGGCGGAAGCTTAGGCACTTCTTGCAAACAAGTCAGCAATACAATCCTGCTCGACTGCTAGCTGTTGTGCCCCCTGACTTCTTGCTTGAACATGCCCTACTGCTCAGTCGGTTGGGAAGGCACACAGAAGTGCTCCAGATTTACGTTGTACAGCTCAGGGATCGTGTGTTGGCTGAGAAGTACTGTGATCGCATATGGAGAGAACAAGAACAACAACAACAGTGCAACAGCGAATCAACATCTGCTGGTTTGTCAACCACTTTACCACAAGACACTACGGCTGCATCATCGTCTGGTGATGTGTACATTTGCTTGCTGCAGGTATACATGAGCAAAGAAAGAAGGAATGGACCTGGGGGGAGCGTCGGTAGGAAGGAAAGAGAAGAATTGCAACCCGTTTTGGATATCCTGACCCAGTTCTATGACAGGATAGATCCTGTGAAAGCAATGAACTTGCTACCGCCAGATCTACCTCTGGTTAAACTCCAGCCATTTCTTACGGCTACACTGAGGCATCATGAAAGTCGCCGGTGCATGGCGCAGGTCACACGGCACCTAAATCGGGCTGATTTTGTTAACATCAAATACGAATATGGCCAGCTTCAAAGCCAGGTTTCACGTGTGCCTGAGCTTGCACTGTCTTTTGAACACCTTGGCAAATTGGTACGATCCCTCCCCACGGAAGAAGTACTGGAAGCAGGAGGTGGCAGTGAACATCGAATTATGTGCACTCAGCACCACTTTGATGATCACCTCTTGCTTCAATTCAGTATTGAAAATACGTCTGAGGACGTTCGCTTGTCTCAGGCATCCATTAGGTGCGACCCCAGTGACCCTGACTTGTTATCAGTAGCCGGGGAGAGGCCGCTCGAAGCTGTTCCGCCTTTAGGACGTGGCTCTTGTTATGTGGTGAGGATTTATATGTATATGTATCGATCTCAATATGCTTACGGGCGTGGTGCTTCTCATGAATATGTGGCTGTAGGTGCTGGAAAAGGGGACAAGACTTGGCAGGGGAGCTGCATCACCGGTACTATCAGATTCTCCTCTTACTCTTACGATGCTATGGCACGCACTTAATATATCCCTTCTAATCCAAATTACAGTGTCGTCTTCTTTGTAGCCCTGTCCCAAACTCTGTTGTGTTTTGTGATAGGAGCCCAGGCATATTTCATCTTAAGTCCTGCCTGCCCCTATTTTACCCCAATCATAGGTGAGGACAAGCCTTTCTTGTGACCTACGTCTTCAGGTAGAGCCTGTTGGGCTACATGAGGGTAGTGCTTCTTCTGCTGGACATTCGGTGTTGCCATCATTGAGTGGTGGCTTGTATGAAATTCAGCTGGAAGACGTAGAAGTTATTATTGATGTTAAGTGATTTTTTCCCTTCAAAATAGATAGTACCATTGTATAGGGCTGCTGCTATCAATAGCTGAACCTTATGTACTACAATCCTTCCTTGACTTGGGTATGGTTCGGTGGCACACCTGGATCAGGTCGCTCAACCTCTGCAGCGAGCATCCCAGGGCTTCCTGCTAAAGCACACAGCAGGCAGATATTTATACATTAATATATACACTGTGCACGTTCAAGCCAAGCGGCCATTACTTGATGATATTCCCAATAATCCATGCATGAACGCACAGGGCGGTTGTACTATGAGCTGTGTAGAACTTGGGTCACTTGAGTCTGTTGTCACCACAATATGGGATAATATATTTGTGATTGTAGTATACTGGTTGGGTTGGGTTGGGTTGGGTTGTCTCACCTCACACTCTGTTGGCTGGCTGTGGGAAACGGTCATAATGCTTTTAATGTATTTTCGGGGAGTACACACACACCACTTTGAAGATTTGAGACAGACCATCTTCGCTGCACTTGGCATGGCTACGCCGACGCCCCGTTTATAGGAGGACTGTTTGCAGATTTGTAAGAATTTTCCATAGTTCTCGCCTCAAGCCGTTCCACAGCTGCACGCAGTTCATCCGCTTTGTAACTGGCATCAGTAGGTCTGAATATATCCACAAAAGACGTTGAAAGCAGTGAAGCAACAGCAGCGGCGTTAGCAAATGCGAGAGCGCTAGTGAAAGGATCGTCTCAAATTGAAATGGCCATATCTAATACATTCAGTTATAGTTATTGTCAAATCGGTGGGGTGTACTAGTACTACTATACACACCATAGTCATAGAGTTAGGGTTAGAGTTAGGGTTGGGGTTAGGGTCATGGTTAGTCCGCGTAACGCTCTTCTCTAAACTGCAATAATCTCTCCACACAGTCGCGAGTGACCGACCGATGTGAGCAACACACACCTGTAAAACAAATAAATCGCTGACAATGCGACCATAATAAGCAGAGCAATGACAAACACGTTGTTGGCATAGAAGTACTCGAAGAACACCAAGTATCGGACCTGAGCAGGGTTGGGAGGAATTTTGTCACAAGTTTCAACCAATGCAATGAATTCTTGTGAAAATATTCTATTCGATATGTACGTACCTGCACATTGAAAAAGTTGTTGACGGTTGCATTGGCAAGGTAGTCACTGAAGGCATCCGTACATAACTGCAACACCTGTGATAAAAGAGAAGATATGTAGCAGCAACGCAGAGTCAACACATACATTGCAAAGCAGCAGCACACCAAATTGAGATACGTCTAACAAAAATCACATCTTAATCTTACCGCTGGAGTACAGATACAGATGACACTGCGACGAGAGAATATTATAGGAGAGGTAGCAGTTTGGGTTGGGTTACCACTACATAGCTGTACATACACAAATAGAGCGGTACAGTATTTCTGTCGCACACGCAAATTACAGTCATGGGACTACTATTACTATCTACTAGGCGTAAGACCGACTGCCCCCCTTATCATCTGTAATAGTGAACAGACAATAGTCCGTCCTTCACCAAAACTACAAATATATATCGTAACTGTAGCTGCTGATGCCCGTGTGCATACCCCCAAAAGCAAAGCAACTCTTACGGCAAACAAAATGTCATACACATCAATCTACTAGCCCAGGCAAGTGGTGCAAGACCATGGCATGACATGACTGAACAACTGACTTACCCCACATTAAAGAGGAACGAGTTCATGTAAGTGCCATTTAGCTTCATTGGGTGAAGAGTAAACCACACAATACTACGAAAGAGAGAGGGACAAGGAGGGGCTAGTTAGTTAGCAAAAGCCTAGCCTCCAAGTATTAATGATAATAACCTAACCCTAACCCTGATATACGTATACATACACTGAACACGACTCACCGTATACCAACTTTGAAACAGCCGTGTATGCATACGCAAAGAAGGTAAAGTGAAAAAATGGCGAAACTAAGGTGGCGTAATGCAAGGTGGTGGTTAGGTTAGTGGCACAACATATCGAAAGAAAGAAAGAAAGCGAAGCGCTGCCCTCGGCACTTCGCAAACTAAAAGGATGGACGCAGAGATGTACATACCACAGGAAGCCAAAGAGAGGAAACCAACTGCCATAGTAGCAATGATCCCGTACAGGTGACAACAATGCAGCACACGCAGGTACAGGTACGATGCATGGAGATAGATAGGGGCCATGAGAATGGGGAGATGATGTGTGGTGAGGAAGAGCACATGTGTGTGACAAGGGCAAATAAGCTTAGGGTTAGGATATTAGTAGAAGACACAGTAGAAATGATAATTGATGAGGCAGGAATCGAAAAGTAGTCATTACAAATCCACCACTTTAGACGTGCACCGGCAGGATGGGTAACAATAACAACAATCACTATAGATTATAATCCGTTGTACTGTACAGCAGCCCCTGATCAGCAAACAAGCCTTAACCTTAACATCAGCAGCGCTACGCTCCAAGACGTGCCCGGAAACATTGAGCCGCGGAGTTGCAGTTGGCTACTACCAAACCAAACCAATTACATTCATCGTATAAGTACAAATACACACACCACCATCTCTTCTAACCTATCGAACCAGTTGAAAAGGACGTTCAAGAATGCAGATGCCGGTGGCTGAACGAGGATGTAAAGGATGATCTGCAACACCCACAACAGAGATATAATTCCTGTTATCACCCCAGCAATGAGCCATAAAACAGGTGTGATGGGATTGAATTCCTTCCAAATCGATAGGGTGATGGTGGCAATGCGTCAATATTCAGTGGTCAAATAACAATAGCTGGAGGAGCTGCTGTAAGTGATGCAGTTGCAGTTAGGGATGGATGGTGCAGAGATACTAGTTAATACTAATCATGGAAACAAGAAAAAATCAATCCATTGTCTCACGCACGAGGGGATCGACATTATGTAGGCATTTCTCTAAAGTATGGAAGTACCTTAGCATAGTTTTTGCACAAAAGCATTTGTTGAAAATCTTCATTCAAGACATAAACCTACAACAAACGCAAAGAAAGGCAGGCAATCATAGCAGTGAGCACAAAAATATCCTCCATCGATTGGTCCATCCACTCATTCATTCTTCAGAAAAGGGGTTGAGGAGAAAAGAAACGAAAAGGATGATAAGGTGGGATGGAATCCCAGAGAGAGATACAGAAGAACTTAATGGGGGGGTGGGCATGTCTGTCAGGCAATGAGAACAACTATCTCCATTTCTACCATCTGTTTAAAGCTATTCATATCAGTTTGTGCTTCTCTTTTCTGCCGACGCCTGAATGATAAGAGGGTCAGTGCAATTATTAGAAGGGTTGGCTCGGCTTAAGCGCTCAATGCATTAGGTGACGGTGACAGTGCCGGTCGGTAGTAGTCATAAAGACAATGTTCTTAAAACAACCCCGTGGGGTTGTATTCGGTACGTATTCCCACATCAATTTCACAAAACAACACAGTGGTGGGGCCATGGAAATGGATTGAATGGATGGTAAGAGCTCTCAAAGTAGAAAACTGAATAATTTTCCTCACCGAGAAATTTTAGAATGGAAAAACCCCGTCGTTGCTTTATCACCACCCACTTCAGATTTCTTCTCCCTGTTAAGTATGCAATAGTATACAAGACACAACAATTAGATGATGTAATGCAATGTGTTCAGAGTGTTTGGGATAGTGGACGAACTCCGCCTGCCCGCTCGCCCACTGTAATGAATATAAATGAGACGCAAGAATATAGAAGGATATACCAAGGTGTAAACGTTTATCTATGGGATGATGAAGCATATCCCCCCCCACACAGAACGCAAATCTGAACCCATCGTTTGAATGACGAATGATGGGTTCAGAATTGCAACGCAGGCATATTTGTAACTTTATTAATCATCAGATACTGGCTAGCTAGCTAGCTAGCTAGCTGCAGCACAGAATAATACTATTACCTTTCGTTTTGTTCCACAAGCTTACTACCAACTATAAGCAGTTCAGAACAACGGTTCTGTATACTTGCCTATGTAAATACGAGAAGAGAGTGAGTAGAGCTGAAACAAGCATTGGTAACCATAAAACATGGGGAGGGATTGGATTGCTGCATCAAAATCAACATCCCTAGTACATAAGGCAGCAGTTATTGCTAGGCTGCTCTTAGGCTCACGTAGCATAATCGACCCACCCAACCCTTCAATTGCATTCTAACCAGATACAAAATGAAATGCTAGCTGATACACCACTGGCTTGGCTTGGAAAAACCATAGCTAGCTGACTAGCTAATAAGTATCTGCGTAATTGTATTATCTCTCACCTCAAGGGCAGCAAGCTGGCCTCGATTCAATTTCTTCGGTTTATCAATGAATGACCTACATATTCCAGGCAGTAGCGTAGTATCGAAGATTCAGGTCAGGATCATCCAGTGGTGGGTGGTGTCATCTCATTCATGATGGATGGAATGGATTCAAGGTAGAGAGAGTGTTTATGATGTGGTCCAATATTATGGTTGGCGGGGGCTGGTAGGTGATACAGCATTGTATTCGAGAGATCGACCGCCATACCTGATGCAATCAATAGGTACGGCTGAGAATCCCACACCCGCAAAAAAAACAAGAAGAAACCAGCCCACAAATGCCATCAAACCCATAACATACAAAGGAAATGTAACCTGAAATTGACAAAAACAAATGGGTGACAGGTTACAGTGAGGAGGGCAAATGGCAAAAAACAGAATTATAATTGACAACAAAACACGAAGGGAAGCAGCATCGAGTACGTGACGACACGCAGAAGGGATAGGGTTTAGGGCTAGGGTTAGGGTTTTAAAGTTACGATTAGGGTTAGGGTTCATTACTATTGTCAGTCAAGAGCATACATATATAAGGGGAATTCATTCGCCTTAGCCTTATCAATGAGTAAGTGAGCATTTGGCGTGGGGTGGGTGCAGTTGTCCCACGTCAAGATATGCTGCCTTACCCGAATTTTCACCGTTTCATTCGAATGAACAGAACCTGATGTAATAAATTCCATGCTAAACCCTCCACCATCAGCTGACACACTAAATGGTGGTGAATTACAAGAAGGGGGGTGGGGTGTAAGTAGGGACTCCTCACATGAATTGCGCTCACTTTTTCTCTATACTTCTTGTTAGTTTGGAGTTACCAGGAACAACAAACATCAACAAAACACACACAGGTGGGTGTGCGGGAGCAGCTCGGAGCTCATTTGGTGATTTATTATGTCACCTGGTATACTCGAAGGTGGTAGTAGTAAGTTGTAGGGCCTCAACTTGTATTTGCTTGACTGGTATCTGTCATGGAGGACAATAAGCCAGAAAAAGCAGCATTGAAGTAGAGTTAGAGCAAGCGGCACTGCATAAATTTTGTAAGGTTATTACGGGGGGCATCTACGATACCCCCCGTAACCTTGGACATCATTTGAATGGCCTCACTACTTGATCCACATACATGGCTGTATCCCAAAAATGCGTACATAAGGCCCAACGTTAGGCCCACAATAATAATCTGTTCCATACATAGAGCGGCGTTGAGCGTTTTGATCTCACAATTGATTACAATGAGGGGACGGCGCCTCGCCCAGGTTCAATCAGATTCAAGTCACTCACTCACCAGTGCAATCATGTATTTACTGGCCCTAGCAAATGTTTTCCAGAAACTATACTGCCCCTCCTTAGAAGTCGTCGTTGAAAGTTAGGCAGGGGCCATACTGGTGGGGTTCCTGTTTTGTGGCACGTTGCTTACAACAATCACATTCATTTACAACCACGCGTACCAAAAGTGCAGTGTCATCTTCCTCATAAAAGAATATGGTATACGGTATAAGAACAAAAGCCATGACTGCTAGTGCCATAAAGAAAATTGACCTGATATAGGTATGGTGAAAGTGAGAATACCACCTAGCACTGTGTGTACACTTCAGTAGGCATTAACAAAGAGGCATAAACAGCATATTATACCTTATCCCAATAACCCTAACCTGCAGCCCTAACCCCAACCCCAACCCTTGCTACACTATAATTATTAGCATCAGAGCACATGAGAGGGATCAATACCAAAGAATGGCAGTGAGCGAGATGATTGAGGGTAACCACATACCAAGCAAGATCCATATTCAAAGGTCCACATAAGATATCCTCGATCCCATTTGTACCACTATTACACCCTAGCACTGAAGAGTTATTGGCTGAATCCTTCAGAAAGGGGGTGGGTGGCTTGTGAGTTACATCTCAAAAGTTCAATAGGCTAGAGGGTTGAAATTGAAAAAATGTGGGCTCTCAATCTCCTAAAAAGAATGAATTGCAAACAGCATTTACCAAATGAGAGGAAAGATGGTGTTACAATACTCACCAAGGAAAGTAACAGAATACTACCTTCGCAGAGACTTAAGCCCAACAAGACTAGGGCTTTGGGAAAATATGCTTCATTCTTGTCATCAGGGTGCTAAGGAGAAGTAGGAAAGCAACTCCCAACCCATCAGAGAGGGCTTGCAAGGGAAAATGATATCGAAAAGAGAGATAAGACGACTTGTTCCTTTTTCTTTTTGTTTCACCTGCCAGAGTACAACAACATAACAGTTTATGGCCAATACTGCTAATATCCCGACGACAAACACCAGCCACAACCACCATTCCTCATCTGGAATAAGAGATGGTCAAGAACTCTCAACGTTAGCATCACTCACGCCTCATGCAGGTACACGCTCAGCGTAAAACGCGATATTGCTACCCACCTATAGAAGCCACTCCCATGCTTTTTGGGTTTTCTTTCTCGGAGGTTTTTGGGACCTTGATCCCGAGGTCG
>PJEL010005369.1_pt1 | contig 10352 bp, 12 predicted proteins | sample 1853271 | NCBI WGS metagenome assembly PJEL01 (sample SAMN08108733, study PRJNA415343) | Invertebrate metagenome, whole genome shotgun sequencing project. | host: Globobulimina | place: Sweden: Gullmar Fjord | collected 2015-08 | reverse complement strand
TTGCCTGTTGAAACCAGTGTTAATAATAAAACCATTGGGATTAGGGTGTATGACGGGCTATCTCGCATGGTATCTGAAGTGTCGAGTTCTGGAACTGAAAAACAGTCTTTTAGCGGGGCTTCTCCAATTCCCACGAGGGTTGTTATGGCGGATGGTAATGAACTCGAGATAACGTACAATAAGTATTTGAAGAAAGCCACGGCCTATAATGTTTCAGGCAACGAAGCGTTGAATGTCACCTATCACTACGACGCAAAATCTGGTCATCTAGTACGTGCAGAGAATAAAAATCTCATCAGTGCTTATGTGTACTTTAAAGATGGGATGACGAGAGAGGAGATGGCGTTTTTCCCCAATACGTCTGTTAGACTTTTTAGCTTTGAACAATATCACCTTTCAGGCAGGCTGGATTTTAAGCACGATTATTTTGGTAACGTCGTTAGATACAGCTATGACCGCTACGGAAGAATGTTTTATATCGGATATATTAAGCAAGATTCGAATAATGAGAGTGTCCATACATTCAGCACTTTAAATTATGATCACTATAGTCGCTTGGTCGGATGTGATACTTATAGGGGAAATGATCACCTTCAAATTAAACTAGAATTAAACGATGTCGGACTAGAAACGAAAAGAAGTGTTCATCTAAACTCTCAATTACAGTTTTCTTTGCAACAAGTTTATAACGATGAACTTCAAATCAGCCTAAAGACACTCGAAAGAGACAACAAAACAACGGTTGAAAAAATGTCATACGATGATTTCCATCGACTAGTTGATTATCAGTGTGATGGCTTTGAACACCCCAAAGATACATTTGGCAACAAAATCATTCGACAGCAATATAGTTATGACTTGTACGGCAATATAACCAAACTTATCACGTTTTTTTCAGACGGTACCGACAATATTTGTACATATACTTATGATACTGATGACGTGGTGCGTCTTGCGTCAATCTCTAATACCCACATTAGCTACTCTGAATCGGCTAACTTAACTTATGACACATCAGGAAACATAACTAAAGATGAGCGGGGGGCGCTTTATCATTATGACGCTCTTGGTCAATTGAATTCAACTTCTCTGCCTATTAACAACAAGTCTTATCAATTCGAATACGACGCTCAAGGCCGTGTAGTGGCGCAAATTGGGCAAGACGAACCCAAGATGGAGCTTTATTATCAAGGTGACCAGATAGTCAACGAATTATACGATGGATGGCACACTTGTTACCATAACGTGGGTGGTTTATGGACGGACCGTACTATTTCTTCGTACCTCAAGTTTAATATCAGCCCTTCAAATTATGATACCTCGGTGCATCTTGCTGAACATCAATACTTACTAGGAAACGCCCAACATAGTGCTATCGCTACTCTAACCTCACACCATGGCGATGATACTATTTCGACAGAATACAAAATGTACACCCCCTATGGACAAGGTTGAGGTGAAGGCGTGATTTATAGAGGAAATGTTTATCATGAATAAGAATTATGGTTCATCCGGTGTTAATCAAAGATATATAGATCTATCAAAAAGAACTTTTATCAAGTATTCCACCTCATTGGCTGCTTTATCCCCGTTTATTTACTTTACTCCAAGATTTCTCTTAGCTGGCGAAGCCTTTAAATCAAAATTTGAATCTTCAGGGTTAATTGTGCCTGTTAAATTTTCTCAGAGTCGGTTAGGTTTTAATGGCGAACGTGAGATTAGCGACATTGGTTCAGGGCTATATCATTTAGGCAATGGTTTTCGGATTTATAGTTCAGGTTTGACTCGCTTCCATTCTGCAGATGTGTTGAGTCCTTTTGGAGAGGGAGGGAGTAACTCCTATAGCTATTGTTTTGGCGATCCTGTGAATTTGCGTGATCCCAGCGGAAAGTTTGCGATATCCAGTTTAATTATAGGGGCGATTGTAGGGGCAATTCTAGGGGCGGGCATCTCCGCAACTGCAGAAGGAATTCGTGCGATAGTGACGGATACGCATTTTGAATGGGAACAAGTTGGGATTGGGGCCGCACTTGGCTTTATCTCAGGAGGATTTGGCGCGGCAGCAACGGGAGCAAAAACCAGTGTACAAGTGGGCCTCGCGATTGCTGATGCTTCTGTGTCAAGTGCAGTTAGCTTTGGTCTTGAATTGGCGACTGGCTCAAGTGCCAAAGATGCCGCTTTAAATGCGGGAATTGGGGCGGTAATAGGCCTTGTAACGTTTGGGGCAGGAAGAGGGATCGGGGTGGCTCGTAGCAGAAGAGCATTGATGGCTACACGACGCCAAGCGATGGAGATGGTTGAGTTAAGACATTGGTCCCCTCTTGAAGATCTCACGACCATAACAAGGCAGCGCTCACCAGGTTATCAAAGAACAGCAGCTATCTACAGGAGCGCCGACGATTATGTCTACAGCCATGGGGGGATTGGGTTAACCATGACGCCAGATGGTTTTAAAACAGCTGGACGGCTTGCGGAGTATCTACCAGAGGGCGCGCGAAGCGTTCAGAGGTTTAATTTGCAAACCTGTTTCGGGGCGACCGGAGGAAGCATGTTTTCTCAAGGGCAGGCTTTAGCCAATCATCTAAATACTAGAGTGGTTGCTTGGCCAGGTAACTACGTCCGCAACCTACCCGCAACTTCAGGGAGAGTGTTCAGACCTCAAGCCCCTGCATTAGCCAGGGTGACCAATAGCTTCAATACCGCGGCTGGTAACCTGAATAAACTCGTCATTTATGGTAGGAATCCGTCTTGGTTATGATAGTTAGAATGACAGTAATTTTTAACTAATGTGCTTTTTTACAAAAAATCTAGAGGTAAGTTGGTGGGGATAGGGGTTGTTGCCAAATTTGGGTAAAAGTAAAAAACTTCTGTCTGGCCTTTTGCCGAGTCCCGTCCTATGGCTAACTTTTAGTTCAAATGGAAACATAATATTCTCCCAGTCTGGTTGTTTATTTCATTATTGTAGCGGATTACTACAGGTGGATGCCGGCATTGCAACTGAGCTTGAAGCAGCAGCGAGTGAGAGCGTCCGGTTATTGGTTCTTTATCATCGAGGGGGAATTCACGCTCAAGCGATAATGTGACACTCTTCTTGTCTGGGCCTTCATTAGTATTAGAAGTGCTTATCTCACTGGCATATGACACTTTTAACATTGAAGGTTGCAACCCGATCGCTGTCGCATTCGCAATGAGCAACCCAGGCTCGGTATCACCTTGTTGAACAAAACCAGCAGAACGGGCTGGTAGGAGTAACTCTAACTCGAGGGGCGAGTCGTTGGGGATGATGCTTAAAATCGGTGTGCTTGGCTGCCCACTTTGGCTTGATAGGCAAGATAAAATGGCGACCACTTAAGTTAGGTGTGTTAGTAGAGGGGATGACGAGCGGAGATTGCATTGTGTTTGCTGAAGTCAGTCGAATTGCACGTTCAACGTTACAAGTACTAGAGGTACTCGAAGTGTGCATGAAAAAGAAAATTAATGTCTATATTGCAAAGGAAAACTTACAGTTATATGGCTCGAGGCAATCTCATATCACCGCTAAGGTGCTAGGAATTGCGGCAGAAATCGAGCGTGAGTTGATCTCGCTGAGAACGAAGGAAGCGCTCGCCGCCAGAAAGAAAAACGGAATGATTCTCGGAAGACTGAAGGGCCAAGCCGAGAGGGTGAAGCGCCGAGTACGCTGCGTGACTATATGAAGCTAAGGGTTAAGAGAGTTGTGAAAAGTGCTTGGCGGGAGACATGTGCTTACCAAAAACGGCTGCAATAATGAGGAGCTCTTGTTTTCGAATGTAGTAAATCACATGGTGCTTCAAAGGAAAGCGGAAGTAGTCTTGGCCCAACTCTGAAACTTCTATGCCGATCAACTTATTGCTAGCCAGTAATTCCATTGATTACTTTAGTTCTGAAAAGTAAGTGGTCCATTGTGTTTGCCCCCATCGCTCTAATGTATAGCGACGAATATCAATGAGATCAGACTGCGCTGCATAAGAAAGCTTATATTGCGTCATTAATCAAATTTACCTTGGTCAAGTGCATTCATGAAATCGTCACCGTCGACTAGGTTATCTGATAGAACATCGGCCTCTGCTTGTTCGAAGCGCGATTTCACCACCATCAATTTCAGGGCTTCAAGTTGCTCATATTCTTCACAAGACATCATCACCGCAACCGGTGAACCGTTCTTATTGATTTGTACGGGTTCACGTTGAGCCTTCATTAGTAAATCGCCAAATTTAGTTTTAGCTGTATTAGCAGTAAGTGATTGCATAATATTCTCCTTTTCGTTCATTATAAACGAATCGAACGCTTTAACTGATTTGTATGATTTTAGTTATACGGTTAATCCAATGGCGTGTCCATAAAGGTGTAATTTAGTGGATACGACTTGTTACCCCTCTCAGAACTGTCCAGTTAGTCTTTTAAATGTATATGTACACTTAATTAAAACTATCTTAATGTTCACTTTAGGGTTAATTTCATGAAAATTGGCTATGTCCGTGTCAGTATTCAAGACCAAACGCTCGACGTTCAACTTGAACAGGTTAAAGCTATAGGTTATGAAAAATTCACCAAGAGCAAGCGAGGGGGGGGGAATCCCCAGAGAGAGAACTGCTTAACCTGTTGCTGGACTTTGCGAGGGAAGGGGATGTTATTCACGTTACTAAAGTCGACCGTATTTTGCTCGTAATACCATTGATGCTTTGCAAATTGCTGAGCAGCTAGCGAGAAAGAAAGCCGGTTTGGTCTTTCATTACTTGGGCGATTTGGATATTAACAGTGATGTGGGCAGAGCGCGCGCTCAGAAGGGAGGCACCTCTAAGACGCTCACCAACTCATTCAAGAGATTGCAAACCAAAGGCATGAATAAACTGAGCTCAGTAAAGAGTTAGGGTGTAGTCGGACGACTGTTTATAAGGTCTCGGGATAAAAGTGTAGGTGAATTTGTAAAAAATCGTATTTTGCAGGGCAGCAGGAAGATATATGTTAACTTCAAATTAAACCTTTACAAAAACGAGATAATGGATAATAATGTCATCGCTCTGTTGTTCAGAGTTATTAAATGAAACATCAAGTTGTAAAAGTAAAACCCTCAGAATTCCTCGTTATTGTTGTTTTCCTCAGTGTTTCCCTTAGCTTCATAGATACATTAAATAATTCCAGCTCTCAGCGCATCGCATTTTGCGATTAATTTTTATCTTATATAAGGGACACAATATGTCTAACAAAACAAATGGCGTAGTAAAATGGTTTAACGAAGAGAAAGGTTTTGGTTTTCTAACTCAAGACAACGGCGGTGCTGACGTATTCGTTCACTTCCGTGCTATCGCATCTGAAGGTTTCAAGACTCTTAAAGAAGGCCAACAAGTGTCTTTCGAAGTAGAGCAAGGCCAAAAAGGTCTTCAAGCTGCAAACGTTGTAGCTGCATAAGATTTTAAGTAGGCGCGAGCGGAGATACCGCTTGCGTCACTTCCCCCCATCTTAGAGTACTTATTTATAACTCCCCACGAAAATATCCAATATTCTCCCAATACTTTTTGTATTTGTCGTTACGTTTCTTATTTACTTCGTTTTTATAAATAAAATTATTAATATATCTCAATAGTAGTATCTCTAAAATACTGCTAGCTTCGTTATATCTAACTAAAATAAATAAGGATCAACCATGTCTCGAACAACAGGCCGTAAACTTTTTTGGTTTCAACAACAAAAGAAAAAAACGATAAATAATAAATAGGAATAGTATGAAGATCACATTTAATTTATTTAAAGATAACCTCTCTTGGGGTGGGATTATTCACCAACTTAATGGTGATGTTTTAAGGCGCCACGTGTTAGTGAGCGGAAACGTGGATGATATGAATATTAAATTTTCATACTGCGAAACGACTTTAACAGGCAGCATTACTGATCAACATGATTGTGTACTTGGTGATTTTAGTATTTTGGCTTAAATCTAAAGTACAGGCTTGTAATTAAGCTTACTAATAATTGATTACACAGTTGTCCGACTGAACTCTAACTCTTTGTTGATTGTGTGCTTGATATCTTGCTCCGTAGGCTATTGACTACTTTGGTAAAGCGGCTTGTTAGGAAATCGGTCGACATGCATTCCTCGGCTCGTAATCGCCCCCTGATTTCATTGTAATACAGCAAGATGCGCTTCTTCATATTTCAGCGGAGGCGGAAATTGTGGTGTAAATGACTCTATATGCACCTCTGTTTATAAGCCCTAGCCCTTAAAGTGCTTTATCAAATACTTCGGGCGTAATGTTAATATACCAATCTAAATTTACTTTCTTGCGCCTGATTAGCCCTCGCTCCTCAATAATTTCACAAGATACGCGGAAGTTGTTTGGAGGGACCTCTCTCCTAAGAAGTTGGTTAATAGCATGGTTGACCACCGTAGACTTACCTTCTTTGACTCCCTTCACGAATCCCTTTGCCAAACAACTTAATCTCTCTTTTTGGATTTGGCTGAGTCTTTGATTTCTCATTTCATATTTTTATTATTCCTTGTAGCAATGATTAAACTTTAAATTTGAGAAGGAGGGTATGTTGTTTGGGTATACCTTATTGTCACTAGTTGAAAATTGCACCTAACCATTAAATGTCATAATATAAATGACATACCTATTTAGATCATAACCTAAAAGTCACTTAATCAAAATTATGTACATATTTGGATACTTAAGAGCATCAACTATCGAACAAGATGCAGAAAGAGCAAAAAAGACCTTATCAGAATTTGTTGAACAAAAAGGACTTCGTATTGCTGCTTGGTATGTTGAGCAAGAATCTGGCGCTTCGTTGCAAAGACCTAAATTACTGCAATTATTAAGTGATGCTAAAAAAGGGGATTTGATCATGATTGAGCAGATTGATCGACTCTCTCGTCTAAATGAATCTAGTTGGTCTAAATTGAAAGAAATGCTGTACGAGAAGGAATTGAAAGTCATTAGCTTGGATTTACCAACTAGTCACATCGCCATGGCTCCTGAAATATCCGATGAGTTCACGAATTCGATGATTAAAGCGATCAATAACATGATGATGGATATGCTCGCGGCGATTTCTCGTAAAGATTACGAAGATCGACGTCGACGCCAAAAGGAAGGCATAGATAAAGCTAAGACAATGGGCAAGTATCGAGGAAGAAGGCCCGATTTAGAGTTGCACGAACAAATCTACAAACTTCGAGTTCTTAAGGAGATGAGCATCAATGAAACAGCTAAGTTTGTGGGAGTGTCACCACGAACGGTCGTTCGTGTCGTCAAAAGAATGAGAGTTGAGCGTAACGAGAGCTAGGCATGTCTCACATCATGTTGGGCCGGAATCGAGCAATTTTATAGCAGAAAGCGAAGTGATAGCGCTATTCGTGAGGGTTGTCTTCGTAAAGCAGGAGCCTCGCCCTTAAACTAGCAAGGCTTTATACTTTCTCGGCTAATGAGAAAGTTGTGCTAGTTCGTCTTTATTCAATCCTGTGACATCCATAATGGCTTCCTGATCTAGACCATTAAGCATCATCTTGCGCGCCATCTCCTTGAGGGCTTCTTGGCGTCCTTCTTGGCGTCCTTCTTGGCGTCCTTCTTTGCGTCCTTCTTGACGTCCTTCTTGGCGGCCACGTTGCTCGCCTTGTTGGCGCAATTGTTCTGCAATAGTCATAAGTGTGTCCTCGTGTTTCGGTACTGATGAGGCTAGTGACGTAATTAACGCCTCTAGGTTGTTCGTTTCACCCACTTGGAGTAAGTAGCTCATCAATGACTGTACTTGCTTATCTGTAGTGTAATCGGTTAAGAGCAATGTGACCAGAGGCTCAAAGAAATCCATGATATCCCGATGCCTTGCGTGCTTTTGGACAAGCTCAAGCAATGCGATGCGGCGATGCTGCATTATCTCATCATCGGAGATGACCGTGACATCGACTAATGGAAAATCTTGAGTATAGAGCGCTTTAGCTATAAGAGGGTTAACGAACCCTTTTAACCAATTCATCTCATACGGGTAGGGCGAGACCTTACCATGGTAAAACTGCAACGGGATCACCAGAGGTAAACGCTCATGGCCAGCTTCAATATGTTGCTGCATGGCGGCGATAGCGTAACGCATTAGTCTGAATGCCATGTGTTTATCTGGTCGACTCTGGTGCTCGATTAACGCGTAGACGTAACCTTCCCCCTGAGACGTTGTAAGAGAATAAAGGACATCCGAATAGTAAGGCCGTAAACTTTCTTCAATAAAGCTGCCTGATTCGAGTTTTAGGGTCGTCAAATCACAGATTTCACGCAGCTCAGCAGGCAGGTGAATGTCCAATAAGTCCTTAGCGGTTTCTGGATGAGTGAGAAACTGCTTAAAGAGGGCATCATGTGGGGTTGGCGTGGTCTTTTTCATTTTATTATCCTAACACCAAATGAGTTAAATCAGTATCACGATAGGGATTCTGCGCTAGCTTAATTTCTGCTCACGTATCAATTTAGATTATTTAATGTGATTCCCAAGGGAGGTTGACGGGGGAGTGTAAAATGAGAGCAGAGTGCAACAATAGTTAGCCACGCCTAACATTAAGTAGGCTTTCTAACAAAACTCTATTAATCGATTAGGTTTGTAGTAGAAAGCCCCTCTCAATTAGGCCTTTTTCTACAGCGAGATTTATATGCTATAAACGCTGTAACAACAATGGTTAATTGACTAACATGTATCGCTCGGGGATGTTTTAAAATCATCAAATTTTAAGATTAGGTTTTTTGGTGAAGTTTGTGTTTTGGGGAGTCACACTTGGAGTTCTGTAAATAAGTGTACGTTATAAAGCCAAAGTCAAAATACCAAGGGTAGCGAGTAAACAAGAGACTATTTTCGTTTTAAGGTTCGTGCGCTCTTTTAAAAAGAAGTAACCAAAAAGAATATCGAGGATGAAGGCTCCTTGGAATAAAACCATGACTAAACTAAAAGCGCTAGTGTTAAGCACTTTTAAGAGAAAATAGTAGCTTGCTGTTCCGCAAGTGGCTGTTATTACGGCGTTAAATAGAACTTTTTTGATTAACCTATAATGAACTTTAAATAGTAGAGGCGTAAAAAAAGCGGTTCCAGAAAAACCGATAAAAAGGATAACGCTAGTAGGTAAGTACAACGTAAGTACTTTATCAAAACCAATGGCTAGAGTGAGAAAGATTGGCGCGAGCCACGCGTGTAGATTGTTTGAAAAAAGAATATCTATTTTGTTACTTTTGCTGATGAGCAGTGAAGCGATAAGTATGAACATAACGCCCATTATTTGAAGGAAAGTAAGTTTCTCATTTAAAAAGCTAACTCCGAACAGAGCACTCCAAATGATCTTTGTTTTAGAGATTATCGAGACAACGCCTAATTCAATTGAAGTACGAGCCCTAAAGGTCGAGTATGCAAACCCAAGCCATGAGAAAACACTGAATATACTTAAAAGCAACAGCTCCCAAAGTTCGCTTGTATTGTCGAATTTTGTAGGGATTTGTTCGATTTCGAAGATAACAAACAGAGCAGCCAGTAAACTGCATGTAATTTGATAGGCTATTAAATATTCATTACATAAAGGATTTTTCTTAAGAAAGACTCGTGAAATCCATTTGTCTAATGAACTTAAAATAATAGCTATAGCTAGTATGGAGTATGAACTTATCATTGTTTCTCAATGTGAATCGAGGTCTTGCATTTTATGAGTTCAAATAGTTTCCGGTTATTGGGGCTACTCTCTTCTCCTTTAGTAATAGCAACGTGATTATAATCAGTTTCAATTTTAGCTATGACATTTGGAATGACGCTTTGAAGCATGAGTAATTCGAAAACCAATTTACTTAAAGGAGTTCCGGGGAAAAACTCTTTCTTTTGAAACTCACCCGGCCAATGCGCCCATCCCCAATCTTCTATGATGTATATCCCACCTGATTTTAGATAAGGGAATGATGTCAAAAAGGCGGCTTTTGTTGGTTCATATAAATGGCTGCAATCATCAATAATTAGGTCTACATTTTTTTTGGGGAAGTGTGATTCTAATATTTGAATGAGCTTGTCTGTATGATCTTGCTTTACTCCACAATAAGGTTCTATTACAGAGTGTGCTGAAGATCCCTTTCGGTATTGACTTAAGGCTGGGTGTTCTTGGCGTTCGTCTATGCCTATGATGGAGTCAGGGGTGAAAATCTTATCGAGTAAAACGAGACTAGCACCGTGATATAACCCAAACTCAATAATGTTCTTTGGAGTCAAAGGTGCACAGATTCGTGCCATTGATTTGGCGAATGAAGGATCTTTAACTAGAACGAAATTATTTTCCGTAGTTCTCTTTTTGGGACTTCCCCAAGAAACCAAATTAAATCCAACTT
>PJEL010005367.1_pt1 | contig 10353 bp, 7 predicted proteins | sample 1853271 | NCBI WGS metagenome assembly PJEL01 (sample SAMN08108733, study PRJNA415343) | Invertebrate metagenome, whole genome shotgun sequencing project. | host: Globobulimina | place: Sweden: Gullmar Fjord | collected 2015-08 | reverse complement strand
AGCTCGATTTTGAGGTTAATAAAACAAGCGATCTGATTGATGCCCGGTTGTCGGGCACAAGCGCCGATACCACGCTGCAAAAATTAGACATCCTCGGACGTCTTTTGGGAGCGACCCGATTGATGGATATGTACCTCAAAGAAAGTTCCCAGGTTACAGCATTTGTGGAAGATTTTATGAATGGCCGGTATCACTTTGCTTCAATGGAATGAAGGTTTTCCGCCGAAGGAGGATTCGATGTTGGACGTTCGACCTGCCCGCAATGCCTTGAAGCCGGTTTGAGGCAAATTTAACACTTGATTTATAAATTAATGATTACGCCAACTCAACGCACGATGCATGGCAGGCGGGTGTTGGACGTTCATTAGTTTCTCATTTGCTCAGACTGGACGCTCGCCGCCAACGGCGACGCTGACACCTGAACACTGACACCTGAAACCTAAAAATTATCAACGTGCGGAGTAACATCGACAAGAAATTGTTGATATGAGATCGCTAAGCGCCTAATTTAACTTTCACATGTCAAAATACGAGCTAACCTGGATCACGGAGCATCTGGCTGCCGGTCATGCGCCATTTTCGCATGATGACCTGGCTGAGATGAGATGGCAGGGCATCGATGCCATTGTCAATCTGTGCGGTGAGTATTGCGATCTGCATGAAATCCAAGAGGATTCGGGATTTGATGTATACTATCTGCCGATTGCCGATGAATCTGCGCCGGATATGGCAGAATTAGAGAAGGCCATTGAATGGGTCGATGAGATCATCGACCAGGGCCAAAAAGTTCTGGTCCATTGCCGCTTCGGAATCGGACGAACCGGAACCTTTGTTACGGCCTATCTGCTTAAGTACGGGTTGAACCTGAAGGCTGCCGCTAAATTATTAAAAGCGACCCGGGCCAATCCGTCCAATTATTGCCAGTGGAAGCTGCTGCGGCAATATCAGAAGAAGTTGAAGAAAACGTAAGACAGATATCGTTGATTGGATGATTGGTTGATTAGCTAAGCGGTTGTAAATATGGAGTTATTCCAGATTTTGATCAGTATGGCATGCAAAATCCATCTATAGCAACCTTTGAACTCTGAACCCAGAACCCGGAACCTTCCTACAAAATTCTATGCGCCAGGCTTTCCGTTCGGCCGGCCGGTGTGATTTCAATGTAATCCAGTTTCCGCTGAAGTTCTTTAATCGTTGCCGCACCACCGTAGGTCAGCCCGGAACGCAATCCGCCGATGATGTCAGCGATGATCTCATTTTCGTCTTCGCGGTAGGCGACTTCAGTGGCAACACCTTCCGCCGTTTTCCACTCGGCAATACCGCCGTGGTAGTCTTCTTGCACTTCACTGCTGGCCATACCGCGATAGGTTTTTACCTTGAGTTCCTCGCCGGTGTGATCCTTTTTGCTGATCACCGGACCGGGCGTCGGCCGGCTGCCGGCCAGCATGCTGCCCACCATGACGAAATCGGCGCCAAAGGCCAGGGCCTTGACAATATCGCCGGCATACCGGATGCCGCCATCTGCAACCACCGAGCGGTCCACCCGGGAGCAATTTTTGATGGCCGTCAGATTGGGGACCCCAAAACCCGTTTTGATCCTGGTGGTACAGACGGACCCGCCGCCGATACCCACCTTGACGATATCGGCACTGCAGGAAGCCAGATAGTCGGCACCGGCGTAGGTGGCCACATTGCCGGCCATAATGCAGGCGCCGTCACCGATCATCTCGCGGATATGTTTAAGGGTTCGACCAACATATTTGGCGTGGGCATGGGCAACATCTACATTAAAACATACCGCACCTGCATCCCGCAGCGCCTCTGCCCGCTGAAGATCCTTTTCGGCGCAGCCGATTGATACGAACGCCGGATATTGACAGTCTTTAAACATACTGACATTCTCTTCGATGGGCATATATCGATGCAATACGCCGATGCCGCCTTTGGAACCGATAAAATTTGCCATGTCCGTCTCGGTGATGGTGTCCATGTTGGCCGTCATCAAGGGCAAATCAAGGGACAGTTTACCCGTTTTGCATTTCATAGATATGTCCACAACTTTACGTGATTCCCAGTGGCTGTAGGACGGCACCATCAGAATGTCATCATAAGTGAAGGCCTTCATGTTGGTTTCTCCTTAATTAACCCGCCATAATAAAAGTATATTCAGGGCTGCATATAGTTCTTTGAAAGCAGAAGATATCGGTTGGTTCGAACTCTTGGCGGCTTAATTATTAATTGCTTCGCAATCTTAATTTTTGTGTTTTTTCAATAAAACAGATTTTTTCATGATTTGCAAACTCATCACAATTGACCTAATTATATTTATACCTTAGATTACTGCTGAGTGTTTGATTATATGAAAAAATCTCCTGGAAGGAAAATGTGATTGATTAAGAGTTCCGTCAAGCGTTGGACTAAATATATTTCGATATTTCTCGGCACGGTGGTCATACTCGGTCTGGTACTTGTCACGGTTGCTTTAATATTTTGTGACGATGATGACTACCGCAAGCTGGCGGTCTGGGGCGTGACGCGGGTTAGCGGTTACCGGATGATTGTCGAAGGGCCTTTTGCGGTTGATTTGTCAGCCAACCCCTCACTGACGGCCGAACGGATTCGATTCGAAGGCTTCTCAGGCGGCCCATCACCGCATTTGAAATCTATCGGCCGATTCCATTTAAAAATAGCTTTGAAACCGCTTTTGCTGGGAACCTTCGTGGTAAAGCAGTTGCAGGTTGCGGATGCTATCATTGAAGATGTGAATATCCGGCCGGAGAAGAATGCCGAATCCCGGCTAACCGGAGGCCTGCCTGAAATCAGTCTGCCGATTTTTGAAAGTCTATCATTGAAAAATATCAAGTTGACGGATTCCAGCCGCCAGTTAAGGTTTCTACTGAACCAGTTAGCGTTAGATGATGTTCAGGATTCCGGACCGCTTAATGTGATGGGTGCCGGCTCCGTTAACGGCACCAAATTTCAAATTGACGGCCGGTTGGGTGCCTTTAAAAAACTATTTGACCGCAAGCAGCCTTATCCGCTGGATCTCAACCTTAAATTTGCCGACTTGGCCCTGTCGGTTGCCGGGACGGTTGCGGATTACGAAAACGGCGCAGGACTTGATATGCAGGTAGCTGCTGATGGGCGGGACCTGACGAAATTGCTGAAATTATTTCAGGTGGATTTCCAATTCCCAGGGCAATTGAAGTTGAAAGCAAGGCTTTCCGGTGACCTGGCAGCCCCCCGGGTTTCTGATTTGAAACTGGCAGTTTCCGGTGATCCATCGGTCGAAATTTCAGCTGAAGGTGATATCACCAATTTAGGCGATGGCGATGGCACAGACATTTTGCTTTCCGTGCTGTGTCGCAATGAAGATCTTCTTCACAGGATTTTTCCCGACGACTGGAAGGTTTTAGAAGAATTTAAATTTGACGGGGCGTTGCGCAAGGTGCCGGATGGTTACCGCATCGAGAAGATTTCATCCCGCGTGGTCAACAACAAAGGTATCAACCTGCAAACCGGTGGCTGGCTGCGCCTGGGCAGTATCCGAGAGGATTTTTCGGTCAAGGCGGTGGGCCTCGATTTGCACCTGACCCCGCCCCACACTGAATCCATCCGTCCGCTGCTCATCGATGCCATACCGGAGATAGGATCTGTTGATGGCAGAGCAAGGTTAACCGGCCCGGTTGAACATCTGGCCCTTGAAGATATTATTCTCCTCAGGGGTGGATCCGGTCCGGTGCGGGTTGAAACACGCGGCCGGATCGGTTGGATTGCGCTTGGGGACGACAAGCACCTTTCAGGCATGGATCTTAAGGTCAGCATCCAGGCCGAGCAATCCACGATTCTGTCCACTTTTTACGGGGTGCCGATCGAGGAAATCGGCAGTGTTTCCATCACCGGCCGGGTGACCGGCGCCACGGATCGGTTCCAGCTAAAAGACATCGAGTTTGATTCCAGGGATGCGAAAGGGTTGGAAACCAAAATGTCCGGCGGCATCGATTTTACCGAGCAGGCCAACGGTGAACTCCTGGGTGACGTCAGGTTTAAACTTGGAATTAATTCACCCGACATGGGAGCTGCCGAGCCGTTGCTGGGCGCCAACTTAGTGCCGGCGCTGGGTCCGGTCAGCGCCAAAGCCCTGATACGCGGGACGACGGATATACTTTCTGTTGAAGATGTCGATATCACCGCCGGAACCCCGGATAACGTGCAGATTAAATGGCAGGGACGTATCGGGAAATTTCCGCTGGGTGGCGACCGGCCGATTGCTGAAGTCCAGACGTTTGGCGCCCTCCAGGCGGCCAGATCCTCTGATTTTGCCGCACTTTTCGGAATCAAATTACCGGACATCGGACCGGTCCACGCCACCTGGCGCGAAATTGATCGCCGGGGCACCTACGGAGTTGAAGATGTCAAGTTCGTTGCCGGCGATGGAGAACGGTTTAAGTTGAGTGCCACCGGACGGGTTGCATCAGTTATCCAGCACAAGAAACCATTTTTGGACGGCCTGGATCTTAAGCTCAGCCTGAGGGCATCCGACACCCACAATATCTTTAAGCTCCTCGGGATGCAGTTTCCGGATCTTGGGGCGGTGAACGGTCGCCTGGCTTTAACCGGTGGCCGGGACAAATTAGTTGCCGGAGATCTCCAGCTGACCGTGAGGTCCCCCAAAGGGCTGGAGATTGGTGCCACGGGCGGTGTGGGTTATATCGGTCTGGCCAAGGACCTGCCCGTTCGCGATATCGATCTGAGCTTGACAGCGCAGGCGCCGGACCTTTCGGCACTGCCCCTGGAAGGTGGTTGGCTCTTACCGAATTTGGGACCGCTTGATGCGACAGCCCGGGTTGGCGGTCGGGATAGTTCGGTAAATGTTGAAATTAAAGATATTCGTGCCGGCCCTCAGCATAAGCCTCTGCTGCAGATGCAGGGAACGCTTAGCGACATCGGGCAGCGGGAGCAAATGAAACTGGCCCTCGAGTTTAAAGCTGATACGCGGCCCTGGTTTGAAAAATTCATTCAGCGGGAAATCGCTAAAAGCCCGCACGTTGCTGGTACCATCAATCTCTCGGGCGTCGGGGAGCAGGTTCGGATCGACAAGTTCCAGTTATCCACCGCAGAAATGGGTGGCTTGACAGTGCTTGCCAACGGTAGGTTTAAACCCGGCCTTGATTCACCTGAAGTTGAGTTGCAGGTGATTTCGAAAACCCAGGATCCTGCAGCCTGGGCTGCATTGTTCGGAATGACGCTGCCCCAGCTGAGTCCGCTTACCATCGATGGCCGCTATTCCGTTTTGAAAAACCAGCGCATTTTCGAGGGTGAGACCCGTCTGGGGAATACACGGTTTCAGACTGATGCCCGTCAACCCATCGATGATCCCCGGTTGCGACTGGTCGCCAGGCTGTCTTCTCCGGCCGTGCATCTGAATGATCTTGGTTTATACCCCGGCGGCCAGGAAGAAAGAACTCCTGGGACGCAGCCTGCGGCTAGGATCCCCAAAACTTCCTTTATCAATGACCACCCCTTGCCTCTGGACAACCTGCAGTCCAATGACTTTTCATTAAATATTCATGCTGACAGGGTTATCGGTAAAAACATTGAAATTGGTCCGGTTGGTATGGATGTGGCGCTAAAAGATGGGCAGCTTCGCATTGGAACTTCCGAAATGAGTTATCGGCAGGGACAGCTGTCGCTTGAGTCTAGTCTCGATACCACCGGGATGCAGCCCCAGGTTAGCTTAAAAATGGCGGCCGAAGATATGGACATCGATGATATTCTGTCATACATGCACGAACCTCTTGTGCTTGAAGGCCAGTTGAACCTGGCGCTGGAATTGCAAAGCCGCGGCAGGTCGAGCCGGGAACTTGCTGCCAATCTGTCCGGTGAATTCGGCGTTGCCATTGAAAACGGCAAAATTCAGCGTGGCGTTGAAATGATCGCCTCTGATGCACTTGATCTGTTGTTTACCGCCCCGGCGAAGAATACCCTTACGGACTTAAACTGCCTGGCCTGCCGTCTGGATTTCGAAAATGGCGTCGGCACCATTCAAGTCCTTTATCTGGACACCCCCGGCGTCCGCGCCCGGGGTTTCGGATCGATCAACCTGGCCTCTGAAACCGTCGACATGGTCATTAAACCGGGGTCCAAAAGAAGGTTTTTTGGCCGCAGCTCACCGATCCGAATTACAGGGAAGCTCAACGATCCTGCCATAAAAAAGATACCTGCCAATGAAGCGGCCATTTTAGCCGGTCAGCTGGCGGTTCCGATCATTGCGCTGCCGGCGCGTGCCTTGGGACTTCTGTGGTCATTAATTCGTGATGACAAGGATGAAAACAGTCCCTGCCTGACGGGGGCATTGCAGAAGGCGGAGTAAGCAAGAGCTAATCGAGGATGTTTAAACTAATAACCTGACGGCATCCATCAACAACTTCAGTCAGTTTTTCCGGGTTGAGCGTGCCAATTTTTTCAAGTAACCTGGTTTTATCCACGGTCGCCATTTGACTGACTACGACGACACTGGCCTTTGGTAAATTTGCGGCTCCCTTTTTTAGCCGAACATTGCCTGGAATTCGAGCAAGCTTAAGATTCGAAGTCAATAAAGTGACAACAGTCGTTTGAATATTGCTTCTGTTCAGCAGATTACACTGGACAATCACGGCCGGCCGCTTACCGGATGGGCCTGAATCGCCTGATCTGCCAAATCTAACCCAATAGATATCACCTTGAACTGGAGTTACCATGGTAATTCTTTCACATCGGTGTTGTCGGCAATTGTCTCGGCCATACGCCGTTGCTCTTGCGCCACTTCTTCGTCTTTAAAGACCTCATTAACTTGCTTTATGTAGGCTTGCTCTTTTTTCATTCTTAGTTTTTCAACCAGCGCTTCGGTTACCAGATGACTTAACTTGATTTTTTCCTTTGATGCACATTGATTTATTTGATCATAAATATCATCTGGAATCGTAACGCTTAATTTTGAATGTCCCATAACTTATCTCCTAATTCATCTTATTTTTACACACAATTAATCATACCTTATATCAGTTTGTCAATAGTATTAATTAGACGATTAAGACATTAATATAATTCCCATTTATTGCTATTAGGTTCACGATGTGCTAATCAGAATTCACAATGAGCAAAGTTGAAAAATACTTTCTAAAGTCAAATCGCTTGGGATTCCGTCATTGGTGTGAAGACGATCTGGCGATCGCCATTGGACTCTGGGGTGATTATGAGGTCACAAAGTTTTTTGATGCCCGGGGGAAATGGTCCCGGGATGAGGTTCAACAGCGGCTTGCTAAAGAAATTCGGAGCGATAAACAGCACGGTGTCCAATACTGGCCGGTATTTCTTTTAGAGACCAATGGGCATATCGGCTGTTGTGGTCTCAGGCCGTATGATTTGCCACAGGGTATATGTGAGATCGGCTTTCACATCCGTTCAAACCAATGGCGCCGTGGTTATGCCCGCGAGGCCGCCGTCGCAATTATAGATTATGCCTTCAGCACCCTTAAGGTGAACGGTCTTTTCGCCGGTCACAATCCCAATAATACTGCCTCGCGGCATCTCCTCAGGCAGCTTGGTTTTCGCTATACCCACGATGAGTTTTATTCACCGACCGGCCTTAATCACCTGTCTTATGAGATGAAGGCTGATGATTATTCCGGTACTAAAACCGGATAGGGAAACATATTCTATAACGACGGGATTTGCTAAAAAGGAAAAAGTTCTTAATTTGGATACACTGCGCTCTGGTATCGAAACATTGTTATCAGAATATCAACAGGGCCAACAGTTTGATGATATCACCATGTTAGCTCTCAGAAGAAAATTGTGAAAGGAGAAGTATATGAAACGGCGCTATGGGAAACAAATAGTATTTGGTATTTCGCTGATGCTGGCGATTTATGTGTCCATGCCGACATTTCTGGTGCTGGCACAAGACCCAAAGGCCGGTCAATCCAGTTCGCAGGCGGAGCAGCCGGCTCCCGGGGAAGTCGATGCGAATGTTGCCGGTATGACTGAGGAGCAGGTCCGGCAGGCCTATGCTCAAAAATTAAAACAGGAAGCCACCGGTAAAACCGGTCCAACCCAAGCGGCCGGGGGACGCGGCGGGTGGCAAGGCGTCAGCGCCAGTTTTTTTGGGTCGGCCCAGAAGGCATCGGCCGTCTTAAAACGCATCGGGGCTATTTTAAGCGGCGAGCGCCGGGACCCCGGCCAATGGAGCGATGCGGTGGCCAAGCTGTCGGGCGGCAAGGGCCCAGCTTATCTGCTTGGGGCAGTCGGCGGTCTGGTGCTGATCATCGCCCTGGGGTTGGCTTTGCGTTGGTTGTTTCGGCGAACCACACTGGAACTACAGGAAAACCTGATTAATGCCGTACGACTGGGAAAATTGCAATTTCTCGGACGGGTTCTGGCGCGGACACTGCTGGAGGCGCTGGGGGTCGGTATATACATGCTGGCCACCTTTATTGGCCTGGTCTTGTTTTACGAACCGGGGACGCCGAGTTATGCGGTGGTAGCCGTTTTTTTGCTGGTCAGCCACTACATCATTGTTTTTGCCTTTGGTGCCGGAGTTATTTTCTCCCCTTCAGCTTCCGCCCTGCGATTATTCCCCATGGAGGATCGGGATGCATCGTTTCTGTATAATTGGATTATTGGAATCACCTTTATTGCCGGTTTCTTTGCCGGAATCGCTTCCGTTTTTCAACAACTGGACGTCAGCAAACAGTTGTTTCTGACAATGTACAGCCTGGCCGGTGCGGCGGTTATCCTGGCGCTGGTGATCATGATCTGGCAAAGCCGCAAGCGGGTGGGCCAGGCAATCTGGAGCGGGGACACGGATGCGGGATCGGGCGCCCGCTCGATGCGGGCGGCACTGGCCCGCAACTGGCATTATTTTGCCATGCTCTATGTGCTGGCAGCCGGTGGAATCTGGGTGGGCAAAGCACTTAACGAGGAAAATGTAACGGTCGTGAATCTGATACTCAGCATTTTCCTCATTCCGATTGTCATCGGCGTCGATCAATGGGTCCAGCGATTATTAAAAATCGCCTCCGGTGAATCCCGCGAAACCATCGACCTGAGCGACGACGGGCCGTCGAAACCGGAAGAAGAACAGGCTGAAGCCGCCGGTAAGACGGATCTCACCCACTATGTCCCGCTGATCAGGCGCTTTTTTCGTATCTTTCTGGTTGCCTTTTTGTTCTTTGGCTCACTGCGCCTGTGGGGCATCGATCTTCAGTTCGGACGCATGTTCACCCGCAGCGCCTTGAGTATCATTATCATTTTGCTGGTCAGTTTTATCACCTGGCAGCTGATCAAGTCCAGAATCGATCAAAAAATAAAAGAGGAAATGCCCGATGACGACGAGGAAGCCGAGGAGGGCGGCGCCGGCGGATCGCGCATGGGGACCCTGCTGGTGCTGCTGCGCAAGTTTGTGCTGGCCGTCATGTTTGTTATCGTTTCACTGATAATTCTGTCGTCCCTGGGGGTTAACATCGGCCCTCTGATTGCCGGTGCCGGTGTGTTCGGTCTAGCCCTCGGATTTGGCGCCCAGACCCTCGTCAAAGATATCATATCGGGGGTTTTCTTCCTGATGGATGACGCATTTCGGGTCGGCGATTTCATCGAAACCGGCGGTACCAAGGGGATGGTGGAACACATCTCCCTGCGCTCTTTGAGGCTGCGCAATCCGCGGGGTCCGATCCATACGATCCCCTTCGGCGACATGGGCACGGTGACCAATAACAGCCGGGATTACATCATCTCCAAGCTTGATTTTCGGGTGCGTTACGACACGAACGTCGACAAAGTCAGAAAAATCATCAAACAGATCAATAAAAAAATCATGAAAGATAAAGAAATGGCCCCGGTGATGCTGGGCAAGCTTAAATCCCAGGGCGTCAGGGAATTAGACGATTCGGCCATGGTCATGCGGGTAAAGTTTAAAACCGTCCCGGGCGAGCAGTTTGTCATCAAACGCGAGGTATTCCGGATGATGCAGGAGGCTTTCAGGGAAAACGGCATTGAATTTGCCCATCGCAACGTGACGGTGTATCTGCCGCCGGGCGAAGCAGACGGCGCGCCGGATAAAAAAGTCCTTGAGGCCGGTGCCGCAGCGGCAGCTGCTGCGCAACAGGCCGAAGACGAGCTGGCCGCAGCGGCGCTAGATAAGCAGAAATAGACAACCGTTGGGGGTTCAGAGGTTATGAGGGTTCAGCGTTCAAAGGTTCAGAGGTTCAAGGTTCACGAATTAAACAGCGAACCGCAGAATTTCGAAAGGAAAACACTGATCAGGACTGAGTAACGAGGACTGAGGTAAAAGGAAACGAGCAATTGAAACAGCAC
>PJEL010005366.1_pt1 | contig 10354 bp, 7 predicted proteins | sample 1853271 | NCBI WGS metagenome assembly PJEL01 (sample SAMN08108733, study PRJNA415343) | Invertebrate metagenome, whole genome shotgun sequencing project. | host: Globobulimina | place: Sweden: Gullmar Fjord | collected 2015-08 | reverse complement strand
CATGTTCTGATTTTAAAGGGATTGGACTTTCTAAGGCTGGCCCGAAATAAAATTGAAAAGAATGAACAGCCTTCAAAACGATTTTTCCAATGCGCCATTCCTTTTTTTAGAAGTTACGCAGACAAATACCATCATTACAAAGAAGAATTCCTCATGTTTGGCTTTCTTGCCCAGAAAAAAGAAGGTCAACTGGATCTCGAAATCGGATCTCTTCGCCACCAGCATGAAGTTGGGCGACAATCTTTGACTAACCTTGAAAATTCCATCAATGGTTATGACATGAAGAATGAAATAGCCATTACCAGCCTCTTAAAAAATCTTGCCTCTTTCATATCCGTTTTAAGCCGACATATTTATAGAGAAGACAACCTTTTTTTCCCAATGGTAGAACATGAGTTGTCTAATGAAGAGAAAAAAACGCTTTTTGATCAGTTCAAAGTTGAAGAAGACGTGTTAAAAATAAAAAACCCTGTTGAAAATAATCTCAAATTCCTGAAGGAAATGGAACAATATATTATCATAGAGTTAGAGTGATTTTTATTTAAAATTAGACTTATTAACCGTACAGATTGCATAAAAGATTTGAAGTTTTTAATCTCTTGATGGTGTGAAAAATATGACAAAAAAAAAAATAAATTGTTGGGAGTATCATGTTTGTGGACGCGAACCAGGTGGAGAAAATGCTCAAAACCTCGGGGTTTGTCCTGCTGCAGAAGACAAGTCATTTGATGGGATTAACTCAGGGAAATGTGCAGGACGATTTTGCTGGGCTGTGGCAGGCACATTTTGCGAAGGGAAGAGCCAGGGCACTTATGTTGAAAAACAATCCTCTTGCCAGGAGTGTGATTTTTTTAGAATCGTCCTTGCAGAAGAAGGCACCTTAAATCTTAGGACTAAATTATTACGGTTTTTGCCACCGCATACTAACAATTTAATTCTTAACAATCTTAAGCTAAAAAAGATAAAAAAATCCGTCAGATTTATCTCACAAGGAGATATCATAGACGAAGCATATATCATCATAAGGGGATCATGTATCCTTGTTGTAGAAAAAAAGAATAGTCTTCACCCTATAGACCATCGGGGAGAAGGAGACATCTTGAATATGTCTGCCCTATTTACAGGAGAACCTGTGAAGTCACATATTGAAGCGGAAACCGATATGGAACTTTGGGTATTGAAAAAATCGACTTTTTTGAAATTACCAGAGAATGATCCGCTTTTATTCAATTTTTTAACCGAAATCGTAGCAAATAGATTTGATTCTAGCAGGCCGATTTCTGATCGAACAATTGGTCGCTATATCGCAACCGATATAATAGGCAGGGGTGGTTATTCAATTGTCTATAAAGGTATTGATTCTAATACAAATCAAACAGTAGCTATCAAGATGCTTCGGCACAATTTGTTCATGGATTCTGATTTTTTGGATAAGTTCAGAAATGAAGCTAAAATCATATCCGGTTTAAATCACCGAAATATTATAAATGTTTTTGACATAAAAGAACGCTTTCAAACAGCATTTATCATTATGGAATATTTGGAGGGAGAATCCATTGCAGAAAAGTTAAGCCGACTCAAAAAAATTTCACATCAAGATACTACATATTATCTATTACAAGCCTGTAAGGCAATTGACCATGCACACAACCAAGGTGTGTTGCATAAGGACATCAACCCTGAAAATTTTATGATCATAGATGATCGCCACATAAAACTTTTAGACTTTGGCCTGGCAAGTTTTATTCATGATGATGACGATATGGTTGATGGTGCTTTTTTATACCTTGCACCGGAAATTTTAAATGGAGACGCATCAAACATTCAGAGCGAAATTTATTCACTGGGAATCACAGCTTTTGAAATGGTTGTGGGTAAAAGACCATACCCGGAGAATGATCAAGCTGTCTTTATGAAAATGCGGTGTGAAACAGAGATACCGGATCCAAAGGATTTTGAGCCGGATCTGCCTGAATCCTTAAACCGGTTCATCATAAAAGCCTGCCGTTTGGATCCTAATCAAAGATATAAGAATATAAGCGACGCAATTAAGGATTTATCAGGATCAATAGAAGAGAATGAGCATATACCAAATCAAAAGCTAAATTGTTGGGAATTCATGAAATGTGGACGGGGGCTTGATGACTCAACGAATAAAACTTGCCATACCTGCCCTGTAACACAGCCATCCTATCTTGACGGACTTAATGAGGGAGAAAAATCAGGAAGGACCTGCTGGCTTGTCACAGGCACTTTTTGTAACAATAAAGCATCTGGCACCTATGCCGAGAAAATAGAATCCTGCAGACATTGTGATTTTTATAAAGATGTTAATAAGGCCTCAGGACAAGCCCGGTTAAGCATTGATAATGTAGACATTTTTGGATTCACTCATTTAGGTCTGCTCCCAAAAAAGAATGAGGATCGATATCTTATTCGACAAATGCCGGATAAATCCCTGCTTTTAGCAGTCGCAGACGGATTAGGGGGTAATGTTTCCAGTGATTTTGCTGCTGAAATTGTCAAGGGAACGCTGGTTGGTTTAAATAATCTAACAAATGGAAAAGAAATATCCGAGTTGAGACAAATGGCCCTGGATCTGGATATAATGATTAGCAATAAAGCTGACGCCCAGCCAGAACTGGAAGGGATGGCGACAACGCTTGTCTGTGCAGTCCTGAAACAGGATTTAATTCATTGGATCAATGTGGGTGATTCACGCTTATATCGATTACGAGATAAAAAGCTGAAACAACTTACAGAGGATCAGACACTTGCGAAATTTCTGATTGAAGAAGGAGAATTAGACCCAAAAAAAGCAAAAGAACATTATTCCTATAATATTCTGGATCAATGTATTGGATATGGGGAGTGCGACCCGGAAACAGCTTCATTCAGTGCTCAAAAAGATGATCTGCTAATTTTATCAACCGATGGGCTATACAAGATGGTTGCAAAAAATGAAATTTTATCCATTTTAAATGCAGATGACCCCATTGAGGTCAAAACAAAAAAATTAACACAAGCAGCACTAAACTCAGGCGGGAAAGATAATATTACAATTATTCTGGCCAAAATAAACCAAACCCTTAAATAAAACTCAAAAATAAAAGAACTTTCTTGATTTAAATCAATAATTATCCCACACACCCAAGACTTGGATCTTGCACAGCGATTCCTCTTCTCTGGCGTCTCTTCTTCTTAACCTGGCATAGCAGGGTTTTGTAAACGGGAAAGCCTGAGATTGGATCAAATTGTTCAAGATCCGTTAAAATATTCGCATTTGCCTTTTTCCATTCGTCTGTTCCCTGGGGGCCACCACCCCCGACTGATGCGTAAACAAAGCCTTGCATGATATCTTTGGTTATAAATGCCCGCATCATAACAGAACCCCTTGCCGTTTTAATCATTACAGGATCCTCATGTTTTATCTTTCTTTTTTCTGCATCTAAAGGATTCATTTGAACCAGAGGATATGGATATTTTTCCATAAAATCCGGAATTGCTCGCAGACAAGATTTCATATCCGGTTTAAACGGCCCGGTTCCCAGTATCAACGGATATCGATTAAGCATACGGGGTTTACTTATTGGGGTCTCAAAGGATTCCTCATACTTTGGTAGTCCATCATATCCGAATTGCTCTAGTATACTTGATTTAATCTCAAATTTACCAGATGGTGTTTCAAAGCCAGGCTTTCCATCTTTTCTTATCAATCCCTTTTCCCACTTTCGATATACCATGGGCTCTTTTTTTCCCATGACAGTATTCTTTGGTGCATCCTTTAAATTCTTAAATGAGTAACCTGTACCTTTGACTGCCTGTTCCAAAAGCGCATCACTGTCCTGGGGATACAAATGGCCATATCCTAATCGTTTAGCCAGTTCTGCCAAAATCTCATAGTTTGGTTTGGCATCCCCAACAGGCTCAATCATTTTTTTCCGCCAGCGTAATGCATTGCCGTAATAACAATAAGATTCCTGCTCAAATGCGGTGGTTGCAGGCAACACAATATCTGCCCATGCTGCATCCCGTGTGAGTTGAAGATCTATGGAAACCATAAAATCCAACTCATCAAATGCTTTCTGCCACTGTAGGGGATCAGGCCAGGAAGTTAGTATGGAGGCGCCAAGAATAATCATGGCCCGTATTTTATATGGATCTGATTCGAGAATCGATTTAGGTAATAATTGAGTATGGGGTTCTCCCCCACAATAATAAGAATAAACTGGAAAGTGACCTTTTCCTATAGAGGTATCGAACCCTGGTGTTTCAATTTGGTGGCTCTTGTCCAGCGAAATCTGATTTTCATGTCGTGCGAAACATCGCCCCCCTTCTACATCCATTTGGCCGGCCAGAGCCCACAACACCATGACTGCTCGAATATTTTGAACACCACTTTTTGTATATTCAAGTCCTGTGTACATGATATAAGAAGCCCCTTCTGAATCAGCAATCTCTTCAGCCAGCTGTTCAATGCGATCTTCTGAGATACCGGTCAAACTGGATACATACTCAGGTGTAAAGTCCTTCACATAGTTTTCAAACTCATCATATCCAAGTGTCCAATCTTCAATGAACGCTTCGTCAACCCAGTTATCTCTTATAAGAATATGAGCAAGACCCAATGCAAGTGCACCATCAGAACCCGGTCTGATTGGTAGCCATTCGCTATCAGGCAATTGTGCCGCGCGGGTTTTCCTTGGATCAATTACAATAATTTGAGCACCTTCATTTGCCGCAGTCACTAATCGTCCAAACATTTCTGGTGGTGTTGAGGTGGACGGATCAGTTCCCCAAACGATGATTAGATCAGAATTATCAACATCGGAAAACATCTCTGTATGCAAGCATCCCATGGTTAATTTAGGCGCTAAAACTCCAAGGGATGTATAGCAAGGTGCACCAACCCCAAAGGTGTTGGGTGATCCAAATGGGAATAATACGTTTGAAGCTAAGTATATCTCAGAGCCCTTTAGCTGAAAATTATCTTTAAAGGAACGCTCATAAGATCCTGTGCCTGAATAAATTCCAACAGATTCCGGCCCATGAGTGTCCTTGAGGGTGTTTAGTTTTTCAACAATAATATCAAAGGCTTCATTCCAGGTGATTGGCTCAAAATCTAATTTACCTTTAGGCCCAACCCGTTTTAGTGGCTGCTGAATTCGTTTCTCCGAATAGACAATCTGTTTTGCACTGGCCGCCATGGGACAAAGCACATTGCCAAGAGGGGCATCAGGATCTGGTGTTAATCGGTCAATTTTATTATCTTCATCAAAATGTACAAATACGCCACAACCGGGGCTATGAAAACATAAGCCGCAGATACCTTCCTCAATTCTTGCCAAAACAATACGCTCCTTTTTTCCTGATCAGCTTGGTTCTACCCTCTTTTACCTATGATATATTGTGATGTAATATATTCCCATAAATTTCGGGTTTTACGAATCTTCCATAGGACATCACCTTTTTCTTGAATATTGAATCCGGGCTCAAAAAATTCTTTCCCTTCACTCATTATCCGGGCAATATTATCGATTCCTCTCCCTTTAAATTCACCCTCGTTAAGACCACTTAACCACAATTTAGGGTCTGAAACATTTTCATCCCATGAAAAAGGATCGGAGAATAAAAAGCTTGATTTTTTTTTTTGCAATATCCTGTCTATTTCTTTTAGATGTTGCCCAGGATAAGGGACCTTTTCAAGAATATTTACCGACGCAGCAGTATCGAACATATGAGAAGAAAATGGCAATGCCATGGCATCGGCCACTATAAATTCAATACAGTCAAATTGGTAATTACTATCAAGATCACATGCCTTTTCTTCGGTTATTTGTCCTTCAATAATCATATCAAATCGAAGTGATTTTTCTGTGAGTAGCTCACGCGCTTTTTTAACAAAGGAATACGACGTATCAAGACCAATTACATTTGCATGCGATTTGCTTAACTCAAAGGATAGCCGCCCCACAGAACAACCAATATCCAAGGCCCAGTCTTTCTTTTGCGTTAGATGCGACGCCCATTTTTTATATGCATCTGTGGCATCTGGACCATTAAAAAATTCAGAGTAATGACTCCACAGATAGGCTGACAACATAGCTGTAGAGTTATAACCTGTTTCACCATAAACCAAAGGCAACATTTTTTTAGGTACCACAACTGCAATACCTTCTTTTATTTCATAGATGGCATTGCATGCTTCACAATATAATTTTCCTTGCAACACATCGTCATCAATTTGGTTCTCTATTTCCAATGCCAGGGGTACTTGTGATTTTAAACATTCAGGGCAAATCAAATGCTCGCTCAACCATTTTTTCATATATACGCCTTTACTTCATTTATTATTATTTTAAAGATGAATCCTAACGGATTTCCAAGCAGACCATTATATTGGTAAAACTATAGGGAAACATGATTTTTTATTTATGTTAATATAGTCATATAGATCGTTCAATCAAGGGTTGGAATAGGATTTTGTTAATCTTTTCCTCCATCGATTTCATATCTTTTTGATATGATTTGTCTAATTTATTCAATTTATTTGAAACTTCATAAAATATATCCATGAGATCTTGAGCATATTGTTTGGCAGTTTGAAAGCCCTTTTGTCTTACCGTCTCAATACCTTCCCAGTCTTTATCTGAAACAAATTTCTCAATAGCTGGGCGTAGTTGCGGGAAAAGCGGTCTAAAAAGACCATCCTGAAACGCGGCATAAAATCCAAGTCCTGCTGCATTCCGGGTTGAGATGATATGCCCAAGTGTACTTTGGGGACCCGTATCTGCCAAAAGATCTTTTGTGGTTCTGGTCAACAACTCCACTGTTGAGTGCGGAAACTGAGAAACCAGTTCTCTGAAAATTTTACGATCAAAGATAACATCATTTATTTCGCCGATTTCATGATGGATATATGTCTGCTCTTGAACCGAAAGAATAGAATCGAAGTGCGTTTTCCTACTCTTGATATCTGTATCAGGCAGACCGCATTGTTTCAAAGCAAAATGGAGGAATCGTTGACCTGACTTTTTCAAATATACCATCTGATCCCATAAAAATAAACGGGCAGCATCCCTACGAACAATAATACTATCATCCTGATTCAAGGCGGGAAGGGTTAACAGATCCCTAAGCAATTCCTTTTCCAAAATCAATATGGGGGTACCATCCAAATCGAAGGTCTGATCAATACTGGCAAGAAAAAAAGTCGGTTTCAGTGAATGTGCATATCCTGCACCATAAAACAATTTAAAAGGTGACAACCTCTTATTGATGGTACAGGTGTCAAACGGGTCATAATTTTTTCCCATGAATGGCAGAGAAGAAAATGCCTGCCCCTCTATTATATCCCATTGCTGCTCTTTTTGATCAATCCAATCCACAAGCTCTTTAGGGTCGTTCTCTTCCCATGGATTTAATCCCTTTTCCCATTTATTGAGGTCCCGTAATCGCAACGCCATACCGCAGATAGAAAAAATGCTGGAACCAGAAGCATCTGAGATTTCAATATTATCTTGCATCGTCTTTTCAAATTGTTCCAGATTCATATCATTAACTCCCTTATCTAAATTGATCATTCGGTTCCGATGTCCAATGGAGAAACATTTAGAAATTAAGATAATCATTCGTGCTAAAATGTAAAAATAATTCTAATCAACCACCCCCGCCGCAAGCTTTGTTGGTAGTTATTTCATAAATATCCTTCGGCCAGTGGCTGAAGGAGAATTAAGCCCATCACGATTAAGTAAATTTGGTTATTCAGCAGATCTTGCAAATAATGGGAAAGAGGCCTTGAAGGCGCTTGTAAAAATAAATTACGATATTGTTTTTATGGACATTCAAATGCCGGAGATGGATGGGTTTACTGCCACCGAGATAATTAGAGATCTTTCATCTTCTGTTCTTAATCACAATGTTCCGATCGTCGCCATGACAGCCAATCCTATGACAGGAGACAAAGAAAAATGCCTGGAAGCAGGAATGACAGATTATATTTCAAAACCAATTAATCCAAAATTTCTTTTAGATATGATTCAACACTACTTAAATGAGCCGAATAATATATAGAGTAACCTGCGATTTGATTATAGACATCACCTTATCTAAATAAATAGTCCCAAACTCTTATCTCCTTAATCCATTAATATCATTCAAAATTTAATTGAGAATTTTCATTTGTTTTGTTACAGTTCTTAAAGCTTTATTTTTCATATTTCAATGATTCGTATCGTTTCAATGCACAACCTTTGCTCAAAAAGGAGAAGACAACATGAAAATCAGACTATATGTATTGGTAAGCATTTTGATAAGTTTGATATGTATTCCCTTTATCAATGCCGATGATGATTCAAGCGATACAAATCTGACCGAAGAATTCGCTATTGAAATGCTTTATAAACATTTCGAATCTCACTATACTCCAAAAGATTTACTTCACAAAGCGCAGAAAGAGGCGATGTATATTGCTCAGGAATTCAAAAAAAGTGAGCAATCAGGTCAAAAAGCGATAGACGAATTTAACCATCCGTTTACCCGGTGGAATCAGATGGATGGGTTTCATCCCTTTTCAGAAGTTAACGATATTGATAAATGGATGGTTGCTGCCCATCCGAATCCCGCACTCCATAAAATATGTAAGGTGGAAGGGCTTCTTTTGAAATTTAAGGATCACGCAGGCCGACTCGTGGCTGTTGATGGGTTTAGAAAATTAAGGCTTCAACCTAAAGGGGCATGGCTCTTCCAGTACACTACCTTTATTAAAAGTAAAACAAAGATTGCCACCCCCTTGTATTTGTTGAATGTCCTTGTTGAAATTTCGGGAACGCCTTATCATGTCCATTCCCATATGCCGCTTCGTTCGTATTCTCTTAAAGAAATGGATACCACTATCGAATATCTTGACTCCATGGTGGAGTTTTGGTCTATCATTGAATAATTTATAAATTGAGTTGCCATGATTTTAGAAAGGAAAGGATTATGAAAATCAATCTGTTTATTTTATCTGGTGCCGTTTTTATAATGATATGCCTGTCTTCTTTTGCACATGCCCAGGAAGATGATTCAAATCTAACGGATGAGTTTGCCATTGAGCTTCTGTATAAACATTTTGAATCCCATTATACACCAAAAGATGTGCTCCATAAAGCCCAGAAAGAGGCACTCTATATTGCACAAGAGTTTAAAAAAAGCGATGAAGCCGGTAAAAAAGCCATTGATGAATTCAACCACCCTTTTTCCCGGTGGAACCAATTGAATGGATTACATCCCTGGTCACAGATCCATAATACTGATAAAGGATGGATTGATGCCCATCCCAACCCCAAGTTGCATAAAATTCGGTTTATTGAGAACTTACATCAGAAGTTTAAAGATCATTCCGGTCGACTGGTTATTGTCGAAATGTTTGAAAAGGTAAATGCTCAACCCAAGGGTGGTTTTATTTCTCAATATACCTCTTGGATCAAGAGTGAAAGTAATATCAACCAACCCATGTATCTGATAAATGCATATGCACGAATTTCTGGAACACCGCATTATGTAGTTGCACTGATGCCGTATCGTGCATATTCATTAAAAGAAATGGATATTACGGTTAAATATCTTAACGCCATGGTAGAGTTCTGGTCGATTATAGAATAAACCACTAAGAACCGATATCTAATACCCTATGAAAATAATATATAAAATAAATCTTTTAATTCTGATCAGTATCCTGGCACTCGTTAGTATCTCGCTCATTTCTTCCGGCGTTAAAAAACAAGAGCTCAAATTTTATACCCTTGCAGAAGATGTAAAAAAGTTACAGGTCGATGTACTCAATGCCCTTGTTCATGAAAAGAACTATGAAAAGACCTATAAAGACGACACATTGGTCTATGCCACTTTAGACAAAGCATTTGACAGGCTAAATAAGGTTGATGCCGATTTGCTGCTTGATACCGAAAAAACAGCTAAAATTGAAAAACTACTCACCCAATTTAAGGGATCATTTGCTAAAATAGTTCTAAATGGCAATGAGCTATTATCGATTAAAGAAAAAATCAATACTTTGGCTCACAACTATTCACGGGAGCACCTCAAAGCAGACAAAAAAATCCTTCGAATGATTGCAGATAGTTTTATATATGAGAATATGGATATCACTGCCTTGCAGGAATTAAAGAACACCAGTCTTACCGCTTTTTCCTATGTTAGCGAAATCATTATCCTGGTAAATCAAGACCTGATTCTGGGTGGAGATATCAAGGGATTCGATAAAAAGTATCGTAACGTTTTAGTAAAACTGAGAACCCAGGAAAAGAATTTAAAATATCAAGTGGAAGCATTGAAAGAAAAAGCCTATACCCCT
>PJEL010005365.1_pt1 | contig 10354 bp, 4 predicted proteins | sample 1853271 | NCBI WGS metagenome assembly PJEL01 (sample SAMN08108733, study PRJNA415343) | Invertebrate metagenome, whole genome shotgun sequencing project. | host: Globobulimina | place: Sweden: Gullmar Fjord | collected 2015-08 | reverse complement strand
AATGGGTCAAAGCCCGTTAATAAAATTTTCTTATCAGTTTTCTTATCAAAGTTGACATCCATTTGACCCCGAGATAATAACTCAAGTTTCCATAATAACTTTTGCTGCTGGTTTGGAAGTAATGTTGCGAACCCCTTTGAAGTGCGTAACGCTTTGCTCATCTGCAAACGCGACCAATACAATGGACGATCGTCATAATCTCCTAACTCAGTAAAAGATTTTTTAGCCTCATGCCAAATCGCTTGACCGTGTCGTAACACTGACTGGTTAAGCGCGGTATAATTATATGCCTGTTGTATTTGCTGTGTAAAAAGCTTAACTTTCGTTGTTAAACGCGCCGTAACATCAGGCATTGCTTTAAGTGCGGTGGCTATACGTAATTCTTCTACTGTTGACTGAGTGGTTTTTATTTCATCTGCAAAGGTATTAAGATTTAAACCAACCAATGCGGCGAAAATAATGTACTTAAGTTTACTGACGCTAAAAATTTGTGGCATGAAAGCTTCTCATTGTTTTATAACGTTGTCTGATTAATACATCGTTATTATTTTTTAATGTCAACATAGTAAAGTATGCAACTTTTTAAAACTAGTATCGATTCACCTTAAAGCTCAGGATACTAGTGTATGCAGTAAAATTGAGAAACCTTACAATAACTGCGGTATCAATTCAGAAGAAAACATACTTATTGTCGTTCTTTATTGAGTGGCTGTAATTAAGCTTCATTTCGGCTAGTGCACGATCAAATAAAACAGGTTTAAAAAAGGAAGACTTATGTCAACAATAAAAATATCAAATACAGGGTTCGCCTCAATTTTTTCACGTTGGTCTTTAGGGCTTTTTGTTGGCATGATTGGATTTCAGAAAGTTTTCGTAATATCACCACAAATACATGCACAAAAGTTTTTTATAGAAGGATTTCAAGATCATTGGGTTCCCGACGTTTTACTCACTTTTTTAGGTTATAGCATTCCTTTTCTTGAATTAGCCATTGGCCTTTTAATTTTTGTCGGCTACAAAGTACGAGGTGCATTAATAGCATTAGGCATTTTGTTAACTATTGTTGTTTATGGTCACCTTTTACAAAATGCTTTTTATGATCCATCATCACATTTTTCACCGAGGTTTGCCCTGATGATCTTACTATTTTTGATTTATTCAAAAGAAGATAAATTAGCTTTAGAAAACTATTTTCGTTTAAATCAAAAATAAGTCATCGCATAAATTAGTATCGCTATTGGTGGCGAATGCCTAGCATGTAGCCACAACTCATGGTGATAATAAATATAAAAAACCTCGATAAATCGATAATTTAACTATTTATTGTGAATTTAGAGTAAAAATACTATTGATTTTTTATTAAATGCTGTCAAAGTGTTTGGGCAGCGTTTAGTTAACTACTGGTTATAAGTATTATTTACTAGTAGCAGCAATAAACTTGCATGCTTGTACTGAATTTTTGTGCCTCAGCATAAGCCTCACAATTCGTCATTTTTTAAATATAAAGGGGTAGCACTTCAATGTGTTCGATATTTTGTATATTAGATATTAAAACCGGTGCTGATGCACTGCGTCCAAAAGCATTAGAATATTCTCGTTTACTTCGCCATCGCGGTCCTGATTGGTCAGGCATTTACAACAACGATCACGCTGTACTCGTACATGAGCGTTTAGCAATTGTTGATACTGAACATGGTGCTCAACCACTATACAACAGTGATAAATCATTAGTGCTAGCCGTTAATGGTGAAATTTACAATCATAAACCACTCGCTAACCAGCATACACCTGACTACCAATTTCAAACCGCTTCTGACTGCGAAATTATCATTCCGATGTTTGAAAAATATGGCAGCGACTTTATCGATAAACTACAAGGTATGTTCGCCTTTTGTTTATACCATGCTACTGATAATAGTTATCTGATTGCTCGTGATCATATGGGAATTATTCCTTTATATACTGGCTATGATGTTGATGGCAACTTTTACGTTGCTTCAGAAATGAAAGCGTTAATGCCAATATGTAAAACAGTTGAAGAATTCCCACCTGGCCATGTGCTTGACAGTAAAGATGGCGTATTGAAAAAATACTACAACCGTAACTGGCAAAAATTTTCCGCAATTAAAGACAACAACACCAGCAAAGAAAAATTACGTGAAGCGCTAGAAGACTCAGTTAAAAGTCATTTAATGACTGATGTTCCTTACGGTGTCTTACTTTCTGGCGGTTTAGACTCATCACTAATTTCGGCAATTACGCAGAAATTTGCAGCTCGACGTATCGAAGAAAATGATCTCTCAGAAGCATGGTGGCCAAAAGTACACTCTTTTGCTTGTGGTTTAGCTGGCTCGCCAGATTTAGTGGCAGCGCAAACTGTTGCTGACAGCATTGGTACTATTCATCACAGTGTAGTATTTACTGAGCAAGAAGGTATTGACGCCTTAAAAGAAGTGATTTACCACTTAGAAACTTATGATGTCACCACCATTCGTGCATCTACTCCTATGTATTTAATGGCGCGTAAAATTAAAGCCATGGGCATCAAAATGGTATTGTCTGGTGAAGGTGCTGATGAGATATTTGGTGGCTACTTATATTTTCATAAAGCGCTAAATGCTCAAGAATTCCATGAAGAATTATTGCGTAAACTAGATCGTTTGCATAAATTTGATTGCCTTCGTGCTAACAAGTCTATGTCAGCTTGGGGCATTGAAGCACGCGTACCATTTTTAGATAAAAACTTTATGGATGTTGCCATGCGCATCAACCCAGAAGATAAAATGTGCGGCAATGGTAAAATGGAAAAAGCTATTTTACGTGAATCCTTTGAAGGTTATTTACCAAAAGAGATTTTATGGCGTCAAAAGGAGCAATTCTCTGATGGTGTCGGCTACTCTTGGATTGATGGTTTAAAAGCCTACGTAGAATCACAAGTAACAGACCAGCAACTTAACAGCGCAAGCTTTAGATTTCCAGTCAATACACCTGATAGCAAAGAAGCCTATTTCTATCGTTGTGTTTTTGAAGAGAAATTCCCCCTAACCTCTGCGGCTGACTGTGTTATCGGTGGTAAATCTGTTGCTTGTAGTACACAAGAAGCTTTAGCTTGGGATGAGAGCTTCCAAAATAACGCCGATCCTTCAGGCCGAGCAGTATTAAGTGTTCATAACGAGAGTTATTAATCTCTGATGCTGATAATGTTGTTAAAACGGTAAGATTAACGACATGATGCAAAAAAATAATAAAAACCGACTAATATTGTCGGTTTTTTTGTACAATATTTTCTAAATATTATACAGTTACAGGCATTATATTTTATCTATTTCATTGTTAATAGGACGCTCTCTTGTCAAATCGTGTAGAACCTGAAATTCCCACTATTACCTTAGATCACGACCAAGTAAAATCGGCACGTGTAAATACTGCAAATCCTAAAAAAATAGATAACCCTAAGCCTGATAAAAATACAGCTAAAGCATCAACCTCAGTGGCGACATCATTGCTATTGTTGATATCTTACGCGGCAATAGCCGGTGGTGGTTGGTACTTTTATCAACAGCAGCTAAAACTAAATAGCGCTTTGAACGCTAGTGAACAAAGAATTCAACAACTTGAAAATCAGCTATCCGCTACTGGCGAAGAAATGGGTGAGTCAACTATTGCGTTAAAAGTAAAATTAGAAGCCATAAGTGAAAAAACTGAACTATTACTCACTGAGATGGACAAGTTATGGGCATCCGCTTGGCGTAAAAACCAAAAAGAAATTAAAGAGTTAAATTCTCAAAGTAAGAAGTTAGCCGCGCAGCAAAGTAAAAACACTAATACTGTTAACGCACAAAGTACTGCAACAAATGAATTGAATGATAAAATTACCGCGGTAGAGTTTTCAATTGATGCGGTGTCAGAACAAATTGTTGCCGCTAATGCGATAAAAGATCAAATCAGTAAACTAGCATCACAATTTAATACTTTAGATGCAAACTCCAAATCCCGTGACAAACAACAAATGATCACAGCGACGAGTATTAATGAATTTGATACTAGCCTGCAGTTAATGCTAGAGCGCATAGAAAGAATTGAAGCAAGAGTAGCGCAAAGTCAGAAAAAGCCGGTGGCAGTAACAAAACCTTAAGCTACGACTCTAAACATCACCACTTTTTCACATCCATGTGATCGGGTATACCGTACTTCCTGTACATAAAAAACGGTAGTCATTAAATATGACTACCGTTTTTATTTATCAAAAGCTTGCTATTGTACATAAAGCTTTCAGGCTACTGCTAATTAACCACTTTTTGCCATAAAATTTTAGACAAAATTATTATAAAGACTTTACAATCTCTTGAACTAATTCAGGACCTTGATAAATAAAGCCAGTGTAAACTTGTACTAACTTGGCTCCGGCAGCGATTTTTTCTTGTGCATCTGCAGCCGAAGCAATACCACCAACACCAATAATAGGTAATTTTCCATCAAGTGCTTTAGCTAGCAATCGAATAACCTTAGTACTTTGTTCTTTAACCGGTGCACCACTTAAGCCACCTTGCTCATCACCGTATTGCAAATGAGCCACTTTGTCGCGTGCCAACGTAGTGTTGGTAGCAATAACACCATCAATGTTATTGGCAATTAAACACTGTGCAATAGAATTTACTTCTTCTTCGTTTAAGTCTGGTGCTATTTTAACGGCAACGGGAACATACTTGCCATATTGCTCAGCTAAAGACGTTTGCTCAGCTTTTAATGCTGACAATAATTCATTTAACGCCTCACCATACTGCAATGAGCGTAGGCCTGGGGTATTAGGTGATGAAATATTTACCGTAATGTATGTCGCATAGTCATAAACTTTGCGCATACAATGTATGTAGTCATCCTTGGCATTTTCATCTGGCGTGTCTTTATTTTTACCAATATTAATACCAAGTACACCGCTGAATTTCGCTTTTATAACTTGGTCAACTAAGTAGTCAACACCTTTATTATTAAAGCCCATACGATTAATAATGGCATTTGCTTCCGGTAATCTAAATATCCGCGGTTTGTCATTGCCGGGTTGTGGTCGCGGTGTTACCGTGCCCACTTCAACAAAACCAAAGCCCATGGCTTCGAATGCTTTAATACATTCGCCGTTTTTGTCGAGCCCTGCCGCCAAACCTACTGGATTAGGAAATTTAATGCCCATCACTTCTACAGGCTTATTTGGTACACTTTGCTTGTAAAGTAAATTCAACGGTGTTGCACCAGTCGCTTTAAAGCTTTTTATCGTCAACTCATGAATGGCTTCAGGATCGAATTTGAAAAACACTTTACGAATAGCTGAGTAAAACATAATACCTCTTTAACTAAATTTAAATTCCGTGCTGACACATGACCATTATTAACCTAGCTATGACCAACACATTTTGACGACAAAAAAATCCCCGCTCATTGGCGGGGATCTTAACACTTATTCTGCCGTATCGCAGTGTAAGCTTAATAACATTAGCTCTCTGAGCGCGACTGAGAATTTCGCAAACTCATGAGTTTGGCCAGTTCTAAAATCAGCCAGAATATGCTGCCAACGCTCAAGTGGTTGAACGCTAGCGGCAAACCAGTTTGCTAACATTTCATCAACATCTGTTGAGTTTTTATTACCACGTAAAATCACTAAGGTCAGTGAACGTTGCTGCCAATCAAGCTCTTCTCTAAAAGATGCTCTGGCAAGCGCTTGCCAGTGATTTGATACTGGCTGAGAAGTAATTTGATCTAAGAACCAATGCAAATCTAATCTTGCGCCAAGTTTAAAGTAAAGATCAGTGACTAGCTCAATTGAGTGGTTATCAGATTGCGCAATTTCGGCTAAGTCCATCGCTGAGAATAACGTGCTTAGTAATGAAATCCTTAACGCTACTGGCGCTGGCGCTCCCGCTTTAATAAGATCATTTTCAACACGTTTTAGTTGTGCGGCTTCTTCTTCAACCATAAATGTCGTGATGTTGCCCGACAAGGCAGCAAAAGTTGCATGATAAAACTCAATTGATTGAGCAATGTTAAGTGCTTTATTGCGGTGGCGTAAGAACCAACGTGTTGCGCGGCGAACCGTACGACGTAATTGGAATAACATCTCAGTTTGAATTGATGTAGAAATTTGATTATCTAAATCACTAATTTGTGTCCACACGTCTGACAATTCAAAAACAGCACAAGACATTGAATAACAAGTAGTTATTTCGGCAGTTGTTGCGCCCGTTTCTTCTTTCATCCGATTAACAAAATTAAAGCCCATATCGTTACCAATATTATTGGCTAGTTTAGTGGCAATAATTTCCGCACGTAATGGGTGATCTTGCATCTGCTCAGTATATTTATCTTGTAATTGCTGAGGGAACGCTTCAATTAGCAAGCTTTGATAATACTCGTTGTCTGTAATTTCAGGACAAACCAGTTCTTCTTTCAAGACCATTTTACTATAAGCAAGTAATACCGAGAGCTCTGGACGAGTTAAGCCTTTGCCTAATGATAAACGTTCAGCAATCTCTTCATCGCTTGGAATAAATTCTAATGTTCTATCTAACTGACCAGAACGTTCCAAGGCTGTAATAAAACGCGCTTGTTCTTTAAGCTGGCTACCACCGCGTAACTCAGTAATAGAAAGCGAATGTGTTTGACGGTAACAATCATCAATAACAATATCACCCACTTCATCGGTCATATCGTAAAGAATTTTATTACGTTGCTTAACCGTTAAGTCACCGCTGCGTACCAAGCCGTTTAATAGTATTTTAATGTTCACTTCATTATCTGAACAATCAACACCCCCAGCGTTATCAACGGCATCAGTATTAATTCGGCCGCCTTTGGCACCAAATTCTATCCGACCCAATTGTGTTAAGCCTAAGTTACCACCTTCACCGACAACTTTTGCATTTAGCTCAGCGCCATTAATACGTAAGGCGTCATTTGCTCTATCGCCTACTTCTAGGTGTGTTTCTTTAGAGCCTTTAACGTAAGTACCAATTCCGCCGTTCCATAATAGGTCAACTTGCATTTTCAATAGTGCTTGCATCAAATCTAAAGGCGACATGCTTTGTTTTTGCGTGCCGATCATCTTCTTGATTTGTGGCGTTAATTTAATTGATTTTGCATGACGGCTGAAGATAGCGCCACCTTCAGAAATTAACTCTTTATTATAATCTTCCCACGTACAACCCGGTAAATTAAACAAACGTTCACGTTCGACGTACGAACTTGCCGCATCAGGATTTGGGTCAATAAAGATATGCATGTGGTTAAATGCAGCTTGTAAACGAATATGCTTTGATAACAGCATACCATTACCAAATACATCACCGGCCATATCGCCAATTGCGATACAGGTAAAATCAGTCGTTTGACAATCAATATCCATTTCACGGAAATGACGTTTCACAGACTCCCAAGCACCTTTTGCAGTAATGCCCATGGCTTTATGATCATAACCAACACTGCCACCTGAGGCAAAGGCATCCCCCATCCAGAAGTTGTACTCTTCTGAAATGGCGTTAGCAACATCAGAGAAAGTGGCGGTACCTTTATCAGCGGCAACAACCAAGTACGCATCATCTTCATCTAAACGCACCACGTTTTCTGGTGGCACAATTTCACCGTCAACGATATTGTCAGTAATATCTAATAAGCCACGAATAAAGGTTCTGTAACATTCTTTACCGGCTTCAAAAATTGCATTTCTGTCGCCTGTAGGTAATTGTTTACAAACAAAACCACCTTTAGCGCCAACAGGAACAATAACCGTATTTTTTACTTGCTGTGCTTTTACTAAGCCAAGCACTTCTGTTCTGAAATCTTCACGACGATCAGACCAACGTAAACCACCACGAGCAACTTTACCGCCACGTAAATGCACGCCTTCTACTTGTGGAGAATAAACAAAAATCTCAAATGCTGGCACAGGTAATGGCACATCAGCAATTTGTGAAGGCAATATTTTAAAAGAAATATATGACTTCTCACCCGTTATTGGGTGTGGTTGAAAATAGTTAGTACGAATAGTGGCATTGATCATTTCGACGAAACGACGAATAATTCGGTCATCATCGAGATTAGCAACTTTATCTAACGACGTTTCAATGCTCGCTAATAGCTTCTCTATTACTTTCTCACCAGTTTTTACTTTCGGGGAGAAGCGTTTATTAAATAGCGTGATAAGCAATTCAGCAATACTTGGGTAACGAGCGAAAGTGTCTTCAATATAACTTTGGCTGAATGTACCGCCAATTTGACGTTCGTATTTAGCAAATGCCCGTAAAATTGAGACTTCACGACCGCCAAGCTCAGCCCCTAAAATTAAACGGTTAAAACCATCATCTTCTAATTTTCCAGCCCAAACTTTCGCAAAAGCATCTTGGAATAAGCTTTGCACAACTTCAAGATTAAACTTGCCAGTACCCGTTAATAGCATTGAGAAGTCTAAAATCCAACAAACTTCACCACTTAATGTTCTAATCGCATATGGGCTTTCACCAATAACGCGTAAACCAAAGTTTTCCAACATAGGTAAAACATCAGATAAATGCAATGGTTCACCAGCATGGAACAATTTTAATTTAACAAAACGGCTATCAGCGTCTTCTTCTTGTGGCTGGTAGAACAACATTTCGAGTTTATTATCAGCAGTTAAGGCTTCTAATTTTTCAATGTCAACGATTGCTGTGCCTGGTAAAACTTCATCTTTATAAGCTTGAGGGAAGCTAGCGTATTTACGGCTTAATGCTTTGCCTTTTGCTTCACCTTTATGCGAGTTTAACGCATTGGCTAAATTATCATCCCAGCTACGTGCGGCATGATTCAAATTCTTTTCAATTTCTTTCACGTTTATGTCTGCTTTTGTCGAGTTAACTCTTACGATATAGTGCGTTCGTGCTTGCGCAGATTCTGAGAAGTAAGTAGTAAACTCGACTTCTTCTGTACTCCCTAACGCTTCTTGCAATAGTTTTTGCGTACTAATACGCAAAGCCGTGTTATAACGTTCACGTGGTACATACACCATGCAAGAATAAAAACGGTTAAAGGCATCACGACGCATAAACAAGCCAGAATAATCTCGCTCTTGCATCTGGAAAATTCCCATCACATTATGCAATAGTTCAGTAGGCGAACTTTGCAAAATCTCATCTCTAGGGTAAGTTTCAAGAATATTAATCAGTGCTTTATAGGCATGCGTGCCTTTAGCATAGCCAGAGTCTTTACAAACACCGGCTACCTTTGATTTAATCAATGGTAGGTCTAATGCACTATTAGTGTAATAGGCTGAGCCAAATAGGCCAACAAAACGTTCTTCACCAATAACGTTACCTTTGTCATCAAAGCGTTTTACGCCAATATAATCAAGATGTGCTGGACGATGTACACGAGACTTAGCATTAGTTTTTGTTAAAATAAGTAAATTATCACCTAAAGCAATTTCGCGTGCCGACTCACTCAAACCAGAGATAAGACGTTCTTTAGTGCCATCATATTGATTCATCAAGCCTAAACTTGACTCAACATCTGCAGCTAGCGCCATATCACCTTTTAAGGTTTTAACAATATAAGAGCGGTAACCTAGCAAGGTGAAATTATCGTCTAGCATCCATTCAAGGAAATTTACACTGTCCTTCTGCTCAGCTTTTGAACAAGGCAGTTTGGCTTTTTTAGCTTCATCAATAACACTACGCAACCGAGCTTGCATTGGTTTCCAGTCGCAAACCGTAACGGCAATATCACTAACAACTGAATGTAGCTCTTTGGCAATATTTTCTAATACTTCTGCGTCATTTTGACGATCAATTTCAATAAAGAAAACCGTCTCAACTGAGGTTGATTTAAAAGATTGGTCAACCGCAGCAGAAAGCTGACTGATATTTTTACTTTTATCGCGAATAATATTGATGGGCGAATTTAGCATAAGATGCGGAGTGAGGTTTAGTCGGCTTAAAGCAATGCGCACAGAATCGACTAAAAATGGCATATCTCGAACAATAATTTCAATAATGGTGTGACTTGATTTCCAGCCATTTTTTGAGACCTGTGGATTAAACACTTTAATCACAGGCTTATCATCTTGATGATCGTTTAATGTATTCCATAGGCTTAACGTTGCGCCATACATATCGCTATCGTTTCTATGGTCTAAATCTAGGGTTGAAATATTGTTGTAAAGCAACTCTGCAAATTGGTTAACAAGAGGAGCTGTTGCCGCTGGAACTTTTTGCTGTATTAACTGTGCTACGTTCGAAAGTATCACTGAAGGTAAACCGTCTACTAACGCCATGCCTTTTTCCTTTTTGGATAAAACGCTTGAAATAATTGGAATCTTTTTAGTCTTTTTAAT
>PJEL010005364.1_pt1 | contig 10354 bp, 2 predicted proteins | sample 1853271 | NCBI WGS metagenome assembly PJEL01 (sample SAMN08108733, study PRJNA415343) | Invertebrate metagenome, whole genome shotgun sequencing project. | host: Globobulimina | place: Sweden: Gullmar Fjord | collected 2015-08 | reverse complement strand
CCTACGCCCTACCTCCCGCTCCTCATCCTCCTCCTCCTCACCCTCCCCTCCGCCTACATCACCGCTCAAGCCAACTACATCTTTACTCAACCCGACACCCGCACCCAAGCCCTCACCTGGATTAGAGAAAACATCCCCCCAGGTAGTAATATTGCCGCCGAAATTCTCAGCCCCCCCTGGGGACCTCCGCTAGCAATGCCAGGGTTGGACCTAGTCCCCTATCAATCTAAATAAGCTGGTTGACATTTCTTAGGGGATTGCCAAATCCCCGTATGCTGCGACAGCGAGCAGCTTGTGCCCCTAAATATGCTTGGATTTGGCAATCCAAGCCGAGCTTGCACGGAAAGCCAAACTTTGTTCAGTAAAGAAGTAATATAACCGCTTTGACCAAGTGTTAGTATAGGGTTAGCACAGAGAAAGCAGGGAAGAAGCACGGAGGAAATAGGGAGGAAGCAAGGAAGAAACACGGAGGAAGCAAGGATGAAGCAGGGAGGAAATACCGAGCAAACACTGAGCTAGTACACTGAGACATAAATAAACCCGTATGTGACTAACAGCATAACTTGGCATAGATTACCAAGTTACGCTTTCAATAACGGAATTGAGGTATCTTGCTTGATAGCAATATATGTTCTCATCAAGCAAATAGCGAATGGTGTCAGCAATTCCCGGTTTGACTTATGCGATGCCGGGGACTTGATATCAAACCCATGTTGGTCTATAAAAATCAAGTTCTTGACCCTGAGTACAGTCCCCGGCATCTGATTTGGCCTCTAAACTGGGAGTTGCTGACAACTTTTTGTCGATGTATGATCTTGAAGGGCCTAAACCGGGAATTGCTGAATAAAACTAAACACGAGTGAACAGGTAATCATTCACCCCCCCCATAGATAGAACGCTGGGTTAATTGATTTGACGCAGATTGGGACAAATTTAATAAAAAGATCAGCGAAAATCAGCGTTTATCTGCGTTATCTGCGGTCTATTAAAACTTGGGACTGAACGCTTACTGGGGGGACTGAACGGCTACGTGAACAGTGGTTGAAAAAAGGCAGACCCTGGTGTAGAATGGAAACAATCCGTCACCTTTTTTCAGCAGGCACGTCATTTCTATCCATAATATCATAACCCTAACTATAGCCTACTATTGCATTGTCAGGTAAATTCTGACACGTAGGCACATGCTCGTAATAGCGATTTCAGCCACCCATTGGGCGTTTTTCGGCTAAAATTACTGTTACGAACTTGTCAAGACTTCTCTGATGCTACACTAATGCACCATCAGACAAATTCTGATACGTAGACCCATGTCATTCTGAGACGAAGTCGAAGAATCCCTGCAGCGCCACAATAAACAGCAAGGTCTAAGGCAGCAAAACCGAGCTACAAAACTTGCCCTTGTTTGTACAAGGCAATTTACCATTGTCTATGCTGTCCCAACGTAACTTATCAAATCTTACCTGATGGTGCACTAAACTGTGTATTCTCAGTTACTTTTAAGCATTAGAGTATCAAGATGGCCTCACCAAATAAGCAATCAAATAAACGTATTGTAATCATTGCCGCAGTCGCTTTGATCGGTATTGGGCTGTTAGGTTTAAGTGGTATTCTTTATTTTATCTGGGCTAATCAGACCCCAAAAACGGCTGCTCTGCCCCCTACGGCCACGCCTTATCCGCCAGCATTTACGAGCACACCAACGCCTACGCCCACCCCCACAAATACCCCCGAACCCACATTTACAGGCACTCTGGTTGTGGGAAGCGATAGACAAGAAAATATTTCGCCCGGATTTACCGCAACTCCTACCCCAACCCGCTTTCCTTTTCCTACCCCTTACCCAACCCATTATTCAGGTCCAATTCCGTTGCGTATATTACAAACGCCTAATTCTATCCGCATCTTACAAACGGCTGACCCAAATATAACCCCAATTCCCCCCCCCATTTCACAGAACGCTAACCTGACTCCGCTGCCCCCCACCACCACACCCACAGCAAATGCTTCTTTATTGGCCCAATTTTCCAAAGTCACAAGAGGCCGTCGCTTATGGCGATCAATAGATGAACGTTTTATGGTTTGGACCTGGTTTGTGCTGCTATTATTAGCCACAGGCGGGGGGCTAATTTACTTCGGCTGGGGGGAAGATAAAGTACCGCTGAGTCCACCCAGAACAGCCCTGGCTCTGGTGGTCCTAATTACCTACCTTATTAGCTATTCGTCCTTCTCCGGGGGGATATTGTTAACCCTAACCCTCTTGTTATTCCTTATGGAAGTCATTGTGTTATTACCCCTCAGGCAACGCTGGCCGTCAATCTGGGTGACGTTTTCGCTGGCGGCTCCTGTTATGTTATGCACGCTCGCGATCAGGGCTGGTCTCAATGATTCGTTTGGATCTGGAGTGACGTTACTCACCCTCCCTCTTTTGTTATGCTTCCTGGCAATAGTTGTGTTCTTTATAGGAAGACACTGGCCGCCAATTTGGGCAGCGTTCTCGTTGGCGGTGGTTATGCCCATCCTGTTGTGTGGGGTTGGAATTAGCGCCTATATTGGTGTCGGGAATCCTAACCAGGAATTTATTTTTTCACCATCCCTAATTGGATCATTGCCGCTGGCTGCTGTTGCATTTTTGACCGCTAGCCTGTTGCTTGCACTTTTAGTCGGCAGACCAATTACGTTCCACATTGGGCGCCAGCTCAAATCAGAAACAACAAACCTGGTCACCCTTGAATTTTGGCGTTTGCTTTTGATCCGGCTGCGGGTCTGGATACGAATAGAGCTTGGTCGGCCGCCGAGAGCTTACCTGACGCTCATTTTATGGTTGGCTGTGGCGGTTACTTTGGGGGAGGTTTTATCTTCCAACTCCTCATTTTTCTTTAGGGCATTAGGAATTATAAACAGTGATGATGTATCCCTCAGACCGATACATTCTCTAACCTTATCAACATTTTCAGGGTTTACACTGCCCCTTTCATTGATGGTGGCTACTGTGCATTGGTTAATGACCGAGTCGCCGACAATTACCCGTATCCGGCAAGCCTCCATTTTGGGCGGGGTAACTCTCCTGGCCATTATCCTTTATTTTATCCCCCTTAATTTCTTCTTTGTGCCTCAATTACTTGGCCTACCCCTTCCGGAAGCAATTTTGCCCTTGGGACCGCTCGCCTGGTCGGTTTTGGCCTTAATCATTACCTTTACTCTGGCCGCCACCCGAGGCCATCATTTCTCTTTTATCTGGCAAGCCATCACTGTTGGTGCAACGGCTGGCATAATCCTGATCATCGTTTTAGCCTATCCGGTCTACACCTTAACCTACACCGCTTTTGTATCAGATAGTGTCTTCACCGGCCCCCAGTTCGAGGCCGCAACAACACTTAGCATTTTGTTAGGCATCGTGCTGAGCCTGACCATTGGGCCGCTTGTGGTGCGATGGTCTCAACCACAGCGGCGGACAAAGCGGCTGGCTGCTGGGGCTATTGCCGGGGCCATTGCCGGGGTATTTCTCTTTGGCGGGCTTGGTAGTGCAGCAACCGGGTTAGCTGCGCAGGAACCCCTTTATGGAGTTGCTTTATCTCGGATTGGGTATAGCACCGGCGAGTGGACATTGAAACTGGCCATAGCGCTCAATGCAAATTTACCCGCTACTTACGCCATATTCTGGGTATTAGGTGGTCTCGGGGCCTGTCTAGGCGGGATTACTGCTTTGTTGCCCCTATTCCAGCAAACGCCAATTGAAAAAAGGCCGGAAACACCCGCCCTCTGGTCGCTGACTATCCTGATTGTCACCTTTTCCTTGCTGATTTTAGCCATCGTCAACATCGCTATTCTTCTTTTGCTGGGCCCTGCCATCCAAAATATATTTAATCTCTTTGGTTTCACCTCAAGCTGGCGTCCTGAATGGAGTACCGTTGCCGGGGGAGTGCAACCCTGGTTGTTGTTTCTCATCACCCAGGCCATTGGCCTGTATTTGTTGTACCGGGCATCGACCCGGATGACCTTGTACCGACCTGCAATCTCATTAACCTTTATCAATGGCATGTTGAATCTTTTCATTTTGCCGCTCATTATGTATGCCATGAACCAAGCACTTTTTACCCAATTTTGGGGTATAATCTCGATGCTGACTATGATGATTATGGGCTTGGAGATGATTTTAATAGCCTGGCAGATGTGGCAACCGGCCCAGGCTGAACATTCAACTCAGCTGCCAACCCCCGGTTATACGGCCTGGATTACTGGCGGTGCATTGGGTGGACTTTTGACCGCTGTCTTTATTCATGGATCAACAGCCGGATACTTGAATATGGCTCTGGGTACTATATCAATGATACCGGAATTACTTGAGGAGAGCGCCCCATCGTCCGGCTTGGCCTGGATAGATCAAATCTTACCCCCGCTTTTTATCACCCAATTTGCCGCATTTCTGGTAACATTTATTGGCTTTACGGTGGGTGGGGCTATCTTTGGTATTTTTACTAAGTGGGCTTACGGACTGTCTCAACTGATTCCCCAGACATTCGCTTTGGCCAGAGATAGTCTGTGGTCAAAAACAGAGGTTGGTCTTGCTGCCCTGCGCCAGCACCGCTTTGTCTGGCCCTTAACCGTTCTGGGTGGCTCTGTTACGGTCGCCGTAATGATCTGGTTGATACAAGGGGGTATATTTTTCCCGATTCTTATCCTTCCTGCAATGATCATTCTTCTTTTACCTGAACAACGACTACTGCTCTGGACGATTGCTGTTCCCATTCTGACCATTATTAGCGGCCTTGTTGTCTGGACCTGGACACCCTGGTTGACATTCGGTTTTTACATCCCCTATTTTTTCTACCTTATAATTTTGCTCGCCCTTACCCAGAGACACCGTTTTGAGCAGACGCCCTGGCCCCATTTATGGCCGACCTTGACCTTCTTCGCTTGGAGTGGGCTGGTGGTTATGATGGCATCGTTGCTGGGCGGAGAAACGTTGGCCCTATTCATTTTTGCTGTGGCTACTTTGTTTGGTCTGATCCAGTGGCAATGGGTTGAACGATTTTCATGGCCGGTATTGATTATTGCTTTTGGGTTAACTGCTATGGGGTTGGCAGCCACGCCATATTCCGCCTCTTCTACCCGGCCATGGTGGAGTAATCTTCCCTCCTGGTGGCCGCTTTTTGGCATTGCTGCCGGCATAAGCTACCGGGCATTGGTCATTTATACGCCTACATCTACCCGCTTAACAGGTTTACTTGGTATTCCTGTATTAATGTTGGGTATGATTTTTTCTATTTTCCCCCAACAAGTTACCCAGGGCGGCATTAACCGCTATGATGACAGCAGTGAGCAATGGGAAACCTTTGCCATGGAGAATAGCGCCTTGGGCGGGCAGTTGAATTACCGCCTCTTTGGCGACAGTCAGGGACGACTGTGGTTTAGCGGCGGCACCGGCCTGGTGGTTGGGCGCACAACTACAGGCTGGCGTTCGTATACGCCTTCTGACGCTGATCTATCTCGAGCTGAACGGTCCCAGTTTATCGGCGAACCTAGCTATATGGCAGAGGACCGATATGGCCGTTTGTGGGTTGCTACCAACACCATGCTGGGTCAATTCGATCCGGATAAAGCTGAAGACAATCTGGACCTGTTGCTAGGCAAAGATCAGCCAGATACCGCTTCAGTTTCGCCCAGTGCTTCAATACCGGACTGTACGGTTCGGGTATGGGATAATCAGGGGAACTTTATTTTGAGTTTAGCCGGTCATACCGATCGGGTTACTTCAGCCGTTTTTAGCCCGGACGGTACCCAAATTGTAACGGTTAGCCGTGATACGGTTCAACTATGGGATACAAGTGGTCATTCCATTGCCACCCTGGACACCTATGGCCGTGATTTTATTTCAGCGGACTTCAGCCCCGATGGAACCAAAATAGCCATAATCAACCCTGAAACTGTGCTGTATTGGGACAGAAAAGGAGAATATATCGGGGTGTCAGAAGTGCCTCAAGGTATCACTTCAGCCGATTTTAGTCCCCAGGGAAAGCAACTTTTTATTACCAATAGGGATAATGTGGGCTTTTTAAGCAGTGGCGCTTGGACAACAGAGGCTGTTCGAGATATCACCTCGGCTCACTTTAGTCCGGATGAATCTCGGGTAGTCACCCTAAACAGCGATGGCACTGTGTACCTGTGGAGTAAAAACTTTGAGTTTATCACCGCTCTAGAAGGCCATACAGACCGGATAACCTCGGTCAGCTTTAACCCGGATGGAACCCGGATTATCACTGTCAGTGATGATGACACCGTCCGGCTATGGGATACCAATGGGCAACTATTGATCACCCTAAGCGACCACACTGCTGATGTAACCGCGGCTAACTTTAGCCCGGATGGGGCCTGGATTGTAACAATTGGCAACGATGACACGGTACGCTTATGGGATGCTGAAGGTAATCTCATTACCCTACTTCAGGGTACTTTTAATGACCTTACTTTAGCCAGCTTTAGCCCTGATAGCGCTCAAATTGTAACTGTAGATAACAATGGTGGGGTTCGATTGTGGGATACAGAGGGACGCCTGCTGGTCACGTTTGGCGGTAAGCAAGCTAATGCGGCCAGCTTTAGTCCTGCTGGAACCCAACTACTGATCACAGAATGTGCGCCGGGCGATAGCCATGTCATCCCAATTCGCGCTCTATCACAGGCCCAACTCAACACCTCTCTAACTGATATGGCGATTGATCAAACCGATAATCTGTGGTTGGCTACCGCCGGAGAGGGGGTGTTGCGTTTGTCAGGGAGCGAAACAGAGAATATGCGGTGGAAATTTTTCACGGTTAGCGCTAGCAACTTGCCCTCAGATAATGTATCCGTAATTTACCCCGCTCAAAGCGGCATACTCTGGTTTGGCACCGAGCGCGGCCTGAGCCGCTTTGATGGCCACACCTGGGACCGTGTCACCATACCCGGTCTGCTTGGCGATACCTCGGTCAACACCATTCTGGAAGACTCCCAGCATCGGCTGTGGGTAGGCACCAATCAGGGGGGATATTGGGGGGATGGGCAAAACTGGCGCATATTTGATGACCTGCCTGGCTGGCCTGATGATGTAAGCGTTGAAGTGCTATTGGAAGATAGTCGGCGTGAAATTTGGGCAGGGACGCCAAGCGGCGCCCTGCGTTTTGATGGCCAACGGTGGGCCAGGATTATTCCGGATACACGTATCACAGAGTTTGTCGAAGGCCCCCCAGGAATTATCTGGATTGGCACAGAGGAAGGATTGACACGATATGACCTAGAATCCAGAGACCGAGAAACTTTCAATTCAGAAAATAGTGGTATGGCTGCCGATTGGGTGCGAGACCTATATATTGACCAGGATGGGGGGCTATGGATCTCTACCTTCACCTCTAACCTTGAGCTACTTTGGCCTTGGGAGTCCAGTTCAACTTTTCTGTGGGGTTCCGCAGGGATCATCTTCATCTTTATGGGTTACCTTTTTGTAAACACCTATCGAGGTTACGCCAAAACCCCGGAAACCCGGGCTAGACGGCTGGAACGGAAAATCAGAGCCAACCCGAATCGCCTGTACCCAACTATTTATGCCCAGTTAACCAAAGTTCAGGATGCCCCGCTGGTTCTCTCTCTCCTGGCCGGATATATAAAACAAAGAGGTGATCAGACCGACGCTGAAGTCATCAAAACAATAGGCGCTTTACCAGTTGCTACCGACCTGGATGAGGCGCTAAAACAAATAGTGGCTGCTCTTAAAGCTAGCCGCACTCGCTCCCAGGCTAAGCCATTGCACAGCTTATATACTATTTTGGGTATGGTTTTGGCAGCCCGTAAAGTGGCTGATATTGCCAATTTGGAACTAATCGTTAATCCAGGCCAGGAAACTGGTAGCGTTGTTCTCCATGTGAATAATAAATCTACTGAAGCATTACCCAGCTTCTTGCCTCAAAGCCACACCGAGGCCTGGTATACCCTTGAGCGGGTCTTTACAACCTTGCGCAAATACCGCGAGGTGGATGCCGCCAGCGACAGATTAAGTTATCTGGCTGAAGCCCTGGCCGCTGTCGAGGCGGCGAAAACCGCCACGCAGCAAGTTGCCCCCCCAGAGGGAATTGTTTTAGCGGCTGTAGCCAATCGCTGGCGAGCAGCCGTAACCGATGAAATCAATGCGGTTAGTGGCCGAGCGGAACTGCGATTAGAGCTACGCACCCACCAGGTACGTCGAACAGACACAGTTACTGTGGGTTTGCAGTTGTACAACGATGGACGTGCTGTAGCTGAACATGTGGTTATTGCCTTACAGCCGGGTCAAGGCTTTTCGCTGGTTGGTGAAACCTTGATTGAACTGGAACGGCTATCCTCCGGTCATTCGGTGCCGCTCGAGTTCCAAATTATGCCGCTTGAGGCTGAGACGATACGGATCGTTTGCCACGTAACCTGGGACGACCGCATAGCCACAGACAACAGAATCGAGTTTGCCAATCTTGTCCACTTTCTTGAAGTGAGTGAGGCGTTTCGACGTATTCCCAACCCTTACATTGTCGGCCACCCGGTTAAATCGTCCCAGATGTTTCATGGCCGAGAAGATGTTTTTCGTTACATTGAGGACAACCTGAGCGGGCCGGTTAAGGATAGAACCCTGATACTGCACGGCCAGCGCCGCACCGGCAAAACCTCAATTCTGTACCAATTGTTACAAGGTCGTCTGGGACAAGAATTTATTGTAGCCCTCATTGATATGCAGGAACTGGCCTTTCTGATTAACAGTACGGCCGATTTTTTGAGTGAGTTAGCTTATCAACTGACCCGCTGCACAGGTAAAGCTGGTGTGTCAATTGAAGAACCAGACCCTATTGCCTTTGAGGCTGCACCGACTCGTGTTTTTAACCGCTTTCTCGATACATTGGAAGACAGTCTGGCTGGTCGGCGCATTATCGTGATGTTTGACGAGTTCGAGTTGATTGAAGATAAAATCGTTGAGGGTAAGTTGGATGCCAGTTTGCTTGGTTATTTCCGCAGTTTAATGCAGCACCGAGATCCGTTGGTGTTTATCTTTACCGGCACACATCGCTTGGAAGAGATGAGCCAAAATTACTGGTCTATTCTCTTTAATATCGCCTTGTATCGCCGGGTTAGTTTCCTCAGTAAAACTGAAGCAACACGGCTAATTCGACAACCGGTGGCCGGTAACCTGGAAATTGATGAACTGGCTATTGAGAAAATTGTCAACCTGACCAGCGGCCATCCCTACTTTACCCAACTGATCTGCTGGGCGCTGGTTAATCACTGTAATGCCCAAGAACGCAGCTATGCAACCATTAACGATGTCAACGCTGCTGTACAAGAGATTCTGACCACTGGCGAGGCCCACTTTGCCTACATCTGGCAGCAAGCCAGTCGGGGCGAATGGTTAGCCCTGGCCGGATTAGCTCACACCCTCCAACCGGGTAAAACCTGGGCCCGTCCCAGTGAGATATTAACAACCCTGACCACCGGCGGCGACACCCAAACTCAGCGGGCAACCCTGCTTGATATTTTGGATCGCTTGGTCGCTCAAGAAGTCTTGGAAATAGCCAGCGAAGGTGCGTTGCGTTACCGCTTCCAGATTGAACTATTGCAGTTATGGGTTAAAACGACCAAATCCGTAGCCGCACTCGTGGAACGTGAGTAGTCGTTAACAACCCAACCTATTACACCATCAGACAAATTCTGACACGTAGGACATGTCATTCTGAGAGAGAAACAACGTCGTGTCAAGTTGACACGCGAATCCCTGCAGAGCTACAATAAACAGAACGGTCAAAGGCAGCAAAGTCAAGCCCCAAAGCCTGGATTTCATTGTCTCTGCTAACCCAATATAACTTGTCAAATCTTACCTGACAATGCACTACAGCATCAGGCAAGTTCTGGCACGTAGGACATGTCATTCTGAGAGAGGAACGAACGAAGAATCCCTGCAGAGCTACAATAAACAGAACGGTCAAAGGCAGCAAAGTCAAGCCCCAAAGCCTGGATTTCATTGTCTCTGCTAACCCAATGCAACTTGTCAAATCTTACCTGATGCTGTACTGAGTGGCAAAATTAGCATATCTAAATTAAAATCTTACGTAACTACTCAACTTACACAACTGAAGTCGCCGTTATAGAGGTTTTCAACCCTAATATTCGCCCCTAATCTCTCATCCGCGTAGGCGGATGATCGGCCTAGCCCCTAAAGGGCAGCCTCCTAAGGGCGGTTTCAACCGCTCAGCCTGAGTAGTTACAAATCTTACTTAGAAATTCTACAGGATAGCTCTATGGAACTCGTTGGTCAAACACTCAATCAATACCAGATTGTCGAAGTGATCGGCAAAGGGGGGATGGCAAC
>PJEL010005363.1_pt1 | contig 10355 bp, 7 predicted proteins | sample 1853271 | NCBI WGS metagenome assembly PJEL01 (sample SAMN08108733, study PRJNA415343) | Invertebrate metagenome, whole genome shotgun sequencing project. | host: Globobulimina | place: Sweden: Gullmar Fjord | collected 2015-08 | reverse complement strand
TTTTGTTTCTTTAATTTATTTTTTGTGAAATGTAGGCCATATTGATCCAGACATATTTCTTGTCTCAGAAATGGGGATAATTTTAATTTTACTAGTCATTATAAAAAGTTTGTTCATACAATTTACACAAGAATTGATAATCAATTTACTTCATTAGAAGACCTTGAGGGAAAAACAGTTGCTTTGATAAAAGGTCATGCAAATATTGAGTTTATAAAAGAAAACTATCCTCAAATAAATATTTTAATTGTAAACAATCTTGATGAAATGGCTAAAGCTGTTGGTTTTTCTAAAGCTGATGCTTTTGTAACTATTCCAATTGTGGCTATGAATACACTAAAAAGACTTGGAATCAGAGTTATTCCAACAGGAGAGGCACTTTTTAAGAATAATAAACCTAAAAATTTAAATCTTTCTCTTGCCACAAGTAAAAACAATATTTTATTAAGAGATATTTTACAAAAAGCAATGAATCATGTGACTTATCAAGAAAAAGAAGAAATTGAAAGAAAGTGGTTAAACTCTTATAGTCAAAATAATAATGAAGTTCATTTATCAGATGGTAATAGAAATTATTTAAGAGATAAAAAACAAATAAAAATGTGTGTAGATCCAAAATGGATGCCTTTTGAATATATTACAAAAAGTGGGAAATATAGTGGTATATTTTCTGATTATGTAAAACTTTTTTCAAAAAAACTTGAAATACCTTTTGTTTTAGAAAAAACAGATTCTTATGTTCAAAGTAGAAAATACTTAAAAAATGGAGCTTGTGATATTATTGTTGCAGATGTTCCTTTTGATAAATTAAAAGAAGATTATCTTTTAACTCAATCATATTTTACTTCTGCAAGAGGATATGTAACGCATAACGATACTCCTTTATTTCATGATATTTCTCAGATTAAAGGAACAATTGGCGTTTTAGCAAATTCTCCTGCTGAAAATATTTTAAAAACTCAATATTCAGAAATAAAAATAAAAACATTTGCAAGTACGAATATTGGACTTCAAAATGTTGCCTCAAAGAATATTGTTGCTTTTGTAAATTTAATGCCATCATTAGTTTATTCAATTCAAACACAGGGCTTATCAAATCTAAAAATTGCAGGTTCTTTAAAATCAGATGTAAAAATATCTATTTTAATAAACAAGGAGTTACCTCAATTGTTATCGATTTTAAATAAAGCAATTGAATCAGTAACACAAGAAGAAAAGAAAAAAATTCTTGATAAATGGATTTCTGTAAAATATGAGAAAGCTCAAGACTATACTATTTTAATTCAAGTAGTAGCTGTTTTATCTATTATTATTTTAGTTATTTATTATAGAATTAGAGAAGTAAATAAAATAAATAGAAAACTATATAGACTTCATAAAAAACTAGAACTTAAAAATACTGAACTTACAAGGTTATCAAATACTGATAGTTTAACTGGTCTTTTAAATAGAAGAAGAATTGATGAGTATTTGAATGAACAGCTTAGTTTATATAAAAGACATGAAACTCCTTTTTCTTTAATCTTATTAGATATTGATTATTTTAAATTAGTAAATGATGATTATGGACATGATGTTGGGGATACTATTTTAATTGAGTTTTCAAAGATTATTAGTGAAAATATTAGAAATACTGACAAAGTTGCTAGATGGGGAGGGGAAGAGTTTATGATTCTTTGTCCTTCGAATACAGTTGATGAAACAGTTATTTTAGCTCAAAAACTAAAAGCTTTAATTGAAAAATATCCATTTACAAAGGTTAGTCATAAAACAGCAAGTTTTGGAGTAGCTCAAATACAAGAGGGTGAATCTTTACATATGTTATTTATAAGAATTGATAAGTATTTATATCAAGCTAAAGCAAATGGTAGAAACCAGATAGTTCATCAGATATAAAAAGAAAGTAAGGTAATTTAAACCTTACTTTTGTTTTATAGATACATTAATTGAGATATTAATATTATTAAAATTACACAAGCAAATGGGAAAATATGGCTTGTAAATAAAAATGGATTGATTTTGAAAAACTTCTGGTTAAATCCTCTAATTCCTAACCATAATCCAAAAAATGCTTTTACACCTAACATCATCTGAAATGTACTAAGTCCTGATTCTTCAATTGGTCCAAAAACCTGAGTTATTAAATATAATCCACTAGCAACTGCAATTAGTAAAGACCATGGAACAACTTTTCTAACATGCATCATGATTGCTTCTCTAGCTTTTTTTGATTCATCTTCATCTAAAGTTTGAGACATTTTTGATAAAAATAAGTTATCAACAAATAAAAAACCACCGTAAATAAAAACTGTAAAAAAATGTATTAAATGAATAAAAGTAAATGTGATGATAAATCCTTTTGTATTTTAAATTTTTGTATTTTACAATATTTTTTCATTAAGAGTAATGACCTAAATCATTACATCTTTAAAATTAGTGTCCTCGTCCTAACATTTCTGTTGCTTCTGTGATAATTAAAAACCCATCAGGATCTGTTTTTCTAATAATCTGTCTTAATTGTTGAAGTTTTGTAACTTCTACTACAATTAAAATCATATTTTTATTTTCACCTTCAAATAAACCATCACCTTTTAAAATAGTTCCTTGAGGTCCAAGTTCTTCTCTTATTTCTTTTTTGATTTCATCTATTTTATTTGTTACTAAATAAACAACTTTTTTGTTTAAACTTCCTGTTAAAATGAAGTCAATTATCTTTGTTGTAACATAAATACTAATAACACTCCATAATACTTTTGTTGCATCTTCAAATATTAATAGTGATGATAATACGATTAATGAGTCAATTACTAAAATCACTTGTCCTGGTTTTATTTCACTTTTTGAAGAAATGATTCTTGCAAGAATTGTAGAACCACCTGCTGATGAATTACCTTTTATAACAAGTGCTAATCCTAAACCAATAAATATTCCACCAAAAATAGCTGCTAAAGTAGTATCAAGTATGAAAGCTTTCACATGTAAAACTTCTGCAAAAATATCAATAAATACAGAAATCAATAAAATTGTTATGACAGTTCTTATTGCAAACATTTTTCCAAGATATTTAATACCTACAATTAAAAGAGGTAAGTTAATAATAAATACTAATGTTCCAACTGTAAGTGGTGTGATATAGTGAAGTAATAAAGCAAGACCTGCTGTTCCTCCTGTAATGATTTGATTGGGTATAAAAAAGCCAACCACAGCTAAAGCTAATATAATCGAACCTGAAATTATATAGCCATAGTTTTTAAGTTCTTCTTTTGAGAGAAAAGTATTCATTTATTTCCTATTATTTAAAATTATATATTCGTATATTAGCTATTTATATGTAATAAATAGATTATTTTATTGAAACTTATTCTATACAATTTTTTTGATTCTTAATAATTTCCTCCACAACACTTGGATCTGCTAGTGTTGAAATATCCCCTAGATTTTTATAATCACACATTGCAATTTTACGAAGAATTCTTCTCATGATTTTACCTGATCTAGTTTTTGGAAGTGAGGGTGTAAAATGAATAAAATCAGGTGCTGCAATATGCCCAATTTCATGTTTAACCCATTGTTTTAATTCTTCCATTAATGCATGACTATTCTCTACTCCTTGCATTAAAGTAACATAAGCATAAATTCCTTGTCCTTTTATATCATGCGCATAACCTACAACTGCTGCTTCTGCAACTTTTCCATGTGCAACAAGTGAACTTTCAACTTCAGCTGTTCCTATTCTATGTCCTGAAACATTAATTACATCATCCACTCGTCCTGTAATCCAATAATATCCATCTTTATCTCTTTTACATCCATCCCCTGTAAAGTATTTTCCTTCAAAAGTAGAAAAGTATGTTTGAATAAATCTATCATGATCAGCATAAACTGTTCTCATTTGTCCAGGCCAAGAATCTGTAATACAAAGATTTCCTTTATTCTCACCTTCTAAAATATTTCCATTATCATCAACTAATTCTAAGTTAATTCCAAAAAATGGTAATGTCACAGAACCTGGTTTTAAATTTGTAGCTGCGGGAAATGGGCTAATCATAATTCCTCCCGTTTCTGTTTGCCACCATGTATCAACAATAGGGCATTTTGATTTTCCAATAACATCGAAATACCATTGCCAAGCTTTTGGATTAATAGGCTCACCTACTGTTCCTAATACTTTTAATGAAGATAAATCTATGTCATAAACAAATTCATCTCCTGCTTTCATTAAAGCACGAAGTGCAGTAGGAGCTGTGTAGAAAATATTTACACTATGTTTTTCACATACTTGCCAAAATCTTGATGCATTTGGATAAGTTGGAATACCTTCAAATATTACGCTTGTTGCGGCATTTGAAAGGGGACCATAAACTATATAACTATGTCCTGTAACCCAACCAACATCGGCAGTACACCAATAAATATCTTTTTCATGATAATCAAAAATTAACTTGTGTGTTAAACTTGTATAAACCATATATCCACCCGTTGTATGCAGTACACCTTTTGGTTTTCCTGTTGATCCTGAAGTATAAAGTATAAAAAGAGGATCTTCTGCATTCATAACTTCTGGTTCACAAAATGCTGGATATTTTTCTCTTTCTTCTTCATAAGAAAAATCTCTGTCTTTTTTCATAAAAACTTTAGCTTCTGTTCTTTTTATTACTATTACTGTTTTTACATCAACATCTTTTTTATTTAAGGCTTCATCCACATTTGCTTTTAAAGGTATTGTATGTCCACCTCTTACTCCTTCATTTGCAGTGATTACAATATGGCTATCACAATCTACAATTCTTCCAGCTAAGGCTTCAGGAGAAAAACCTCCAAATACAACAGAATGAATAGCACCAATTCTTGCACATGCTAACATGGCATATACAGCTTGTGTAATCATAGGCATATAAATAGTAACTCTATGACCTTTTTTTACACCATGAGCTTTTAAAATATTTGCAAATTTACATACTTCATCATATAAAGTTTGATATGTTACTTTATAAGAATCATTTGGTTCATCTCCTTCAAATATAAGTGCGACTTTATTTGCTTTTTGTGGTAGGTGTCTATCAATACAATTTACGCTAGCATTTAATGTCCCATCTTCATACCATTTTATATGTAAATCTTTTTTGTTGTAAGAAATGTCCTTTACTATTGTATATGGTTTTATCCAATCAATACGTTTCCCAACTTTTCCCCAAAATTTTTCAGGATGTGTAATGGACTCTTTGTACATCTTTTCGTAAACTTTACTATTTACATGAGCATTTCTTGCAAAATTATCTGGAATTTCATATGTATTTTTATTCATAATCTTTCTCCTAGCTAAAATTTTTATTTCAAGTATTTATATACTAACTTTATCAGATATAAAATAAAGTATTACTCTAAACTAAAATGTAAATTATAAATTAAAAAATTATTAAGTTTTAAATAATTTCTTTTAAATTTCATATTAATAACAAATAAACACATTTATAGATAATAAATAGGTAATAAAATATTTTTTTTAATTAGTCTTTAATAAAAATAATATTATTTTTAAACAATAATTAATAATTTTTGGCATAAAATACATATATAAAAATAAAGGTTGTTAATGAAAATAAATAATAGACATGATATAAAACTAATTTCAAATAAGAGGCTTATTCTAAAAATCACTTTTTTTATTTTACTATCATCTATCATTTTTATTCTTATTTCATCTATTTATATAAAACATAAAGCCTTAGATAACCTTGCTGAAGATGATGCTCATAAAACAAGCGAACTCATATTTGAAACTATGAATACACGAATGCAAGAAGGATGGGGAAAAAAAGATTTACAAAGAATTATCAAAAGACTTGAATTTATAAGAGAAGATTTAAAAGTTCATTCATATAGAAGTCAAAAAGTTGAAGAAATTTTAGGTGTTAATTTCAAAGATAAAAAAACTGTAGAAAATGATCCTTTAATTCAAAAAGCAATGAATGGCGAAAAACAATTTTTAATACAAAAAGATGGTTCTATTCGATACCTCTATCCAATGTTAGTAACAAGTGAATGTATAACTTGTCACTACAATACAAAAGTAGACGATGTAAATGGTGTTCTTGATATTTCATATCCACCTAGTGATATTAAAATATCTTTAGATTCTATGACATATTATTTCATAATATTTTTTATAATTGCAATTTTGATATTCTTTTATGTATTTTTTGTAACTATAAATATTAAAATGGTAAAACCAATCGTTTTATTGACTGATGAGATTATGAAAGTTTCTAATTCAGAGGATTTCAAAAAAGAAGTATTTGTTAAAACTAATATCAAAGAAATAAAAAGTTTACAATTTAGTTTTAATAAGTTATTAAAAACAATAAATAAATATTATGATGAATTACTAAACAATATTTACTTTAACTCTTTAACTTCTCTACCAAACTTCGTAAAGCTAGAACAAGATTTAGAAAAAAATAAAACAAATAGTTTAATGATAATAAATATTGATGATTTTAGAACAATAAATCATTTTTATGGAACTAAAGTAGGCGATGAAATTATTAAAACTATGGCAAAGGTTTTAGATAAAGAAATAAATTCAATAGGAAAATTATATAAACTTAATAGTGATGAGTTTGCTATATTATTAGATACAAGTATTGATTTTAAGTTTTGTGAAAAGTTAGTTGAAGATATTAGACAATATAAATTTATGTACGATAAAAGTATAATCCATGTTACTATTTCTATTGGAATTATAGAAAATGAACAAGAAGATATTCTTGCGAAGGCTACAACAACAGTTAGAAAAGCCATCAATGAAAATATAAGTATTAAGTTTTTTGATAAGTCTTTATTAATAGAAGATGAATATGCCTCTCATATAGAATGGACAAGAAATATAGAAGTTGCATTAAAAGAGAATAAAATTATTCCATTTTTTCAACCAATTAAAGATGCTAAAACTGATATTATAAGTAAGTATGAAACTTTAGCTAGATTAGAAAAAGATGGAAAAATTTATACTCCTGATAAGTTTATTGATATTTCAAAGAAATCTAAACAATATGATGAGTTTACAAGAGCAATGATACGAAATAGTTTTGAGTACTTTAAAAATAAAGAAGGTATTTCTTTTTCAATTAATTTTTCTGTTGATGATATTCAAAATGAAAAAAGTGTGAATCTATTATTTGAGTATTTAAATAATTATGATATTGGGCATAGATTTATATTGGAACTTTTAGAAACAGAGGAATTTAGTGATTTTGATATTATAAATTCTTTTATTCAAAAATTAAAAAAATACAATGTAAAAGTTGCAATAGATGATTTTGGTTCGGGTTATTCAAATTTTTCTTATATTGGCAATTTAAATATTGATTTTCTGAAACTTGATAGTTCTTTAATTGAAAATATTCATACAAATTCTGATTCATATAAAGTTGTTAAAAATATAAATTCTTTTGCACATGATATGGGACTTCAAACAATTGCAGAGAAAGTACATTGTGAAGAGATTGAGATTTTACTTAAGAACTTAGAGATTGATTATTTACAAGGGTATCATATTGGTAAACCAAAGGATTCAATCCTTTAGTATTACTCAGTAGCTTTATGAATTGCATTTTTTGTAGAGTTATAAGCCTTAGCTGTTCCATCTTTTGTAGCTTTCCAGTTTTTTGAACTATCTTCTTTCATACTATCCCATGTAGCACTACATCCAGCTAGTAAAAATCCAATCATAATTGTGTATATATAACTTTTCATAGAATTCCTTTTTTATATATTATCAAAAAATAGTTAACATTTAAGAAAAAAGAATATTAAGCAAATATTCTTTTATTTCCATCTTTTGTAATATCTGATTGTTTATCTAAATAATCAAGATATGTGATTAAATATTTTCGAGATAAAGGATATCTACTTTTGAAATTAGCTATCTCAATAAAACCATCTTCTTTTATTATATTTTTCATTTCTTTTATTAGTTTATTTAAGCTTTCAAAATGAATAAATAAATTGTGTTGTAATCTTATAACTTGTTTTTTTGCAGTTAATGATTTTAAAATATCATCACCCAATTTTCTATCAAGATCAAGATCATCATAAATATTATAAGGTGCAGTTGGACTTATATCTTCTTCTTTTAATCTTGTCATAAATATATCTTCTAAGTTTTTTGCAAAATCTTCTTTAATATTTGCATTTTTATAAAGATTAACCTCTTTTACTAAAAAATCTTCTTTTTCTAAATCATCAAGTGCTACTTGAATAAATAAAGTACTTGCCCATTTTAATCTAAGTGCAATAGAAGCATTTGAAAGTAGGGCATATTGGTTTTTGATATAAATATTTTTGATAAATTCTTTGATATAGTTTTTTGTATCATTTGGATAAATAATAAGTTGGTTTTCATCTACAAACACATCATCTAATTGTTTTGCAAAAGTAATAGCTTCTTCATGACTTAAAGCAAATCTTTGAGTTGAAGAAATAATTCCTAAACCTTTTTTATGAGCTTCTAACAGAGTTTTATATGCATTTACAAAGTTACCAGTATCTAAACATTCTAATAAATACTTCTTTTGATTTCTTTTCATTGGATCAATAATTGGGTTTAAAACTTTCCCCCCACAAATTGTTTCACTAGAAGATCGTAAGATAAACTTTTCACCAAATATTGTAAATAAGTTTTCTTCTGCTTTAATAGTTGCATAACCTTCTTCCGCATTTTCAATAGTATCAAAAAGTAAAATTTTTACTTCAATTTTTTTAGCTCCAATAAATAAAGTATAAGATTTATTATGACTTAAAGCTTTTCCTTGTAGACATTTAAATGATACATCAATACTATCAAAACCTCTAATATGACCTTTTTTAGTAATTAAGTCACCTCTATTTATTTGGTTTGCATTTATTCCTTGTAGGTTTAAAGCTGTTCTATTTGATATATTCGCTTCTATTACATTTTCATTATGAACTTGAATATTTTTTATTTTTGATTCTTTTTGTGCTTCACAAATAAAAACTCTTTCATCTAGTTCTAGCTTTTTACCTAAAACAGTTCCTGTTACGACAGTTCCAATTCCTTTTGGTGAAAATACTCTATCTACGTAATATCTAAAAAAGTTTTCTTCTTCTTTATTTGTATTTTTAATAGTAAATAATGAATCTTTTAATTTTGAAATTGAAGATTCATCAAAAACAGATACTTCATGAACAAATTGTATTTCAAAATCAAATTTTGATAAAAAACTTAAAATATTTTCTTTTTGAGCTTGTAGTTCTTCTTGAGTAACTAAATCTTTTTTTGTGATAGTTACGATTAGGTTTTTGATATTTAATAGATTAATAATTTGAATATGCTCAATAGTTTGAGGCATAATCCCTTCTGAAGCTGAAATTACTAACATTACATAATCAAATGAAAAAGCGCCTGCAATCATATTTTTGATTAGTTTTTCATGTCCTGGAACATCAATAAATGCAATATTTTGTTGGCCTTTAGAAAGATTTGAAAAAGATAAATCAATAGTTATACCTCTTTGTTTTTCTTCGTTTGTAGAATCTCCTTCATAACCATTTAACGCTTTAATTAAAGCAGTTTTACCATGATCAATATGTCCTGCTGTTCCTATAATAATATTTGACATTAAGAGAATACCTTCTTTATAATTTGTGTGATTTTTATAATTTCATCTTCTTGAATACTTCTGAAATCCAATAAAACTGTTTCATTTTCAATTCGAGTAATTAAATTTTCTTTTCGTAAGATTTGTTCAATTTTATTTGGTTTATAATTTTGATATTTTAAGCTTAAAGCAATAGAAGGAATCTTTTTATTTGGAGTTGTTCCTCCACCTATTAATGTTTGAGCTTTTATTACTTCACATTCACAGATATCTTCAATATTTGATTTTAAAAGATTTGCTCTTTGTTCTAAGGTTTCTAAAGAAGTAAAAAGCATATTTAATGTTGGAATATCTTCAATATTTCCTTTTACATAAGAGTTTAGATTGTCTTCAAGTAAAGCAAGAGTAATTTTGTCAACTCTTAACATCCTTAGTAATTGATTCTTTTTAATTTGTTCGATTAATTCTTTTTTACCTACGATGATTCCTGCTTGTACGCTTCCTAGAAGTTTATCTCCTGAGAAACTAAGTAGGCTAGGGTTGTATTTCATAATTTGTGTAATCGATGGTTCTTTTTGTGCAAGGTTAAAAGGTAAATCAATAATATGTCCGCTTCCCATGTCATAGTAATCAATTACATTTTTTTCTTTTGCAATTGAAACTACTTCTTCAAAATCAACTTCACTTGTAAAACCTTCAATAGAATAGTTAGATTTATGAACTTTCATAAGCCTA
>PJEL010005362.1_pt1 | contig 10358 bp, 6 predicted proteins | sample 1853271 | NCBI WGS metagenome assembly PJEL01 (sample SAMN08108733, study PRJNA415343) | Invertebrate metagenome, whole genome shotgun sequencing project. | host: Globobulimina | place: Sweden: Gullmar Fjord | collected 2015-08 | reverse complement strand
GCGGGAACCCCAACGTTGCATAAAACGCCGAGCAGAAACGCGTCAGAGTGCGTGAAATGCAGCTTGGCGCGGAGGTTTTTCGGGCCGCAGCGTAGTGCACCCTACGCGAGGTCCGGAAAACCGAGCACGAGCTGCAGTTCGCGCGCTCTGGCGCGAGCCGAAGGCGGTTTATGCCGGCGGCTTTATGCAACGTTGGGGGAAAGGCACTCCATGTTCCGGCGACGTCAGGGGGCGCTGACAATCCGTGCGACCCGTGCCTGCGGCCTGCTCGCATTGGCCTCGGCGGCGGCGATCGGCGCTTGCAACGCCGGACCGCCCGGTCGCGACGGCGCCGCTGCGCGCGACGACGAAGCCGAAGTCGAAATCGAAATCGAAGTCGAAATCGAAATCGAACAAGCAGGTCTTCGAATCGACGTTGCCGGCCATCTGGCGATCGCCGCGCGCACCGACCCGCGTCCGCTTCGCGATTTTTGGAGTTGGGGGGCCGTGCCGATGGGCATCGCGGTCGGCCCGCACGGCTCGGTCTACTGGGCCGAGTACCGTACCGATTCCGTCCGGCGCGCGGATGTCGATGGGCGCGGCGTCGAGACGCTAGCCACTGTGGACGGCCCTCTGGGCCTGGCGTTCGACAGAGCACACGGTCGCGTCGTCTACGCTGCCGACCGACATTTTCCGCGCTCGATCGGCACGCTCAGAGTGGGGGGGCGGCCGGAGCCGATGGTCGGCGGCGACGACTTGAATCGACCGTTCGCCGTCGCCGTCTCTGCCGACACCGTCTACTGGACCGAGTCGGTCAACGGCCGTGTGCGCTCGCTCGCGGCTTCGGACCAAGATGCGACATTGATCTTCGATGACGGCATCGCCAACGTGGACGAGACGGCCGACGCGGCAGCGCTCAGTCCGGCCGGCATCGCGGTCGATGGGCGCCGCGGACACGTGTTCTGGAGCGACACGATTACCGGGACGATCACGCGCGCCTCCCTCGACGGTACCGATCGCCGGGCGATCCTCCGGCGCAGCGATGGTCTCGATTTCCCGACCGGACTGGCTGTCGATGCGGCCGCCGGAAAGCTCTACTGGGCCGACCCTGGCGCCGAGACCATCGGGCGGGCCAATCTCGACGGATCCTCTCCTGAAGTCTTCGCGCGAGCGGCCGACGGTGTTCTGGAACCGTACGGTCTCGCCATCGACGAGGAGAGGCGGCTGCTCTATTGGACCGACGTCGCACGCAATGCGCTCTATCGCGGCGCCCTCGACCGACATGAGGTCGGGCGTTTCATAGATCTCGGCGCTTCTTCGCCGTCGGTCGCCGGCCACAGCCAAGCGATTGGCGCCTGCGACGGCGTGGCAGCCGCCGCCCAGCGAGAGTTCCTCGTTCGCTGGGTCAAACTCGTGCGCACCTGCGTGGCCGCCGTGAGCGCGACCAAGGCTGTGATGCGCACACCGGGCGATCTGCGAACGGCAGCCGGAACGTGCGTGCGGCAGCTGAGCCGTGCGCACGTTCCGGCTGTGCTGACCGCCGTTTTGGAAGCGCACTGCGAAGCGGGAGGGGACACCGACGCGCTGGACAGGACTCTCGGGCTCGGAGCCGAGATCGTCGCCGCCGATCTTCCGCGCGCGGCTCGATATCTGCACGAGATGCGGCCGTTCGTCGCGGCGGCTTCGCCGGCGGCGGACGCGCTTGTCGCCCTCGACGACCTCGTCGGTCGCCTCGACGGTCTTTCGTTGCCCGCCGCGGCGCACGACCAGACCCTTCCGTCCAGCGGCCAGACAACGACGTACAAGGCATCCACGCAGCGTGCCGGTGGCGAGGCCGCGGTGCCCGACGACGGTGCGGTCCGCGCCGGCGCCGCGCCGGCCTTCGTGGACAACGGCGACGGAACGCTCACGGACTCCGTCACCGGGCTCATGTGGGAGAAGAAGTGCGACCGGTGCAAAGGGTTGCACGACGTGGACGCCCGCTACCCGTGGCGTTCGGCAGACGGGCGCCGGACCGTGTCCGAGTGGTTGCGAGAGCTCAACACCATCGACGGAACAGGGTTCGCCGGGCATGACGATTGGCGGCTCCCGAGGATCGGCGAGGCCGTCGGCATCATCGACTACGAGAACTTCAACCCCGCGGTGGGCGAGCCGCTCAACGGCGCGCGTTGTGGCTCGGGCTGTGATTCGGTGACGGATGCGGAGTGTAGCTGCACGAACCTCGGCCCGTACTGGAGCGCGGGAGACTCTGCGCAGCCCGACGACGTCGTGCCCGTCGTCGCGTTCAATCTCGGAGTGGTTTGGGGGCAGCGGAGGGAGGACGATACCTTCGTCCGCGCCGTTCGCGGCCCGCTCACGGACAACGCGAAGCGCTTCGTCGATAACGGCGACGGCACCGTGACCGATCGTGTGACGCGGCTGATGTGGGAGAAGAAAAGTCTGAGCCCCGGGCAGCTGCACGATGTCGACCTGGCCCTGCACTGGTCGTTCGACGGCGTGGGCCGGACGGTCTGGGATTGGTTGGTCGCCATCAACGAGGAAGGCGAACGGGGTTTCGCCGGCCACGACGACTGGCGCATCCCGAACGTGAAGGAACTGTACTCACTGTTCACCGAGGACGAGCGTGATCCGAGCATCGACCGCGCGTTTGCCAACGACGGGTGCGCCGACTTACTCGACCCCCGGTGCAGCCTCACCTCGGACGGCCTGTACTGGACGTCGACGACGTTTGCGGATTTCCCGATGCTGGCACTCGTGGTGAACTTCAACGCCCCGGGTGAACTCGAAGAGGAAGCGCCGGCCTGGGTCATTCGCGTCGTCGGCGGCGTCGAGCCGCACCCGAAGCCGTCGCGAATGGCGGTGCGTGCGGTTCGAGGTCCAGTGAGCGCGGGCGCTATTGCGGATCGGTAGCTGCCGGATCGACCGGCGCACCCAAGGCGAGGTCCAACTCGTGTCGGGCTTTCTCGAAGTCAGGGCGTAGCCGAAGGGCCCGGCCGAACTCGCGCGCTGCGCTTTCCATGTCTCCATGATCGCGCCGCAGGATACCGAGTTCGTAGTGGGCTTCGGCGAAGTCCGGGCGCAGACGGAAGGCTTTCTCGAACGCCGCTGCCGAGCCGGGCACGTCTTCGGCGGCGCGCAGCACGATTCCGAGGTCGTGAAGAACGTCAGGGGAGTCCGGTAGAAGCCGGATCGCCTCCTCTATGTGCTCGCGAGCGGCCGCCGTGTCCCGACGATCGAGGGCGGCGAGCGCCAGTCTGCTGTGCCCGTCGGCGAAATCGGGTTCGATTCTAACGGTCTCGGCGAAATGCTCGGTTGCTGCCCCGATGTCGCCGGCTTCTTTGTAGAGCAGTGCGAGTTCGTAGTGTGCGTCGATGAGGTCGGGGTGCCTGAGGATGGCTTCGCGAAAACGCTCCGCGGCCTCCTCGGCGTCTCCCCGCGCGAGCGCCAAGACCCCTTGCTCGAAAATCCCTTCCGGGAAGTCCGGCTGGATTTGTAGGGCGAGGGCCAACTGCTCTTCGGCGGCTGCCGTGTCGCCCGCCATGCTTAGCACCACGGCCAGCTCTTTGTGCGAGTAGACGAGAGTGGGGCGGATGCGAACGGCCTCACGGAAATGCTCGGTCGCTCCCGGGAGATCGTCCAGGTCGCGTAGCACCGAGCCCAACTGATGGTGGGCGTAGGCGTACTCGGGCTCGAGCCGCAACGTCCGTCGTAAAGCCACCGCCGCCCGGTCCAGCTCCCCCGCACGGGCGTGGGCCAGGCCGATCACGAAATAAGCGAACGCGACGTCGTGGTTGTCTCGGTCCGGCGAATCCAAGGTGGCTCTGGCTCGGACCGCTTCGGTTTGGAGGAGGCCGTCCTTCGTCAGGTAGTGGTCGGCGATGATCGTCATGTTCCCGTGGAGATCGGCGGGATGGACCGCGGTGAACTCGTGGTGATAGTCGAGATTTCGTATCCAGGTCCTCGCTCCCAAGGCGAGTACGACGACCGCCAATACGGTTGCCTGGACGGCAGCCCGCCTCCGTTTCGACAGGCGAGTGGTCGCGCCGCGGATTGCCCATTCGCCGCCGATCGCGGCCAGAGCCGCCAGCGCGACCAACGGTACGTACATCCGGTGCTCTTGGATCAGATCGACCGCATCGAAGAAGCTCGACGTGGGGCCGAGAGTGATGAAGAACCAGCCGCCGATGAAGCCCAGCCAGTGCCGTTTCACGATGCAATAGCCGGTGGCCACGAACACGGTCACCAAGATCGCCGTCGGAATCACGACCTGAGCGACCGACTGAACCTTGAACAGCTCGGTGTTGACGTAGAGGAAGAGGTCGGAGGGCCAAACCGTCAGCTTCAAGTAGTGCAGAACGACAGCCGGCTGTGCGAACGCGTAGGAAAGATATCGAAGCGGCTCGAAACGCGTGTTGAGCGCGCTTCCGTGTGTGAGAAGGAAAACCCACAGGGGGCACACCAATAGAGGGTAGAAAATCGGCCGGCTCCACTTCGACTCGAGTTGGGAGGCGAACGTGTAGTCGTAAAGCCACACCAATAACGGTGTGAAGATGGCCGTCTGTTTCGACCCCGTACCGAGAATGCACGCGGCGACGGCCGCGAGTTGCCACCAGAAGCGGTAGGGACTCCCGACCGCTCGCATCGCGCAGTACACGGTGGACAGCAGCAGTAGCCCCATCAGCGACTCGGCTCGCTGGACGATGTAGGTGACGCTCTCGGTTTGCAGCGGATGAACGAGCCAGATCAAGGCGGCGGCCAGCGCGACATTGGCAGATCTTCGCTCGCTGAACGCCTGGAAGCGTTGCCGAGCCAGAGTACGCCGGACGATTCCGAACAGCACCAGCGCCGCCAGGATGTGGATGGCCAGGTTTACGGCGTGATGCGCCTGAGGCTCCGAGCCCAACAAGCGGTTGGTCAACGCCAATGACAAGCTGAAGGTCGGCCGGAGAACGACCGTGGGTGTTTCGTCCAGAGAGTTGTGCGCTCGTCGCGAGACCGAGAGTGCGTCCTTGTCGAACGCCTGGGACAAATGGAAGTCCGGCCGTGGAGTGGTCTTCCGCAACTGCTCCAAGTCATCGGGGCTCGGCCACATCGGCATCGACAGCGCTTCGGAGAGCGGCCAGACGTGGAGGATGTGCGGGTTGTCGCGGATCGACTCCTTCCCATCGAGGCCCAAGAAGAGGTCGGTGAAACTGTTCGAATAGGCGCCCAGCCCGCACAGTGCGATCAGTGCGGCTGCGAGAACGGTGCGCCGAAACCTACGTGGCGGGTTGGTGCTCTCGATTCGAGTCATGTCGTTGTGCCGCCCGATTGCCGTCGCGGGCGCGTGAAGGGGCCCAGCAGCCCGTTGATAAAGTCCGGACCGAGGCAGGCGGCGAGATTCGCGCCGAGACCGAGGCGCGAAACCGCAGGCATAGTGGTGCTACGCCGAGGTTTCGCAACGAAGGGATCGGGGCGAAGGTCGCCGCCTGGCGACGGGAGGACTTTTTCAACGGGCTGCTAACACTAGTCGAAGGCAACGGCGTCTCCAACAATTGTCGGCGAGCTTTGGCGAGGGATCCGCGTTAGAGCCGGAGCGTGCAAGACCAAGCCGGCACAAGCGCGTCGCGCGACGAGCGGGGACGTATCTATCCGGGGCGTCTCGCGTTGCAGCTCGCGCTGATGCTGGTGGCGTTGGTCGCGGGGGTGGTCGCACTCGGGGCCTTTTACCGTGACGAGACCCTGTTCTGGAGCCACCGTTTCGTGGAGGCTTTTGGGGGCCCCGGGATTCTGGTCGGATTGCTCCTACCCGACGTGATCCCCCTACCTCTTCCGCACGACGCTTTCCTGACCTTCGGGCTGCTCGGAGGGCTCGGGTTCTGGACTACGGTGGCTTGGGGTGGAGCCGGCAGCATCGGCGGCGGCGTGATGAGCTTTTTCATCGGGCGCTGGTTCGCTACCACGTGGCTGCACGAACTCATCATGGAGACGGTGGGCGCCCGCCCGTACGAAATCGTCCGGCGCTACGGCATGCTCGGAGTCGCCCTGAGCACTTTTACGCCGGTTCCCTTCGGCGGGTGCTGCGGTGCTGTGGGCGCGCTTGGGATGCGCTTCGCGCCGTTTCTTCTCGTGGCTCAGCTTCGCTGGATTCGAGTGGCCGGCTATCTTTGGTTGATCCAGGCCGGTTTCCTGGGCGTGGCAGGAAGCTAGTTCAGAGCGGCGGCCGGCGATTCCTGTGGACCACGCGGTTTTTGGAGGAACGCGGTGAACGTTGCGATGTCTTGGTAGCCCTCGGCGCGACCGAGGACAGTGCCATCGGGCGAGAGCATGACGGCGGCCGGCGTTCCCTCGAACTCCAGCGCTTCGAACAGGCTCCAGGCCGCGTCTGCAGAGATGTCGAGCTTGGCCAACTCGATGTCGGCCAAAAGAACGCGCACCCCGGGGTCGATCAAGGTCGTGCTGTCCATCCGCGAGCAAGCAATGCAGCCCGGCGCAGAGAACGAGACCAAGAGCCGCCGGTTCGCTGCCTGGGCCCGGGCGAGCGACGCTCCGATCGACTCCCAGTTTGGCGGCAAGGCCCTTGGCTGCGGCACCGGCTCGCCGAGCAACTCGGCCAGCACGGGCTCGATCCCGCGAACTCCGGCCCATGCTTGCTTCGCTCTGATCTTGCCGCCTCGGGCGATGACGAAAGCGCTGTTCGGCAGACCTCCGTATGCCAACGAGGTGGCGTTATCGACCGTGTCGACAATCACTGGGATCTCTCCGGGCATTTCTTCGCGAAACCGCGTAGCGGCCAGCATCCTGTCGCCGTCGGTTTCCGGTTCGGCAAACTCATGGAACTCTTCGACGCGGCGTGCGACCAAGAACTCATGGGCGACGAGGCGCTCGTCGGAGTTGATGTCGAACGCGTCGAACATGACGCGTGGGCCTTCGAACTCCTGGATCGTCGTCGCCCCGTCGCCGTCGGCGTCCATTGCCCGGAGCCCGTCGGCGACTCTGTTGATGGGGGCGGAGCCCGACGCGTTTGCGTGGGCTTCCCTGGAGTAGACGAAGAAGAAGCTGACCTTGCCCGCGAGTCGTTTTGCCAGATCCTCGAACTGAGGAACTCTCATCCGAGAGGGGGGTCAAGTGAACGAGGCGAACACCACGACCGCCGGTCCCTCAGCGGTCGCGTCGGACAGGCGGACCATTCCGCCTCCAACTCGAGGCAGGGCGAACTGTGGAGCCGCCTCTGTGAGCCTGGGGGGCGCGTCCGCGAAGTCCCCCGTTACGTTCCCTTGGTACTCGCCTTCGGGCGCTTCCCGGATGTGGGTGGGATCCGCTGCCGCCGGCTCCGAGCAGCCGGCAACCAGTAACGTGTAGATGGCGACTGCGAGGGCGTGCTTCATTCTCTGGCCGCTAGCCGGCGGCGACCAGCTTCTCCTGGCCGCGGCCACCGTCTTTCCATCTCCTCTCGCCGGGTCTCAGAACCTTGTCCTGGCGCCCCCCGAGCAATCGTGTGGCGTACACTCCCAGGGTCTCTCTCACCAAGTATCGAGGGAAATGGACCAGCCAGCCGGGGTTCGTCCTCAACGTCGATATCAGGATGTTCCACACCGCTGAGGGGCGGAAATAGAATTCCCGGAGCGCCTCCGAGCAGAGCTCTTCGAGTTCCTGGATCGTGAAGTTGCCGCCCGGAGCGCCGACCATGAACTCGTCGGTGGTTCCGAGCTCAGCGCCGGGCAGGAGACCCAGGGGGTGGTAGTCGACGAAAGTCGGTTTGTGCTTCAGGGTGAAATGCCTGCTCTTGGCCATGGTCTCGCGCGAAGAACCCGGCAGTCCGAAGATGAACGTGATCACCGAGTGGAGCTGGAGCTTGTTGCAGAGCTTCAGGTGCTCGGCCAGAGCGTCCGTCTCGTTGGGAGAACGTTTGACGTTCTTCAGTACCTGCGGGTCCGTCGACTGCGCGCCGTAACTGACGATCTTGCAGCCGGATTCCACCAGGCGCGTCATCATCTCTTCGCGGTCGTGGAAGAAACTCAGCGGATGGAGAATCGCCATGTAGCGGAAGTCGATGGGGGAGTCCGTCATGAGCGTGGTGAACTCACGAGCCCAGTCGAGATCCCAACCGAAGATATCGTCCTGGAACATGATGTCGCGCACGCCGAAGCGTTCGTGGGCATCGACCAGTTCGTCGAACATGTCGCCGGCGGAGCGCAGGCGGACTTTCTTCCCCCAGATTCCCGGTGACGCGCAGAAGCTACAGTGGAACGGACACCCGCGAGAGGTGAGCGCCGATATGTAGGGCTTTCGTAGCGGAACGGTGATCCAGTCGCAGTAGTCGTTCGTACGGGGGTCGAGCCTCATCGGGCGAGGCAGCGTGTCCATCTCCGTTTCCGGCGGCCTGGGCTCGGTTCTGAGCGTGGCGCCCTCCGCGTCCCGAAGCACCAAGCCTTTGATGTCTTCCAGCCTCGGCTCGCCCGTTTGCAGGAACCGGACGTACTCCTGGATGGTCCAATCGGCCTCACCGACGAAAACCGCGTCAGCCCCCGCATCGAGAAACTGCTCGGCGTGAAAGCTGCCCGGGCCGCCTACGATGATGCGCGCGTGGGGAATCTCGCTGCGCAAGATTTCGACGTGCTCGCACACGCGGGTTCGATTGAAGCTGGTCGAGTAGAATCCGACGAAAGGTCCCTGCCGTCCGGCGAACTTCTCGACCAAAGTCCCGGAGTAGATCGACTCGAGGTGCTCATCGATGATCTCCGACTTGAAGTCGACCATGTCCAAAGCGCCGGCGACGTACTCCAGCCCGATCTTCGGACGGCGTTGCAGTCCGCTCAGTAGCGAATGGAACGCATTCATGAAGTCGCTGGGGTGCAGGTACACCAGCATCAGGCTGTCGATGTCGCTGTCCGACGGACGCCAGGTGCTGGAATGGGGTAGGGGGGTGTCGGTGTGCATATTCGTTCCCATGCCGCTGTCGGGGACGGCTCGGTGGGGGGCGGGACCAGTCCCGCCTGCTCGGGCGCCGTCAAGCGAACGCCAGGCTATAGCACGGCGGCGGCGGCTGAGGACAGCGGAGTGTGGTCGATTTCCCCCTCCACCGCGCATGCGAAACCACCACCCGGGAAGGCCGTCGCTCGGGCCGTGTCGAACTGCTTGCGTCTTCGCAATCGGGCCTCCATGATCGTTTCGATTGCCGCTCATCTCGATAAGGAGATCCCAATGTCCACAACAGAGTCTCCCCGCTTCGACTACGACATTGTCGTTCTCGGCTCCGGTATGGCCGGTTCGGTTACGGCTCTCCTGTGCCGGTCGCTCGGCCTGCGAGTGCTCATGGTCGAGAAGTCCGACCACCCCCGCTTCGTTATCGGCGAAAGCGTGACCGGTGAGGTCCTTCGGCGCCTGGATTACCTCGCCGGACGCTACAACGTGCCGCTATTGCGGGACTTATCGAGCTACACCCGGATCAAGCGGGCGGGGCTGCCCGTGGCGACCTGGCCGAAATCGCACATCACGTTCGTCCGTCACGCGGTCGGAGAACTCGTCGATTCGGACAAGCCCGAAGAAGTCATGATCCAGGCCTCGACGTGGCCGATCGGTCCGGATGCCCACGTCTACCGCGCCGACCTCGATCTTTACCTCAAGGACCAGGCGGTCGAGGCGGGAGTCGAGTACTTGCCGCACACCGAGCCGACGGCCTTCGATTTCGATCCGCAAACGGGCGCGTCGGTGGAACTTCGCACCGGCGAGTCCGGCGAGCCTCGCCGCGTCACCTCGCGCTTGGTCGTGGACGCGACCGGTCCGGTTTGTTGGTTGTCCCGTTACCTCGGCGTCCATCGCCAAGATCGCACCGACGTGCCGATGGCGTCGGCGTCGGTGTACGCCCACTTCCGCGGCATGCGGAAGTGGGAGGACGTGTTGGGTGCCCGCAAGACCGCGTTTCCCCGCGATCAAGGGACCGTCTTGCACTGTGGCACCAATGGGTTGTTCTGGGTGATCCCGTTCGACAACGGAATCACCAGCGTCGGATGGGTGACCACGGACATGCTACCGGATGGCGGCGAGGCCGAGGCGCTGTTCTGGGAAGCCGTCGGGAAGTACCCCTCGCTGCACGCGCAGATGCGCGATGCCGAGGCGGTGACGCCTTACCATAGGGTGGATCGGCTACAGTACTCCGCCGAGAAGATGGCGGGCGACGGGTGGTATCTCCTCCCGGCCTCGGCCGAGTTCTCCGACCCGCTGTTCAGCGTCGGGATGCCGCTCACGTCCGCGTCGATCGCGCGTTTGATGCTGCGGATCGAGAAGTCCGATCCCTCGCGGCCCATTCTCGGCGAGGATCTGGCAGGACTGGAGGAAACGTTCCGTCTCGAATCGAGCTACTTGAGAAAGTTCACCATCGCGGCGAAGCGATGTTTCGC
>PJEL010005361.1_pt1 | contig 10358 bp, 7 predicted proteins | sample 1853271 | NCBI WGS metagenome assembly PJEL01 (sample SAMN08108733, study PRJNA415343) | Invertebrate metagenome, whole genome shotgun sequencing project. | host: Globobulimina | place: Sweden: Gullmar Fjord | collected 2015-08 | reverse complement strand
GTGCGACCAGACCGGCCGCCCATAGCCCCAATTCCCCGAAAAATCGATCTGCCGCGAGTTCCCCGTCGCAATCCGCGTCAGCCAGAGTTCTTGATCCTGATCGTAGTGGACAACCCAATTTCCGTCCGGGGACGGCGTCCCGTAGAAACGGAGGACTTTTCCGTCGGTCGTAATCTGCGCCGCTCCCTCGTCGCCCAGCGGGATCTTCCACCATTCCACCTCGCCACTTTCGTCGGAAAGAGCCAGAACGGCATTCTCCCCCGGCATTAGCCAACCTTGGCGATAGCGCACACCCTGCTTGCGCTTCGCTGTTACGAAACGTCCCTGGCCCGTCGGGGCGATGAATACCTGGCCGCGAGCCGTCAGCGCAAGCCGCTCTCCATCCTCGGAGAGATGGGCAGCGGTCAGGTAATCCAAGGGCGACGACACCCAGCGCTCACGGGTCTGATCGAGATCGGAAGCCAGTGTGATGGAGAGCCGCTCATCATTGCCGGTCGCAATGTCATGGAGACGAAGATCCGCGCCGAGCCTGTAAACGATTGTACCCTCGTGCAGATCGGGTTCGAGGAGATCCCAGCCCTCATGTTGGGTGTGCTGCCGCAGGTCGCCGCCATCCCTGTTCATGGACCATAGATTCATGGTGCCGTCGCGATCGCTCGCGAAGTAGACACGGCCCTGCCAGACCATGGCGTTGCGACTCGTACCAGGATAGTCGCCGGTCAAGAGCACTGCCTCGGCCTCGCCGCCATCCCATCGCCAGAGCCTCTCCGCCGTTCCCCCGACGTAGCGCTTCGTTTTGGATCCCTGACGGTTCAATCGATTGAAGAACAGACTGCCGCTCGCCTCGTCGTAGCTCCCCCGCGCGGCCTGAGCCAGCGGCAACGGTTGCCTCGCGCCGCTCTCCGGATCGAGCTCTATCAATTGCGTATTGGGGAGCGTCGCATAGTTGCTGCTCCCGTAGAGCAGACGTCCTCCGGGAGTCCAGCCGACCACACGCGCCCAGCGCCCCTCGTAGGTCAGACGCCGCGGTAATCCGCCGGCCAGGGGCATCGTGTAAACTTCCGTCGGCCCCTCGTAGGCGGCGCTGAATGCAACCGTGCTCCCATCCGGCGAGATCGCCGGCTGCAACTCGGCAGACGGGTGGGTCGTCAGCCTGCGGGCGACGCCACCTTCCGTGCTCACGGTCCACAGGTCGCCCTCGGCGCAAAAGACGACTCGATCGCCGTGGAGCGCCGGCTGACGATAGTAGCCGAGCGGAGCCGCCGCGAGCAGAGAGGGAAAGGCAAGGATGAGCAGGTAGATAATCGATCTGAGCATAGGGGCTCCCTGGCGCACGGGCCGATTGACACACGCGGGATCACGATTGGCGAGAATAATGCCTGAACGCTTTACTTACAAGTAAAGGGGAGCCCGGTTTCAGGCTTTGCTGGGAACTCTGATCCTCAGGCAGACAAAAAAGCCCCCAAGGGCTATGGCGGCGGCGATCAGGAAGACCCAGCGGAAGCCCCAGGCATTCCAGATATAGCCCGACAGGATGGGCAGCGACATGGCAACGACGTGGTCGATGCTGATCCCGAGCGAAATCGTTGGGGTGATGTCCTCGGGATCCAGAGCGATCTTCTTGAGATAGGTAGTTCGGGCCACGCGCAGAGCAAACAGCAGGATGTCCAGGACATAGGCGCCGTAGAGGAGATAGAGATCCCAGGGCGCGCGGAGGATGTCGGAGGCGAAGGCGTAAATCAGGCAAATGGCGAGCAAAAGCAGCTCATCCGCGGCAAGAACGATACGTTCCCCAAGCCAATCGATCACGTCCCCGAGCAGCGGCCGAACGACGACGCCCAGTGTCGCCGCAATGAAGTAGAGCAGCGCGACGGTCGATACGGAAACGCCATGCAGGGAAACCAGCACCCATGTGCCGAAGACGAGAAAGATCTGTTTGCGGATCCCGAACAATGCGCTGATGGCATAGAACAGCGAGTACTCGCGACGAATGACGATACGGCGAGAAGGCTTGTCCTTGCTCCCCACCTTGAGAGAGAGATAGAGAATCGCGGATAAGATCGCGAAGCCGGCGGCGATCATGTAGAAGAGATCGAAGCGCTCACCAAGCCCGCGGGCAAGCAGGAAGATCAGACCGACACCGACAATCGTGCCAAGATTGCGCGCTCCACCCATCTGCCCGAGCCGCCGCCCTTCGCCCCCAGCCCGCGCGAACTTCAGACCGAGCGGTCCATCAACCGCGAACAGGATATGATCGCCTAGCGACCAGATGATGATCCAGAGAACAAGCAAGGGGTTGGAATCGGCGAGGTAGCCCAGACCAAGGGCGCCGAGCGCCGTCAGTACCATGGCCAACGCCGCCATCTGGCTCTCGCGCAGCCTGATCAGCAGGGCGCCTGCAATGAAGATGAGCAAAAAACCCGGCAGCTCGCGCGGAAATTCCAGCCAACCTCTCGCCTCCGCGCCGAAACCATGCACCTCGGCGAGGTAGTTGTTGATACTCGCCATGAAGATGCCGCTCGCAGCTCCGAAAAAAAGCGTAGCAAGCAAGAGGCGGATAAAATCGGGGGCGAGTCGGCGTCGGAAGAACATCGGCGGAGACTAGCGTGCGACTCAGCGTCTGGCAAGATCCGATGACGATTCGCAGCAATGGGATCTATTGATGCGGGTAGGGCAATTACCGGAAACGGCGGTCAAGCCCGAGCAAGGATCCACCTCTCCTCTTCCCCATCAACCCAAAAGATTAGCTCTATATAAGAGGGCGTGGCTCAAGCTCCGCCGCCTTTGACCGATAACTGTGAGAGATGACCAACCCAGTCAACTCGGGTAGCAACCGAAATTAAGCGAGCAACGCCGACGATGCAAAAACCCCACGCGCATTTTCAGGGCTTGTCCGGCTCGGAGAGTCAGAAGTCGCCCGCATTCGCGGTGCCCTGGTCGAGCAGTTTGCTCCTGCGCATCCCTCTCATTTTGGTCGCCCTTCTCTTCGTTCTGGCCGTTGCCATGACTCTGGTTTTGGAAATGGTGGGCCAGCCCCTGCTCGAGAAGGAATCTCTTCGGCTCGTTGAGCGGTCGGGAAACGGAATCGTAACCGATCTGGAGTCCCGGCTGGCGCACACGCGATCCCTGGCAACGGCGCTCGCCAACTTGGGTGAATCCCTCGAACCCAACGTCGAGCAGCATGAACGGTTGATCGCCAATGTACTCGACTACGAGGGGATGGAATCGTTTATCGCCGGCGGTGGCATCTGGCCCGAGCCGTTCGCTTTCGCGGCCGACGTCGAACGCCGCAGTTTCTTCTGGGGAAGAGACAGCGAAGGACAGCTGCGCTATTTCAACGACTACAACAACCCCGAGGTCCCGGCCTATCACAACCTCGAATGGTATGCGCCCGTTCGCTATCTGCAGGAGGGGGAGGCTTTCTGGTCTCGATCATACATGGATCCCATCTCCTGTCAGCCCATGGTCACCTGCTCCGTTCCCATGTTCAGGGATGGCGAGTTCTATGGTGTCTCGACGGTCGATCTAAAACTCGAAGGGCTGAGCGACTTGCTCGAGAGACTGGCCAAGCAGATCGGCGGCTATGCCTTCGCCGTCGATCGAGAGGGGAAATTCATCTCATTCCCCGATGAGAATCTTGCCAAGGTCTATCGACACAGCGACTCGAACAAGATCGCCGAGGAGTATATCAACGTCCGGGATCTGGCAAGACGGTCCCCGAGCTTCAGACCCATCGCCGGGGCCGTTACGGCGCTGGAGGGGAAATTGGTCGATCTGGCGCGTGAATCGGGACTCTACAGCGAGGAACTGGCGCAGAGCCTCGATGCCGAGAGCCACGAGATCGATAACAAAGCCGCACAGCTTCTCGCCGCGATGCTTGTCCATCCCTTCATGGACAGAACGGGCAACACGCAGCTGGTGCGTTTTGAAATCGAAGATGATCTGCTTCTGCACGAAACGGCGAGCATCGCGCTTTTCCATGTTCCCGAAACCTATTGGACAATCGTGACGGCAATGCCGCGCAGCCAGGCGATCGCCTCGTCGGTTCTCATCAAGAACTCCCTGTTCAAGGCCCTGATCGGTGTTCTGGTGATCGCCGTTGCCGTCACCTTCTTCGTTCTGAGGCGAATCCTCATGCGGCCGCTCGCCGCGATGACCGGGCAGCTCGTCAAGGAAACGCAGGACAGTGAGGGGCATCAGCTCGTCGTCGATGATACGAGCGAGATCGGGGCTCTCGCCTATTGGATCAATCACCGCAGCGAACAGCTACGCACCCAGCTCGTCAAACGACAGGAGGCGGAGGCGGCTCTCATCTGCGCAAAACTCGACGCCGAGGCGGCGACACGCGCGAAGAGCGAGTTCCTTGCGGCGATGAGCCATGAGATCCGCACGCCCATGAACGGTGTGATCGGCATGACCGGGCTATTGATCGAAACCGGGTTGGACGTTCAGCAGCTCGATTTTGCCCGGACGGCACGCAGCTCCGCGGAGTCGCTGCTCACATTGATCAACGATATCCTCGACTTCTCCAAGATCGAGGCGGGCAAGCTGGAATTCGATCATGTCGATTTCGAGTTCCACGAGTTGATCCGAGAAGTGATCGATATCCTCGATTTCAAGGCCAAGGCGAAGGGGATCGAGATGAGCTACGATGCAGACCCCTCGCTGCGCTTCCCCCTTGCGGGCGATCCGGGCAGGATCAGGCAAGTCGTCATGAATCTGCTCAGCAACGCCCTCAAGTTCACCGATGAGGGCAGCATCGTCATTCGCAGCCGCCTCGATTGGATTGCCGGTGATCAGGCCTCCGTCATCGTCACGGTAGCCGACACCGGCATCGGCATTCCCGAACTGTCCCAACACAAGCTCTTCAGCTCCTTCACGCAAGTTGATGGTTCGATGAAGAGACAGTTCGAGGGGACCGGGCTCGGCCTCGCGATCTCCAAAAAACTCGTCAGCATGATGGATGGTGAGATCGGATTCGAGAGCGAGGTCGGCAAGGGCTCAACCTTCTGGTTCAAGATTCTCGTGGACAGGGGCAATGAGATACCCGCCACCTCTTGCGCGGTATTGGACGAGAAGCTCTGCGAGCGCGTCGACATGAGCCAACGCGGCAAACTGCGACTCCTTCTTGCCGAAGACAACCCCGTCAATCAGAAGGTGGCGGTCAAGTTGATGGAGAAGCTCGGCTATCAAGTTGACTGTGTGGTCAATGGTCTCGAAGCCGTTGAGGCGATGAAAGAAGACCCCTACGATATCGTACTGATGGATTGCCAGATGCCCCAGATGGACGGCTTCCAGGCAACGGAACGTATTCGGGAGATGGAGGGCGACGATCGCCGCACTCCAATCATCGCCATTACTGCCAATGCGATGAAGGGTGATCGCGAGCGCTGCCTGGCTGCCGGCATGGATGACTACATCAGCAAGCCGGTGAACCGGCAGATTCTCGATCGACTGCTCGCACGATGGAGCGAGATGGTGTCCGCCGATTCAGCGCCCCCCGAATTAGTCTAGCCTCGCCCCCCTGCGCCTGGTATATTGCAATTTCCCAATATTTCAACGTGCGAGAAATCGCGTTCCGCCTACGCTCGGGATCCCCGCCGACCACTGGCCTTCGCCGCCTTCTCGTCCTATAATCGCCGCAACCACGCGGAGGTCCAAATGAAGACTTTTCAAGAGCAGAAGGCCTATTTCCAAAGCCAATGGCCGGCCCTCAGGGAAGCCCTCGAGACGGGCGGAGCGGCCGCCGCGGCGGAGCTCATCCGCACCCACGGCGACCCGCTCGAGCGGCGGATCCTGTTCATCTTCAGTCGCCAGGGGATGATGGGCGAAGATTGGGAGGGCAAGAGTTTTGACGCGAGCATCAAGATGGCGGAGCTGGGGATCGCGGAGTTGCTCGAGCAAGCCGAAACCGAGACCCAACCCGAGAACAAAGCCAGGCGGATCGATGGTGCAAACATCATCAGCTACAACCTCTCGGCTGACCTCGCCGACTGTTGGCCGGGGGACGAGGTCCCCAGGGATCCTGAGCATTTCAAGCGTGGCTTGAAGGCCGCCGAAGACTGCCTCCGTTGGCGAGAGGAGCTGAACAAACCCGCGGGCCCCAAGCACATGGCCTGGTGGGCGAAGGGGATGCATGAGATCAGCCTGGGTCTCGGCTCCGACGCCGTCGCGAGCTTTGAGAAGGCGCTCTCCTTCGGCAAGGAGATGGCGGCCGCGGATGGCCATTCGGTGGAGATCGGACCGGCGGGAAGCTTCGCGCCGATCCTCAGCGCCGGCTACCTCGGCCTGGCAAAGGGGATGGCCGGCGACGTCGATGGCGACACACTTTACGAGCAGGCTTGCGGCGCATTCAAGAGCCAGCTTGAAGACGAGACAAAGAAAGACGACGCGCAATTCGGCATCGAACAGCTCGAGACTGTTAAAAGCCGCTATCGTTCATAAAAGAGCAAGGCCGGCAACCCTCGATGGTTGCCGGCCTTTTTATGTTCCCGAAACAAAGAGGATTCGAGGAGAGCGCTTTTCCGCGCGATCACTCGAAATAGCGGCTGTATTCACCGCTGAGTTTCATGAGCTCCCACCAGGTCTCCCGCAGCGCGTTGGGTTCGGCAGCGGATTGCAGCAAGGTGACGCGGGGAAAAATCTCCTCGAGCAGGATGTGAAGCTGATCGTGACCGGGCCCCGTCATCCGGCAACCGCTGACCAAAATGCCCAGTTCCTCTTGCATCGCCCTACCCAGCGCGTTCAGCTCCGCACTGGGAGATTCGCCGCTGCTCTCCGCGACAAGCGCGAACAATCGGCCCATCGAATCTCCCGTAGGTTGATCCACTTGCCACTTCGCTCCCGCGTCGAGGTCGAGAGCCGCGATTTGAATCTCGTTGGATCTATCGTCCGCCGCTTCTTGATTGCCGCCCCCTCCACAACCAACGATCAAGGCTATCAAACAGAGCAGCGCCACTCGAGCTTTCTTCACTTTCTCACCTCACATTTTGTGTCCGGGTTGGCAACCTCGAAATCGTAGCAGGTGAGCACCCGCTCACGCAAGAAAGGTCCTTTGCCGCCCAAGCGGCGCCGCGGCCTTGGACCCAAAAAAAAGGCGGGGAACCGACCCTCGTCGATCCCCTGCCTTGAATCTGCACCTATCCCATTCGGTTGCCGGATCAGCGAGCGACCGCCGCAGACCGAAATTCGATCTATCGATACATCGACTTGACGCGACTCCAATTGCCGCTTTCCAGCGCTGTGACGCCACCACCGTCGCAGAGATAGTCCATCAGTTGCAGGATGAATGCATCGCTGCCAGGATCGTAGGCGCCGCCGGCGAAGAAATTGCCCGTGTCGAAGACGACCTTCCCGCCAACGTACATGCCGGCGCCCAGCGACGGAGAATCACAATTTGTGTTGCGGGCGAGAATCGTATAACCCGGTCCCGTATCGGTGGTCCAGTCGAAGTCTCCGGAAAGATCTGCATCGGCAAGGCCGAGTGTGAGTTCGTGCCCGCCGTCCACGATGTAGGTGCTGTAAACACCGTCACACCAGAAACTATCCACGACGTGAAGCTCGAAACCGGGCGGGGCATAATCGCAGTCGCCGATAACGTTCATCTGGTGGATGAAGAGGGAACCTCCAAGCGAGACGAACATCTCGATATCGTCCTGGTAGGCGGCGATCTCACCCTCGCCGGTCGCCCAGATGACCAGGACATTGTAGTTGCCGAGATTCGCAAAGGCGAGATCGCTGGGATCGACGGTATGGGTCGCGTTGTAGCCCAGCAAAATCAAACGATGAAAGTCGGTCACGAACTGCGAGGCACTAAAGTAGAGAATGGAGCAGTCGGGCCGGGTCGGCTCATTGCCGAGTCCGGAGTCGAAGATATTGATGGCCGGACCCATCCCCAATTCATCCGCAAGGACCGACCCGAAGCCGGTCGCAGCAATGACAAAAACCACGAGCACGAGTTTTATCAAGTCACGCATGAGATTCTCCCGATATAGGTGCTAGGCGGCCAACGACTACCGCAAGTGCTTACTCAAAAAGCCCGGTGAAACTGAAAATTTCAGCTCCGGGTGCCTTCGATGCAGAATGCTTAGCGACGGGATGTTATCAGAATGTGACAAACCCGTCAATTCGGACTATCAGGTCAGGGTTAGGGACATTAACCTCTTAAACGGCGCTTTACCTAAGCCGACTGCTGGGTTGCGTTTGGATATTTCCGTGGGATAAACAGGGAAAATGATTCGGGCTAATCCACGCTGTGGAGCGATCGTTCGATCTCATCCGCCGTCGCCAGGTCACGAGGTTCCCCCCGCTCTCGCAGCTTCGCCACCCAGGCGCGGCGATGAATGGCGGATTCGTTTTGACCGAACTTCACCTTGGCGGTCCAGGGACCGCTGACCCGAAAAACGGCGACGCCGCGGAGGGCCTTGTTATAGATCGGATCGTCGGCGCGAATGGGATCGTAGCCGCCCTCGGGTTGATACTTCTCCATGATCGCCTGGAGAGCGCGCGCCTTCTCATCGAGATCCTCGGTCAATTCGCAGCGGCCGCGAATCTCAACGGACTTGTAGAAGTGTGTCGCGGGGCAAGCGTAGCGTTTCGCCGTCCAGTAAGAGGGGATCAGGCTGTAGGCCTTGACCATGCTGAAGCTGCAACGGGGATCGGCCTGTATCCGCTCCCACTTCTCCCCCGATAGAGCGCCGTGAAAATACACCGCTTGGTCGAGGGCCGCGAAGTTGACGGGAATGACGCGGGGCGTCCCTTCGGCGGTGATCAGGCCCAGCTCGCCGAACTCCGCATCGGCGCAAACCTCGGCAAAAACGATTGGATCGCTGCTCTCTAGTTCATCGCGACGCATGAGTCACCTTTCCGGCTGGGATTTTCGATCAGCGGGGATGGGCGTAGTGCTCCGCATCCAAGATCCGGCCGAGATACTCCAAGTCGCCGATATCGTTTTCCCAAATGCCCGTTGCGCGGGCGATGATATAACCTGCAAGGAAGATCGCGACGACGGCCGTGGCCATGATCGGCGCGCTGAGGCGCAACTTGCGAGAACCGGTTGCCAATGCGTTCGTCTGCGGGCAGGAGGCAACGCAGTCCATGCAGCCCGTGCACTCCGCGCTGATGATACGCGCTTTTTGGGAGACGGGCAAGCGGGCCATGCAGGCCTTGTCGCAGAGCCCACAGTCCGTGCAGGAAGAGGCGTTGCGAACAATGCGTGTCGGCGAGATCCAGGCGAAGAGACCGAGCAGCGCTCCGTAGGGGCAAAGATAGCGGCACCAGAGCCCCTCGATCAAAACGGATCCAACGGTGAGCACGACGAGAATTATTGCCGCCGTCTTGCTGATCCTGGCGAAGAACCAGTACATCTTTACGTCGGAGACTTGGTTGTAGGGCGATTCGATGAATGCGCGCAGGGCATCGGCACTCATCATGAGGATTGCCCATGCGAAAAAACCAAGCAGCAAGTACTTCAGACTGCGCAGCACGATATCCAATGTGCGCGATGGGTTGAAGCTGCGGCCGAAGAGCTTGCGACCCAGTTGGGCGAGCGCCTCGGAGAAGAAGCCGACAGGGCAGATCCAACTGCAGAACGCTTTCCGCAGCAGGAAGGCGATGACGATGAACAGCAGAAAAAGCACCGTCGCCGAGGGATGCACGTCGTTGAGGCGCCCCTGGTGGATCCAGTCGAGCGCGCCCATCAGCCCGCTGATCGGCAGGAAACCCTCGACGCCGGGTGGCCGGGTTGGCAGATCCAGCAGTGGTCCCATCGACTCAACCGTCGCTCCACCCCGCAGTGCCTCGGCGACGGCGGGAGCTCTCTCCTCGGCGACGCCGACAAAGCGCGCAAACTGGACGCCCAGCAGAACGATGAGCAGCGAAAACCCAGCTTGGACGATCAGACGCCAACGGTAGGTCTTGCGGGTGCCCCGCTTTGCCGCGCCACCCAGCCAGGTGAGCGGGCTCGATTTCTCAGGATTCGACATGATTCCAAGCTGATAAAAGTGCGGCGGGTTCGCCATGATCTGGATCAAATTCCTCGGGCTCTAGGCCTTAGCGTGATCCGCTTCCTCGGTGTTTCAACACGCCGACTCACGGGATACATTTTATTAATGTTTTTTTTGTACGATCGAATTGACACTGGTATAATTACGCTCAATCAAAAACAAGGGGGAATGGAAATGATTGGATACCGGGCAAGGGTTTCATTTCTGATCTTATCGCTATGCGCCTTTTCAACCGCACTCGCCGCGACTCATATCGTCGAGCAGGATGGCAGCGGAGATTTTACAACCATCACCGCAGCCGTCGCAGTCGCCGCGGCGGACGATTTGATTCTGGTTGGCGGAGGGATCTACAAC